>Ga0157358_1001174_pt1 | contig 11408 bp, 10 predicted proteins | sample AttcapACBM2_FD_111484 | JGI IMG/M metagenome (GOLD analysis project Ga0157358, IMG submission 111484) | Fungus gardens microbial communities from leaf cutter ant in Botucatu, State of São Paulo, Brazil - Atta capiguara ACBM2 | ecosystem: Host-associated > Fungi > Mycelium > Unclassified ...
ATAGCCGCAGTTGTCGTATCAGAAGGTTTCTCAGGAGTTGTCGTTTCACTGGTATTAGATGGAAGATAGCAAGACAGATATGAGTTATCAGGCTAATAGATTAGCTTTATTAGTCGATACCAGATTGGGAGATAGAAATAAGATGCTAAGTTAGCGGGGTTTCAAGCCATAAATCAGTTATGGATCCTTCCTTTCGTATATTGCCCTTTTACCCAGATAGAATGGAGTTGGCAAGCTTGATACCAGAGTTAAGGTTGTATGCGAGGCTCCTACTTCTCTATGCCGTTTATAAGCTGCTGGAAATAAGACTCCAAGTTGGCTGTGAGTTTGAAGAGCAGCTTCTCGTAAGCCATGTAGTTTATACTGACCAAGGGGTAAGTGCAGCTAGAGCTTCCCTTGTCTTAGCAAGATAGGCTCGTACCCATTCTTTCTATCGGCTAGAAGCTTTGTTGCTTGACTTGGCGCCTCGATAGCATTAATTATGGTCCTTCATTCTTTTTACCAGCTAGCAGTTTCAAAGTCGGAGTTAAGAATACCAGATTGTGGTTTACCGGCTCGTATCTACTGTATGGAGCTTGGCGTACCCGGTTTGGAGTCAGATAGAAGAACTCCACTCGATTATAGGAATAAAGGTCAGCTATCCGGTTTCAAGTTAATAAGTAGTAAGCTTGCTTAGCAGATTGATTTCATGCTTATAGCTTTTATGTTCAGTAGCTTGGAGCGCGGTAACAAATAAGAATTCTAGTCGTAAGCTGATATGTGGTTTCTATACTTTTACCAAGGGGTTCTCTCTTATACAGATTAAGAGATAGAAGAAATAGAGGAAGCGAATCAGAGTTGCTATTACCTAGAGTATTAGGAAAGACAGTAATAAGAGAAGTTGCTTGCTATAAGACTTGAAGGCAGGTAAGAAGATTGAAAGATGGATATCAGGTTGCAAGTAGTGCTTGCTCGCTTCGAGAGTGTTATCAGAAAAAGTGGTAAAAGAAAGATTTTAGGATTTCCTAGTAGTTTACCGGCTTGCCTATAAGTTTGCTTGCTTGCCATGCCGTATCCCTCAGATTAGCCAGTCAGGTATAGGAATAAAAGCTAGTGGCCCAGTAGTAGTGAGTAGCCTTTTTTGGAGTATTAATTACCACCTTGAATTCCCTTTTCTAGCTATAAGAAGTAGTAGCTTCCGTGGTATGAATCCCAGCGGCGAAGCATGAAAGACAAGAATCAAAGACGGATATTAGATTAGTAGCTTGAGTTGCCGTATCAGTAGCTGTAGTAAGCTAAGCTAGCTTTCGTTTTACCAGAAAAAACAAGTAAGAAAACGGATAACTAGCTTTTGAAACGACTACTGATAATGACAGATAGGCCTTGCATTCGTAGCTTACAATCTGGTATCTAGCTTGTTGGGGCTGGGATGAAAACTTATAACTGGCATATTCACTTACGCCCTGCAATCTTATTTCGTACTGGTATTCTTATCCGCTGACTTGTATTCTTCTTATTAAGACTGCTGATACGACAGCTCCATACCAGGGACACGCCTAATCGAATACTGATAAGTGAGTTTCAATCTTATATCCGGTAAGCGAGTAGCAAGCTTGAACTCTTCCTGCCATCCATCCTACTGCTGGAAACGCGAGTTCCCTTTTGTTCTAGAGTGAGCCATGTCCAAAGCTGATCCTGCGAGACCTTGTCCTATTCAGGACGCCCTGTGTGAGGGACCTCTGTTCCAGAAGGGCGCTCATCTAAACCTTAAACAAGATACTGGGTCTACCAAAGGTCAAGGGGGTTAGTTTTTCTTGAATACAGCTGTCGGCCATGTCAAACCAAAATATCCGTTGTTTTACATGTCCAAGCTAGCTCATTGAAGTATTAGCCGCTCACCGCTTCTCGTATCGATAGTAGTTTAAATAATATTAGCAAGTGCTGCTCTCGAGAGTCCCAGGCTATTAGTTTTCTTAGTTGACCCGCCATGTATTAGTTTTCACTAGGAGGGGTATTAGCTATCAGAATAGGAGTCAGCCGTAAGAATGCAAGCTAGCAATTAGGCTTGATCGTTTACCACGGGCTACTCTGAAAAGTCCTATCTCTCAGTAGCTCAACTAGAAGAAGGAATCCCTGATATAAGAATCGAAGCTTTTGTTTCAGCTTTCTCGTACCGATTGTTTCCTGACCGCTTTGAATGATCTTTATCAGATAGAAGATCCAAACCTTATTAGCCAAGAAGAACCAAGTAATGAACTCCTTCAATAAGCTTGACCCGGACCTAGCTAAAAAAAAGGAAGCGAAAAAAGAAATAAAGAGAAACCTCAGCCTCTTCGCGGGCTCATTATTTTATGTGGCTAAAGAATCTTTCTAAGAAATCTAATACCACTTCTCATGCTCTTCCATATTAGTGAGAAAGTGAGGGAAATAGCCTGAATGCCAAGACAACTTCGATAATTAAGAAATCTATTACTACCTAACGAACCACGAGAATGATGCACAAAACTCTCTTAACTATGAAAGAAAAAACCAACAGTCGTACAACTACTGCGGTGGCATCGCTTCTTCTCTTGCCCGGTTATCTCACTTTCTCTTTCTCGTAAATAGCTCAGTTGGCGCTCATAACAGTCAAGGCTGGGGGACACCAATGATAGGCTCCAGGGCTTATCCTCCTTCCTGCTAATGCTCCGTCAAGTCGGAGAGAAGTCTGCAGGTCTAGATTGCGAGGCTTTAGAAAGTGCGCCTCTGTCTACTAAGGTTGTCGTTCATTCAGAGTTCTAAGTGGCAAAGATTGTCCAAGGCAGGTGCTGAATGTCTGGCTCAGACTATGTTATAGGAATAGCTAAATGACTTCCACTAGGTAGTGCATTTGGTTAATATTTGCTGTGTATGTCCATCAACTACTACTCCAGATGAAGGGAATCTTCCGTTTTTTACTCCGAAGCCTCCGTCATCGGCTTCTACGTAATAATAAAAAGAATATTATTATTAGTCAGTTGCTGGTGATTAGACTTTTCATGTGCATCATTATTATTATGGTTTCTATGTTAATTTCCAACATTAGCTGGATGAATTAACATAATGAAGTGTATGTTAGTTGTGAAAAAATCGACAGCTGGGGGGCACTGATCATAAAATCTTTTGATCGAGCCTGCTAATGTGATCAAAAATTCTCGTAAAAGATGATTCCACTATCAGCTGCCCTTTCCTATCCCTTTTCAAGCTGACTTGATAGTAGGAAACTTGGAAGGAAGGCGGTGGTGCTGACCCATGTCAATGCCGCCCTACCCTAGCACCAATTCCAAGAACAACTCCTCTTACCTTCATCCCTTACTGTCAATACCTTACCTAGCCTATTTGTTTTATTTCCGCTTATTTCTAAGAAACATATTCCCCTCTAACAAGAGAAGAGATTCATTTAACAAGCATAGTAGTGAAAAGAGCATCCATTTCCTCTGGCCTCTCTTTTGACTAGTTTCGTGAAGAGTTTATGCTCTTTCCTAAACCATTACTATTCTTATCCTTAAGGTAGGACGCCCGAGAGCCTATCCCCCTATTTCAGTTCAGATTCAGTCAACGCCCAGAGATGTTCCATTCTAGACGGTGCGGGCGGCAAAGCGCCATTGTCAGCCACTTCCACTCCCTAAGGAGCCTGATCCGCTTCGGGTCTCTAACAATGTAGGTGCTAGATTGCTCTTCATGCTCTTCTTCCATCCTCAATTGGCAGTTTCGAGGTCAGAGTTTCCGTTTCTTAGAAAGCCACTTCTCTAAGCATGCATGCCAACATAGGTGTCGCGGTAATCACAGAAGTTTGATTGCAGTGTGGTAAGGGGTCAGTCAACCAATTGTTAAGGGGTAAGGCTAAGCTCTCATTCTCGTTAATAAAGCGGTCCATCCTAAGAGATCGGCATCATACTAAGGACTGTGTCGAGCAAGGTCCGAAGGGATTTTCATTCCACACGCCGTAGAAGCATTCAGTTAGTGGAAATTAAGGGCACGAACGGTTGTTGTACAATACGAGACGCTGGTATGATATCACTCCTACTGAATTCTCTACTTCAGTCTGGTCTAAAATCATAAGGAAAGTGTCATCCCAGCGAGGAAAGACAGAAAGAAAGCAAGTGAGCATGTTAAATTGCTTGTTGAAGTAACATGACGGAGGGGAATCTCTGTAGTTCCGATGTCAGTCCAGTGGCTGTTTTTGTCATATAGTTGACGTCCTTCTTCCTGCGAGACAATTGAAAAGCAAAGGTAAGCTTATCCAATTGAAGTGCTTCTCTACCAGAAAAAATACTACGCCAAGTCAACACCTATACCCAACCTAGAGAAATATAAGAATGGTTCCGCCCTGACACGAAGTTGGTTAATCAGACATCTACCAGGAAAGAGTGCCGAGCCGCAGGTGATTACTCTATATATATTGAAGTACGGGCTTTCCCGCTTCCGTGATCTGAGGTAAAAGGTACCAACCTGAATAGCCGCCTTCTTGGCGATTAATGAAGTGCAAGGTCAAGTAAAGCAACTAAGACAGTCATTTTCATAGTTTACGCGCTTGGCAAGTCAAGAATCTGGCTTTCTACCGACCCTAGCTCTAGGGACTATAGAATAAATCCTTTGGCTCACACCGCTACTATAGAAGATAGCGGAGACCTACAGCAGCGAGGCTCTTCGCTTGCTCAGCTCCTCTGCCTTGGTATTTCGGGTATTCCAATCCTTTGATTGCTTTCATTCCTTCTGCTTCTACGATTTCAAATCGATAAAGGCCGTAACTAAGTGACTTCCCCACAAACTTCCCTATAAAGGCTCGCATTCTACTATAGCCTCAGAGGGGCCCTTACAACATAGAATAGGCTACTCTGACCAAACCTCTAAGGCGAGGATCCTCCTCGAGTTCTACCGGGACCTGGCCCACCCAAATCCAGTGTTTTTAGTGAACTTGTACACCTTTTTCTTTCTTATGCGCACGCAGAATCAACCTTACATGCCATACGTGACTGCTTTCATGCAAGAGGAATTTGGGAACAGGTTATTCCTTCTAATCTTTGGCCAATCTTATTTTCTCTAAATTTGAAAGAATGGTTGACCCGTAATCAATCGAATAATGGAGATAATTAGAAATAAGTTTTTTATTCGGGGGATCTATGGCAGCTGTCTACGATCGAAGGAATGAGAAAACTTCTGTTCATCATCGAATGCTAGCAGGATGATCCACAGGCAAATAGAGAAGAGCTTATTTCTTTGCTTGTGAAAGCTACTTGTAGGGAAAGAACAACCATCAGTGTAAGTCTATCTGTTGGTTTTTTGTACCCACTGAACGTAATAGTTGTAGGCGACTTGCTTGTTTGTAGGCGGAAGTCTTCTTCCATGGATTTTCTCATGATTGTTGCATGAGGATCTATTTTAGGAAATTGGCTTAGTCTTCCTCGGTAGTAACTCCGACATAGTTGATTGCTATCACCTGGGCATTGAGCATGATCAAACTGTCGTAACAACTGAAGCTATCTATTTTCTTGCTCACCAGTTGCCAAATCCCGAACTTTCCTTTCCTAAAATGACAACGAAAAGAAGTACATGATGAAAGGGATGGAAGCGAAGTGCCCCGTACATGGAAGGCAGTATGGTGACAACCAGAGCGCAATCAAAGCAGCAAGCGCTGCTTCCGTACTAACACCTTTCCTAACGTGAGAGGTTCAACCTTCATAAGCCCTTGAGCATTGAGGGTTATAGAAAACTCGCCTGCATCTACTGAATTTCTGAAGGGGTGGGTCAAAGTCGGGTCTTCAAAGTCTTGAAAAAAATAAATAAATAATATCCGGGCCTGTCAGGATGGACCCTTACACGATTCTCCCAATGCAAAAGGTGCCACATGGAAAAAAGAGTTAAAGACACTGGGTACGAACTACTCTTATCTTACTGCTCGCTATGAGTGAGCGAAGCGCCAACCGAAAGAGCTACTTAATTAGTCAATTCAATAGTGAAAAGCGATCTAAATTATCTATTGGATTGCTACAGATCGTAAGCCATACTAGTCAAAATTATATCTTACTTTCCGGGGCGAGCGTAAGGCTTTTATGGGGAGGAACAGTTACTTGCCATACCGCCCATTTTCTTAGTCTGGGAGATCTCTTATTCAGATGGTGAGATCACCACATAAAGAGCACTTCGTGTGGCTGAACGAGAACCGAATCGTACCCAGGAAGAAATAGAAAAATATTGATATTCAATCACGGAGTAAGAACAACAAGGAAAAATTGATTCTATTTAAGAGTTTTTGCGATAAAGAAAGAAGTGACAAGATTGCAGTGTAGACCAACTTCGCTATTTTTCTTTTACGGTGCAAAAAGAATAAAATAATCAAAGTGGCAAGGAAGTAGTCAAAACAAAGAAAGCTTTTCCTCTGCAGGGGCCTCGTGCAGTCAACCCCCTTCTTTCAATGTTGTACGGGTCAGATTCGTGTAATGGAAGCAAGATATTCTCTCAGGTATTCTATTTCTATTCAACCACTTCTTTCTTTCTAGTCTGGCTCTACTCGAATCCGAAAGTCATATACAATATGATCCAATTTACTACTACTAACTATATAGATAGTAAATGCAAGAGAAATCCTCACTCTCCAATAGGTGATCCAATGCGCAATCCAGGTACGAGTGCTCATGTTTTTTTGTAATCCCGGTCGATATTTCATCCATGAGCAGCACTTTGGTGGGCCGGCCCCACTAGCATCTCCCCTTTTTAATAAAATTCCAAATCAAATGGCTCTTTCTGGAATTGACTTTTGAAAGCCATCAACCAGAGAACGAAGAATCACTGTGTCCGCCGCAAGAGAAGAGAAAGGACACGACCTCTAAGCGAGTGCGAGGCGAGATCTGCGAAACCAATTTGATGCATCCAACGGGCAGCAGTATTGAGGCGACGTGGCCTACCAGAGTGTAGTCACCACAATTTGAGAGTCCATCATAATTTTTATCCTCACCTTATTCTGCTGAGCTCTATTCTCCTCCGCAATTCTCTTCTCGTTCGCATGAGGAAAATTCAGAGAACTAGTTATTTTCCTCTTGTGCCCATACAATTGGTTCCGCTTTGCTCCGCATCATCTGGAATCTCGCGCGATGCGTCTCGAGATAAAGATACTTTACCATTAAAATCATCTTCTTCCCGTTGCTATTTCTTTTCGCACGCCTCGCTTCATACGGAGTACCTGATATCATCTACCACTCTTTCCAATCTTGCCCTCAGCGAACTGGTCGACTCAAAATCCGCCCCAGCTTTACCATCGGCCTTCGATTTCATTTCTTCGCTTTTATAGAGCTTTTCCTTTTACCTAATGCCGGCTACCGACAACTCTTGCTATCCAATCCTGACCCAATGTACTCCATACTGAGGGGTATGGCGCATACCCATACCCATGACCAACCTGTAAGGTGTTCCCTAGTTCACTTATGGTTTGATTCTCCTTACCTAGTAAGTTAGTAAGATTGGCCAGTAGTAGGTTGTGGTCTACCCGATCAAAGCATTTGACCACGTCTAGTTTCATAAGCTTATCGTTGGCAGGCCAACCTTTCAAGTCTCGAAAGAAAGATAGGGAGCCGCGTCGAGGGCGGAACCCGTGTGAGTAAGGCAGGAACTTCCCATCGGCGGACCGAGTCGAGAACCTTGGTTAGTGCAACCAAGACCAGCCTATCCCTTGTGGCGGGTGGAGTAATCGGTCGGAGTTGGCCGGGCTTATTCCTCACGTTGAAAGATAATGGGGGCTTGATCCGTATCCAGCTTTAGGATAGGACTGAGATGAACCAGATCGATCGCCAACACCGATCTGATGAACTAGATAGATCGACCGCTATGAAACTCAATAGGGTCCGCTGAGGGAACGAGCAACTATCCGCAGAGAGTTGCGAGTGCTAGACTTGTATGTAGTTCGCAGCGATAAATGGTTTTGAAAGGAAATAAGTTCCGGATCAGCCGATCAAGCTCGGATCTCTTGTTTTGAGAAAGCTGTTCTGTGTGAAACGAGGGCGAAGCGGCATGAGGATCCTTAAGTTTCACGGTCTATAGGGCGGTGCGCGAGTAAGCAACCTAGGTAGTAGTAGAGGAAGTAGTTGTTCGGATCAGATGTAGGGGATAGTTTCTGGAGCTACACATTAGTAGTGTATCTCTCTAAAGTAGTGTATCGTTCGCTCGTAACATGCCTACGTGTATCGCTGGAGCGAAAAGCAGCTCGGTGAAGGAAAGCAAGTGGGGGAGGAGAGGATGTAGTTGAGGAAGAAGGGGAAGTTCGTAGGTGCAACGAGTTGAATTAACTCACTGTTTATAGTATAGGGTCTGAAAGACTCCTAACAGGAAGAAGCTCGATCTATCCAACAAGACAAGGAAAAACGTAGGCAGCTTGCTCCGCACGTTGCTTTCGTCCTATTAAAGCAAGGATCCTGTTAAAAGGTTATGGTGTGCCAGATTTCTCGTGTGGAATTGCATGCTACCACCTGATTCAAGACTGGTTCTGTCAGGGAGGAAAGAATCCAGCCAAGAATCAACTGATCTTGTTTCGTCCATAGATCGTCTTGTTGAGTTGAGTCGCTGGCCACTATGTTGCTTGCTGCAGGTAGTGTCTGAGGAGCCATCAAGATGTGCCATTAATCCATGGCCACGTATGACTGGTAAAATTTTAGAGCGCCACGTTGTCAGAATGCAACTTGCAATTGATGGGATGCTCCAATTGAATTGGTTGAAGAGGGCAGTTACGAAGCAAGAGTATAGAATTCCGCCTCTGTGAAAAGAAGGCTTCTGCCAGCCAGTAAACAAGAACGCTCTACTAAATAGGTCGGTCTTTGGCCAGCCGAAGAGTCAAGTTACCGATACCTACCCCAGAACTAATAGATCCGCGGAAAGAAGAGTATGCTGAACCAGATAGTGAAAACCAAGAAGATACGGATGAACCTACCTCGTACGCTGGTAGCTGGCGTATACTCCCAGCTCGCAACCCCACCAGACCGGACACATTCCTATTCCTAAAGGAAGTGACGTCAAATACAATCAAAGTAGGCCGACAAAAGAAACTAAAGTGAAAGAAGCCCACTTACCCACTCTTCTTTCCCCCACCTACCTTTCCAAGTACCCAGAGAAGGAAGGTGGGGCCTCGGTTTCCTATGAGAAACCTACACCACGAATAAGTACTGTCATACCCTCCTTTTATCAAATTTCTACTCATGTGTGTTATCTCTCAAAAATTTTAAGAAAGCATCTTTAAAAGCGGAAGGGTCTTTTTCAAGATCCTCCTTCATTTTAATTTCTATTTCCGGAGTCAGTTTATGCAGATCCATCGGCAAGGACTGAGCGGTGGCGGGCAGCGGCTGGTCAATCAGACCATACTTTTCCAAAAGAAACTGGCAAACTAAATCTCTCTCCCCATGCGGGAAATTCTGAAGATGTTTCCTTACATCATCTCCATATTCAGGAAGGCTATCAGCAATGTGCCTTCTGAGTTCAAAAAAGCATTCGAGTCTTCCAATAAAGTTATGAGTTTCTGCTTCAGAATTTTTATTTCTTTCCAGCGCAAGGGGACTCCACATTCTTTGTATAAATTGAAAGATTGCTTCATTCCCGGGCCCAAAATTCTCCACCCGTTGGATGATGCAGTCCATTGCTTTTTGATGGTCGTCATCAATGTGAGAGTGACCCGATTGGGCCTCGCCAGAAACCGAAGTGGTAGGATTTGAATTTACTTCTGTATTGCTCCCTGATCCCCCTGGCTTGTTTACTGAATCCAGAGAGTCAGGCTTGTTGACAGACTCTTGGGAGGAGGAGCCTGTCATTTTGGAGACAAGATTTGCCCTCGCTCCTGGCTCTTCCGCGGAAGAACCCGGACTGTCCTCCCGGCTACCGCCGATTTCCAAGGTCGCACCGCGGTCCCCCCGAAATGTCTCGGAGAGACACTGGGATAGGAAAGCCAACCTACTCGCTAGTAGTGAAGCCAGCTCCTCGGGGAGGACAGCGAGTCCAAAAGTTGAGAAATAACCAAATAATAGAGAAATAGCGAGAACGGCTATAACCCCGATTATTTTTCATAATTTCCAAAACTTATTTTTCCCCACCTACCCATCAAGTATACGGTAAGTGGGGGCCTCGGTTTCCCATGAGAAACCGTAACCGGATTATGATCCTGTGCGTTCGTGGCTTCGGCGTTCCCACCAGGCCACGACAATGTGAGCTAACAACACTCCACTCACATTGACCTAAGTTGTCATACTACTATGGATGCCAGTCAAGTCACCGCCCTTATGGTCTTTTATGACCATAAGTGTAGAACCTTCCCTCAGAGCGAAGTGAAAACTGTACTATTATTAATTTAAAGTGACACGTCTGCCACTAAACTGAAATGGAACAGATTTCACGGCACCCTGTGAGATGATACTCTATGTATTGAGTTTGTACTATACTCGACCAATCCATGTCCTAATGCTCACTTTACCCGACTCACTATGTTAGTAAGGCACACTCTAAAGCACATCCATGTGTCCGTCGTTACCGTTGATGCGCCCCATCGTGCCCCTTTTCTAACACAGGCACACCTGGTGTGTACCAAGCGCACCAGCTGCATTTTACTTAGAAACGCACAGGTCACTTTACACAAATCAAAGTTTGCCGTTCAAGAATCACATCGTATAAAAGATCCCTACACAAAAAAAGATTCCCGATCGGAAAACGAATGAGATCAGAAAGGCCATCATTGGGGCAAACAATGCAATAGCTTCGGTGAGAGCAAAGCCCAAAATGGCATAACCAAATGATTGTTTAGCCAATGAAGGATTTCGCGCCACGGAATGAATCGAAGAACTGAGGACGTTTCCAATACCGACAGCAGCCCCCGCTAAAGCAATTGTAGCAGCTCCGGCACCTATTGATTTAGCTCCTTCTAACATGTTCAAGTTGAAACTTGACATTACATTGTTTCACGCTTTTCCTTCGCAACTCGAAATTTATAATAAAATACACTGAACCGCCCCCCTTTCTCAGGGGATTTGGCCTGTGGAGTCGGATTTCTAGTTATTGTTTTGACAGATAAACTTACTCCCTTTGTCCAGGAGAAAGAGATCTCGTGCAACGCAACTGCATTTGCTTTATTAGCCTCGTCACGATTGCGCTGGGCGAGTTCCCTCAAAAGGTCAATATAACGTGCGTCGAGGCGTGTGAGATAAGCTTTCACTAAAAACACGAGTACGACGACACCTATAATCAAAGCAACTGCTAGCACAATAAGTACAATAATTTCGGGAACTTTAAGTTTTCCTGTCGATTTAGCTCCTTCTAACATGTTCAAGTTGAAACTTTCAATTGTTTCGCACTTTTCCTTCGCTACTAGAAATTGAGAGTACAGTATACTATTTTCGAGTATAGTATTTCTCGTTGATTTGATTCCTCATCTCTTCTCTATAGTG
>Ga0157358_1001176_pt1 | contig 11402 bp, 10 predicted proteins | sample AttcapACBM2_FD_111484 | JGI IMG/M metagenome (GOLD analysis project Ga0157358, IMG submission 111484) | Fungus gardens microbial communities from leaf cutter ant in Botucatu, State of São Paulo, Brazil - Atta capiguara ACBM2 | ecosystem: Host-associated > Fungi > Mycelium > Unclassified ...
CCCGATCGAGTTGTTTCATTGTTTCATCCGAATTGCCGATTTAATATTGAGCATCTTGAAAAAAACATCACTGGATACAGTATGCTTCCTTCAAAAGTCGTTCGTCATAAAGCAGGACGCTTTGTGCCTGTCCTTCTTGCTGGGCTGATTTTAGCCGCCTGTAGCGGTCAGGGGCCGCAAACCTCAAACGTAAATATTCAGGGGCCCATTACCGGCGGGTCTGATTACTATCTGCAGCAAGTGCAGCAAAGCAGCGATGATAGCAGGACAGACTGGCAATTACTTGCCATCCGTGCCCTGATGAAAGAAGGAAAGTATCCTCAAGCCGGCCAGCAGATCAACCTGCTGCCGAGCCAGCTCAGCGACACCCAACAGCAGGAGCTGCTGCTGCTTAAATCGCAGTTCCTGTTCAGCCAGCAGAACGTGCCGGGCGCGACGCAGCTGCTGAATCAGGTCAAAGTCGACGACCTGTCGAAAGAGCAGCAGGCGCGCTATTACGGCCTGCAGATCGCCGCCGCGCAGGGCAAACCCTCGCTGGCGCTGCTGCGCGCCTATATTGCGCAGGAGCCGCTGTTGAGCGGCGACGATCGTCAGAAAAACATCGACGCCACCTGGCAGGCGCTGACGCAGATGACGCCGCAAGAGGCGAGCAGCCTGGTGATCAACGCCGATGAAAACACCCTGCAGGGCTGGCTGGATCTGCTTAACGTCTGGCGCGCCAACGCGCAGGACGGCGAGATGCTGAAATCCGCCCTGAAAGACTGGCAGACGCGCTATCCGCAAAACCCGGCGGCTAAAACCCTGCCGACGCCGCTGAGCCAGGCGCAGAATTTCACCAAAGCCTCTACCAGCACCATCGCGCTGCTGCTGCCGCTGAACGGTCAGGCGCAGGTCTTCGCCAGCGCCATTCAAAAAGGCTTCAACGATGCGAAAAACGGCGCCCTGAACGCCGCGCCGCAGCCTGCCGCGCCGCAGCCTGCCGCGCAGCCAGCGACCCAACCGGCCGCAGCGGAAAGCGCGCAGCCTGCGCCGACCAGCGAAGCCAACGCCGTGGTTAGCCCGGCCGCCGCGGCTATTACGCCGGCCGCAACCCCGCAGCCCGCTGCCGCCCAGACTCAGCCTGAAGCCAGCGCGCCCTCCAGCAGCGCGCAGATCAAGGTGTACGATACCAGCAGCCAGCCGATTCAGCAGGTGATGCAGCAGGCGCAGCAGGATGGCGCGACGCTGGTGGTCGGCCCGCTGCTGAAAAACAACGTCGAAACGGTCGCCAACAGCCAGACGCCGCTCAACGTGCTGGCGCTCAACGCGCCGGAGCAGATCCAGAACCATCCGAATATTTGCTATTTTGCGCTTTCTCCTGAAGACGAAGCGCGCGATGCCGCGCACCATATGTGGAACCAGGGCAAGCGCCAGCCGCTGCTGCTGGTGCCGCGCAGCAGCTTCGGCGATCGCGTGGTCAACGCGTTTGCACAGGAGTGGCTGAAGCTGGGCGGCACGGCGCCGCTGCAGCAGCGCTTCGGCTCGACCGCTGAGCTGAAACAGGGCATCAACAGCGGCGCGGGCATTACGCTGAGCGGTACGCCGGTCAACGTTCAGCCTGCCGCCGCCGAATCTCAGGGCGTGACCATCGCCGGGCTGACGATCCCGTCGCCGCAGCAGCAGAGCGAACCGGCGGCGGCGAGCGGCGGCAACGTCGATTCGGTCTATATTGTGTCGACGCAGGATGAGCTGCAGCTGATTAAGCCGATGATCGCCATGCGTACCGGCAGCCGCAGCGTAGCCTCGCTCTACGCCAGCTCGCGCAGTTACCAGGCGGGCGCAGGTCCCGACTTCCGTCTGGAGATGGAAGGCCTGCAGTTCAGCGATATTCCGCTGCTCTCGGGCCGTAACCCGGCGCTGATGCAGCGCGCGGCGCAGTCGTTCAATAATGACTACTCGCTGGTTCGCCTCTATGTGATGGGCATCGACGCCTGGACGCTGGCGAACAGTTTTAACCAGGTGCGCCAGACGCCGGGCTTCACCATCGACGGCAATACCGGCAAGCTGAGCGCGAATCAGGATTGCGTGATCAACAGGACGTTGTCATGGAGCCAGTATCGTCAGGGCGAGATCGTTCCCGCCTCCTGAACACCCGGCGCTTCGGCGCCGAACAGGAACAGCGCGCCCGGCGCTATTTAGAGCGTGCCGGGCTGCGCTGGGTCGCCAGCAATGTGACTTATCGCGGCGGCGAGCTGGATCTCATCATGCGCGACGGCGCATGCTGGGTCTTTGTGGAGGTGCGCTACCGGCGCGATGCGCGCTACGGCGGGGCGCTGGCCAGCGTCACTCGCCTCAAGCGACAAAAGCTGTTGCGCGCCGCCGCGCTCTGGCTCGCCCAGCGCGGCGGCAGTTTTGAGACGGTGGATTGCCGTTTCGACATCATCGCCATTACCGGTACGGCGCTGGAGTGGCTGCCCAATGCCTTTAATGCAGACGTTTAGAACCAGGTGGTCGTGTGCAGGACAGAATTAAAGCGTGTTTTACTGAAAGTATTCAAACCCAGATTGCCGCCGCAGAAGCGCTGCCGGACGCCATTTCCCGCGCCGCGATGACGCTGGTGCAGTCCCTGCTTAACGGCAATAAAATCCTCAGCTGCGGTAACGGCGCTTCAGCCGCCAACGCGCAGCATTTCGCCGCCAGCATGATCAACCGTTTCGAGACCGAGCGTCCCAGCCTGCCAGCGCTGGCGCTCAGCGCGGACAACGTGATGCTGACGGCGATCGGCAACGATCGTCAGCACGATGAAATCTACGCCAAGCAGGTGCGCGCGCTGGGTCAGGCCGGCGACGTTCTGCTGGCGATCTCTACCCGCGGCAACACGCGAGACATCGTTAAAGCGGTGGAAGCCGCGGTTACCCGTGATATGACCATTGTTGCGCTTACCGGCTATGACGGCGGCGAGCTGGCGGGCCTGCTCGGCCCGCACGACGTGGAAATTCGCATCCCGTCGCACCGCAGCGCCCGCATCCATGAGATGCATATGCTGACGCTGAACTGTCTGTGCGACCTGATTGATAACACCCTGTTTCCACACCAGGAATGACTGAAGGAGCAAACATGAAAGCATTGAATGCTGTCGCTATCCTGTTAACCGCCATGCTGTTGCAGGGCTGCGTTGCCGTCGTCGCCGGCGGCGCGGCCGTCGCCACCAAAACCACCACCGATCCGCGCACCGTCGGCACCCAGGTTGACGACAGCACGCTGGAGCTGCGCGTCAGCAACGCGCTGGCGAAAGATCAGCAGATTAAAACCGACGCGCGCATTATCGCCACCGCCTATCAGGGCAAAGTGCTGCTGACCGGCCAGGCGCCGTCGCAGGATATCGCCAGCCGCGCCAAACAGATCGCCATGGGCGTCGACGGTGCGACCGAGGTCTTCAACGAAATTCGCATCGGCCAGAAGGTCAGCCTCGGCACCTCCTCCTCCGATACCTGGATCACCACCAAAATTCGCTCGCAGCTGCTGGGCAGCGATCAGGTGAAATCCTCGAACGTGAAAGTGACCACCGAGAACGGCGAAGTGTTTCTGTTAGGTCTGGTGACGGCGGAAGAGGCGAAGGCGGCGGCGGATATCGCCAGCCGGGTTAGCGGCGTGAAGCACGTCACCACCGCGTTTACGATGCTGAAATAAGCGTGCATCAGGCCGCTCATCCGCTGGCACAGCGGCAACATACACAAAAGGGCGGCTTTAGCCGCCCTTAACTTCACTGGCATTGTGCCAGCGCGGGCGATATGGCCCGATCGCAAAGACGCAAAAACGGCATCCCTGCCAGCTCGGCCCGCGCAATTACGCCCCTCATCCCTGAGGGGCGCCCGTCACCGGGCCAACGCGTTGCGTTGTTCAAAAACGCTCCCGGCGTTTTTGTCCCTGGCGCGGGACGCTTTGCTCTTCGGTCCATATCACCCGCTTTTACGCTTTGTGAGCCGTCTGTCGAAGGCCTATCCCATCAATTTTTTTATACCGGTATATCGATCACCAGCGCCCAGGTCGCGGTTTTCGCCCGCAGCCTGATCTGCTGCTCTTCCTGCAAAAACGCCCCGTCGCCGCAGCCCAGCTTCTCCGGACGCTCTTCGCGCGTGACCGCCTCCAGCGAGCCGTGAATCGACTGCAGATAGGCGCGTGGCCCGCGCAGCGTCAGCGACTGCTCTTCGCCCGGCGCCAGCCGCAGCTGATGCACCCACACCTGCTGACGCAGCTGCAGGCTATTGCCCGCGCCGTCCGGCGAGGCGATCAGCTGCAGATTGCCGCGCTCCGGCAGCGCGATCTTTTGCAGCGTCGGGTTTTCCCGCTCGGGACAGGCGGCCAGCCAGAGCTGCATCCGCGTCAGCGGCTGATCCTTGCGCAGGTTGATTTCGCTGTAGCTGACGCCCGGCTGCGTGGCGAGCAGCAGCGCTTCGCCCTCGCGCGCGACGATATGGTTGCCTTCGCTGTCGCGATACTCCGCCTCGCCCTGCAGCACGATATTCAGCACGTCCACCTGCGGATAGGTGCGCGGATGAAAGGCGGCCCCTGGCGCCAGCACTTCCTGATTCAGCACGCGTAGCGAGGCGTAGCCCATTAATTTGGGATCGAAATAGTGACCAAAAGAGAAACTGTAGCGTGCCTGCAACCAGCCGAAATCGGCCTGACCGCACGCGGACGCACTACGCGTCGTTATCATGATTTACCTCCAGCTCGCTGCGGCAGAGAACGACCGCAGACTTGATACCCATTATGGTAAAAGGCTGGACGCCGTATTGTTAGCCAGTTAATCTGCCGTGCATATTCAAATTTCCTGAAAGAGAGTTCGGATGGCTAAAGAGCGTGCCTTAACCCTTGAAGCGTTGCGCGTGATGGATGCGATCGATCGCCGCGGCAGTTTTGCGGCAGCGGCGGATGAGCTGGGGCGCGTTCCTTCGGCGCTCAGCTATACCATGCAAAAGCTGGAAGAGGAGCTGGACGTGGTGCTGTTCGACCGCTCCGGCCACCGGACGAAATTCACCAACGTTGGGCGCATGCTGCTGGAGCGCGGACGCGTGCTGCTGGAAGCGGCGGACAAGCTTACCACCGACGCCGAAGCGCTGGCGCGTGGCTGGGAAACCCATCTGACCATCGTCACCGAAGCGCTGGTGCCGACCGACGCCCTCTTCCCGCTGGTCGAGAAGCTGTCGGAAAAGGCCAATACCCAGATTTCGCTGATCACCGAAGTGCTGGCGGGCGCGTGGGAGCGGCTGGAGCAGGGCCGCGCCGATATCGTTATCGCGCCCGATATGCACTTCCGCGCCTCGACCGAAATCAATACGCGCAAGCTCTACACCATGATGAGCGTCTATGTGGCCAGCGCCGACCATCCGATTCACAACGAGCCGGAACCTCAGTCTGAGGTGACGCGCGTGAAGTATCGCGGTATCGCGGTGGCCGATACGGCGCGCGAGCGCCCGGTGCTAACGGTGCAGCTGCTGGACAAACAGCAGCGTCTGACGGTGAGCAGTATGGACGACAAGCGCCGCGCGCTGCTGGCGGGGCTTGGCGTCGCTACCATGCCCTATTCGCTGGTGGAGAAAGATATTGCGGAAGGTCGGCTGCGCGTCGTCAGCCCGGAATATACCCGCGAAGTGGATATTATTATGGCGTGGCGCCGCGATAGCATGGGTGAAGCCAAAGCCTGGTGCCTGCGCGAGATCCCGCGTCTGCTGGCGAAGAAAAGCTAAACGCCGCCGTCGACTCCAGCCTGCCCCGCAGGCTGGAGCCTGCTGTTACAACCGCCCCAGACACTCAATCGCCACCGCCTTGAATGCGGCGAAATCTTTGCTGTCGCGCAGCCGGGGCATCGCCCTTTCGCGCAGAAAGGTCACGAAGAGATCGTAGATCGCCATCGCCTCTTCATATTCGCTTTTACTGATCGCCAGCAGAAAGATGACCGAGGCGGTGTCGTCGCCCCACGCGATGCCCTGCGGCGCCAGCACCGTATAAACCACGGTTTTTTTCGCCAGCAGGCCGAGCGAGTGCGGCAGCGCGATGCCTTCGCCCAGCATGGTGCTGACGATCGCCTCGCGCTCCTCTACCGAGGGATAAAAGCTCGCGTCGACAAATCCTTCCGCTTCCAGCCGATCGCACAGCTGGCGGAACAGCTGCGACTGCGTCATCGGCTTATCGACGATCAGGAAGTGCTGCGCGTCGAAAAACTTCTCCAGCATATAGGGCCGCGTGCGGTCCACCAGCACCAGCTTGCCGATCTGCTCCAGCTGGAAACCGGTGGGAAACGGCGACATCACCACCACCGGCTTATCCTTCTCGCTCAGCCGCGTGGTAGAGATAACGAAATCTTCATCGATGCGCGCGCGCGCCTCATATTCGCGCTGCGACAGCCGACCGGCGACCTGTAGCTGCGGATATTTGCGCAGCAGCATCGCCTCAATCACCCGCAGCGTGGAGTTACCGCTGTCGCACACCAGCAGCACCTGCGGATGGCGCTGGTAGCCGACGTCGTAATGACGCTCCAGCCCGACGCCGATATGTAGCACCAGAAAGCCGATCTCATTCTCGCTGATAACGTAAGGCGTGTATTTGCCCCAGCTGGAGACCGCCGCCAGCGTCACGTCATAGGCCATCGGATAGTGCTGTTTAATATTATCCAGCAGCGGGTTGGGAATATGGATCTGGTAACGCACGCGGGTGATCATGGTTTTAATGTGCGTCAGCAGATCGGCGCGCAGCTGTTCATCACCCTGCAGATCGTAGTTGTAGTGGGTATTGATATAGCTCAGCAGATAGTCCACCAGCGCGTCGGCGTCATCGGCGTTGATGGCGCTCGGCGCCACCTCCTGCATCTGGCGCGCCGCGATATTAACGCGCAGCCAGCCCTCTTCCGCCGGCGACACCGGCTTGCCTACCAGCGGCCGCAGCAAATTAATCAGCTCGCGCGCCGCCTCGCGCACGTCCAGCCCGACATCCTCCGCGCCGGGATCGCTCAGCGGATAGCCTTCGCTGATGCGCCGCACCGCGACGGCGCAGTAGAGACGCAGATAGCGCTCGCCCTCGTCGCTGAGGCGAACGTTATGGCGCGTCAGGCACTGCTGCAGCAGCGGACGCAGCGTCTCCAGAATATTGCTGTGCAGCGCTTCGATAGTAATCAGCGGGCTGTCGGCCTGCTCCTGGTCGATCTGCCACAGCAGATCGGTTAAACAGGTGCGGATCGCCACTTCGCTGCCGAACAGCTTCATGCCGTAGTGGGGTTTGCTCTCGATATGCAGGTGATAACGCGCCAGCCACTCGCGCACCTCGGTCATGTCGTTTTGCAGCGTGGCGCGGCTGACGAACCACTCATCGGCCAGATCCTCCAGCTTGAGCGACCAGGCGGCGGTCAGAAAGCGCGTCAGCATATAGCGCACCCGTTCGGCGGAGGTGCGCGGCACGCGCAGCGGCGAGCGGTTTTGGCGCTCCAGACGCTGGAAGCGCTGCGCGTCGTCGATTTTTAGCTGATAGCCCGCGCCGCGGCTGAGCACGAACTGCGCGCCGTACTCCTCTAACAGCGCGTTGAGCGCGCTGATGTCGGCACGCACGGTGCGCGTTGAAACGGCGAAGCGCCGCGCCAGCTCATCCTGAGGCAGCGTTTCGTTTTGCAGGGCGTCAAACAGTTGCGCAAGGCGTTGATTTGGAAATCTCAAGGCGGTCTACCTGTTACAGCGCTGGCATGCATTCAGCGGCATCATGTCGAAAAATAGCAGCTTAAAGCGAACGGCGCGTGACCTCCAGGCAAGCGCCGACGCCCTGTGAAGCGCGCCGGCGTGACTGTCGCTACGGCAGCAGTTTTTTGCAAATGGCCAGCAGCTGGCGCACATCTTCCACGCGCGTATCGCCGCTGACGGGATCGATAATAGAGCTGTAGACGTGCGGGATAATTTTACTGACGCCCGCCTCCAGCGCGATCGTCAGGATCGCCTCGACGTTATCGAGATCGATGCCGCCGGTCGGCTCGAGCCAGAAGTCATGCGCCGCGCACGCCTGGGCGACGGCGCGGTACTCGTCGACCGCCTTTAGTCCGCCCATCGGGAAATATTTCACCGAGCTGCCGCCCATATCCTTCAGCAGCGCGATGGCGCTGTCAATCGGCACCCGCGCGTCGCTGCCCTGCGAGCTGAGCGGGCCGGTGGAGATCTTCACCAGGCCCGGCGTGCCGGTCGGCGAAATCAGGCCGTTGACCACGGTTTGCGACTGGCCCAGCAGCGCGCGGCTGGTGCCGACGCCGGTGAACACCTGGTTAACATGCTGCGGCTGCAGCACGGCGGAAATCTCGCTCACCATTTTTGACTGATTCGGGTCGCCCGCGCCGAGTCCAACCGAGAGCGCGTTGTCGATCAGCGCGGCGTACTCGCGCATATCGGCGATAGCCGCCTCGTTGCTGCTGTAGTTTTTCGACAGCACACCCACCAACACATGCCCTTCCGCTGCCTCCCAGATGGCGCGCGCGTTGGCTTTCGAGCCTGCCAGCACGTTAAGACAGAGACGATCCTGATAGAAATTCGGGGTCAGCTTCATGCGGTTTTTCCTCCGTTCAACAGCGTTTGAATCGAGGTAAAGATGGTGTGCAGCTGTTCAGCGCTGACGCTGCGCACATCCGCCTCGATAATGCCCTCATTGGCTTTGTAGCCGCGAAAATAGATAGCAGTCGCGCCATTTTTGAGCGCCTGCACGATGTCGCCGGTACGCTGGCCGATGGCCGCCTCGTCGAATTTGATCTCGGCGCGGGCTATATCGCGTCCCGCCGCGTCCCACACTACGCGGGCGCTCACGCCGCGCAGCTGATTGAGGTTGTCGATAAAGGGCATCATTTTTTCCACCATCTGCGCGCCGCTGGTTTTTTCCAGTCGCAGATAATTTTCAATCGCCTGCGTCAGGCCGAGAATGCCCTCTTTGCCCACCTTCATCGCCCGGCCAATACCGTTGCTCTGGCGCTTCACCCACTCCACAGGCTGCGCTCTGCCGATCACCAGCCCGCTGGTCGGCCCTTCAATCGCCTTCGCGCCGCTGTAGATCACCAGATCGGCGCCGTACTGGTAGTAGCACTGCAAATCTTCTTCGGCGGCCGCGTCGACGATCAGCGGCACGCCGTGTTTGCGCGCCACCGCTGCTGCCTGCTCGACGTTCAGGTGGCTTTTCTGCACGCAGTGGTGCGATTTCACGTAGAGGATGGCGGCGGTCTGCGGCGTGATCGCCGCCGCCAGCTGCTCGGGCGAGCACTCGTTGCTGTATCCCGCCTCGACCAGACGACCGCCACCCAGCGCCACCATGCTGCCGACCGGCGCGCCGTAGTTAACGTTATGGCCTTTTGGCACCACGATGTCGTGCGGCACCTCAAGCGGCGCGGCGTGCAGATTATCCAGCAGCCAGTCGTTCTCTTTGACGATCACCGCCGCGACGCACTGCGCGATGCCCGCCGAGGCGCAGGAGACCACCACCGCGTTTTCCACATTCAGCAGCTGCGCGATGTAAGCGCCGGTTTTGTTGACCAGATCTTTCATTTCAAAATAGTGGCTGAGGCCGATCTGCACGGTATCGACCACGTCCGGCGACGGCGTAGAGACGCCGAGGATCGTCATGCGGCCGGAGGCGTTGATAACCGGCTTCAGGCCATATTTTTCATAGATCGAAGACATTGGCTTTCCCTTCTTCTGTCAGGAACCACTCGCCCGCCACCACGGCGGCCAGCGGCGTAAGATGTTTCTCCCCGGTGACCTGTTCGCCTTCGGAATCGACAAACAGGCGGGGCGCTTCGGTAACGCTGAAAAGAGTGAGATCGGCGTCGAAACCGACCTCCAGACGCCCTTTGCGCGTCAGGCGCAGCCCGTCCGCCGCCTTCCAGGTGACGCAGTCGATCACCTGTTGCAGCGTCATGCCGACGCTGAAAAACTTCGACATAACGTGCGCCAGGTTATGCACCGGGCCGTTGAGGCGGTTGCGGCAGTAGATATCCGAGCTGATGGTGTCGGGCAGAATGCCCTGCGCGATGGCGACGCGCGCCACCTCGAAGCTGAAGCTGGCGCTGCCGTGGCCGACGTCCATTTTGACGCCGCGCGCAATGGCGTTGCGCACCGACGCCTTCAGTTCACCCTGCGGCGTCAGCACGCGGTTGGGTTTGCCGTTAAAGCAGTGGGTAATGATGTCGCCGGCGGTGAGGCGCTCGGCGATCTCCGCCAGATCCGGCGGGTTGTTGCCGATATGCACCATCAGCGGCAGACCGCCGATCCGCTGCTGGATCGCTTTGGCTTTGATCAGCGGCTGAATACCGTTCTCGCCGACTACGCTGCTACTCATGCGCGCCTTCAGGCCGACGATAAAGTCGGGCAGCCGTTCTACGGCTTGCTGCACCGCGTCGCCGTCGATCTGCCGCATATCCGCCAGCTCGTTCTGGGTGACGATGCCGGTGCGCGCGATATTGATCAGCGCGTAGACCTGGGTGGTAGCGGCGCGGGTAATGGCATAAAAATCATCGATATGATCGGCGCCGGTGCTGCCCGCGTCGATAACCGTCGTGACGCCCGTGGCGACGCCGATAGCGTCCGCTTCGTCGTGATAGATGGGCGATTTGGGGTAGCAGTGGACGTGAGAATCGATCCAGCCTGCGCTGACGTAGCAGCGCCCGGCCAAATCGCGTTCGCTTTTCGCCTCGCCCGGCAGGCGGTCGGCGATGGCGGCGATTTTGCCGTCCTGCAGCGCGATATCCACCAGCCGCTCATCCGTCAGCCGTGCGCGGCGAAGAATCAGATCGAACATAGCAACTCCTTAACGCGGCGGCCCGCTGGCGAGCCGCCGCCAGCTTCAGATAGCGACCGGGAAAATCGCGCCGAGGATCATGGCGCCGAGGATCGCGCCGCCGGTGATCGGCTTGTTCCAGAGGTAGAAGAGCAGCGCGCCGAGCAGCGAGCCCAGGCCGATAGGAATCGAGGCCGCCCTAGCGGAAAGAATGATCAGCGGCCCTAAAAAGCGGCCGGAGGCGTTGCCCGCGCCCATCATCACGTCCGCACCGTAGGTCGAGTCGCTCTGGTTGATGGTGAACTTGCGCGCCAGAATGATGATGTAGCCGATCGCCAGGCCAATCACCAGGCCGGTCGCCAGCGAAGCGGCGAAGTTAGCCACTGGAAAGACGATGCCCGCGCCCAGCAGCAGCGCCGGCACGCCCAGGCCGACGCCGGTCTGAATGGCGCCGCCGATATCGAGGATGCCCACCAGCGAGCCTTCGATGATACGGGCGAAGAGAAAGCTCGCGCCGAAGGCCGCCACCGCGCCGTAGACGCCGGTTTCCATGCCGGCACGCAGCATAGAAACAAACGCCACTTCGTTAAATGCGCCGATGCCGTAGAGGTAATACATGTGCGTACCGGCGA
>Ga0157358_1001177_pt1 | contig 11390 bp, 5 predicted proteins | sample AttcapACBM2_FD_111484 | JGI IMG/M metagenome (GOLD analysis project Ga0157358, IMG submission 111484) | Fungus gardens microbial communities from leaf cutter ant in Botucatu, State of São Paulo, Brazil - Atta capiguara ACBM2 | ecosystem: Host-associated > Fungi > Mycelium > Unclassified ...
ATGCTTGGCCACCAGCTGGCGCTGCCGGAGCTGAAGATTAGCGCCGCCACGCTACAGGAACCGGCCATTCCGGCCGATTTGCACCTGGACGTTGGCAACTCGCATACCTGCGGCATTATGGTGGAAGATCACGTCGACGATCACCACGGTCTCAAACACACCTATGAGCTGCATCTGAGGGATTTGGGCACGCCTCACCGCGTCTATAACGAACTGTTCGAGAGTCGCGTGGAGTTTGCGCAGGCCAGCTTCGGCAAGCAGAATTTTTCCATGGAAAGCGGACGTGATGACGCTTTTATCTGGCCTTCGATTACCCGCGTGGGCCGCGAGGCGAGCAACCTGGCGCTGCAACGTTTAGGCACGGAAGGCGCAACCGGCATTTCCAGCCCGCGCCGCTATCTCTGGGATGAGGATGCCTATACGCCAGGCTGGCGATTCAGCCGCACGCCGGGCAATCCCGCTTTGGAGCCACTGGCCGCTGCCGCCCCGTTAACCAATCTGGTCAACGACGAAGGCGAGCCGTTGTTCAGCCAGCCGCCCGAGGAGCGTCTGCCGGTCTTTACGCCGCAGTACAGCCGTAGCTCCGTTATGACGTTTATGCTTGGTGAGCTATTGGCGCAGGCCCTGCTGCAAATGAACAGTCCGGCACAGCGGCAGAAAATGCTGCACAGCAGCGCACCGCGTCAGTTACGTAATATTATCCTGACGCTGCCTTCCGCCATGCCCAAACCGGAGCGCGAAATTTTCCGACGCCGCATGCAGGAAGCGATCGCGCTGATCTGGAAAGCGATGGGCTGGCATCCGGCTGACGAAGACTTTACCAGCGCTAAGGACAAGGCGAAAAGCAGCGTGCCGGTGCCTGAAGTGCAGATGGAATGGGACGAGGCGACCTGTGGCCAGATGGTTTATCTCTATAACGAAACGCAGGTAAACTTTGGTGGTCGCGCCGAGGCATTTTTTGTCAGCATGGCACGCCCCGATCGCGTGCGTGCGCCTGACGAACCGGTAGGCAAGACGCTGCGTATTGCTTCTATCGATATTGGCGGCGGCACCACCGACCTGGCAATCACACAGTATCGACTGGATGACGGCGTCGGTAACAATGTGAAAATTATGCCACGCCTGCTGTTCCGTGAAGGTTTCAAGCTGGCCGGGGACGATATTCTGTTGGATGTCATCCAGCTTTACGTGTTGCCTGCTCTGCAGCACGCCTTTAAAGAAGCCGGCATGGTGAACCCGGAAGGCGTGATGACGCGGTTGTTCGGCCACGAAGGTCGTCTGGACGGCCATTCCACGCTGCGTCAGCAAACCACGCTACAAATTTTCATTCCTGTAGGTCAGGCGATCCTGGAAGCTTATGAGAAATTCGATCCGCTGGAGCTAAATGCCGAGCTTGATGCTCGCTTTGGCGAGCTGCTGGCCCAGGCGCCGACGCAAAAGCTGCTCGACTATATCAACCGCGAGATCCAGCGCGAGCTGCCGAACGAGGCGGAAGCGTTTGATCTGCTGCGCGTGCCGCTGGTGGTAAGGCTGAGTAAGCTTCATGCCGAATTCCTGTCGCCGCGCATGAATATCACCCAGAGCCTGCGCTCGATGTCGGAAGTGGTCGCCGTCTATGACTGCGACGTCCTTCTGCTCACGGGGCGCCCTTCGCGGTTCCCGGGTGTACAGGCCCTGTTCCGTCATCTTCAGCCGCTGCCGGTCAGCCGTATCCTGTCGCTGGACGGTTACCATACCAACGACTGGTACCCCTTTAACAAACAGGGACGGATTGAGAACCCGAAATCCACGGCCGCGGTTGGCGCTATGCTGTGCCTGCTGTCGCTGGATTTGAGGCTGGCAAATTTCTGGTTCAAGGCGGGGGATTTTCAGCCCTATTCTACCATCCGTTATCTGGGCATGCTGGACGGCAACGGCAGCCTCAGTGCGGAAAACGTCTGGTATGCCGATATCGATTTAGACGATGATAACTTCAGGCTTGATCCTCGCGAACGTTTTCAGGTTCGTGGCGCGCTGACGCTGGGATTCCGTCAGCTCGATAACGATCGCTGGCCCGCTTCGCCGCTTTATACCCTGTCGATCGCCGATCCTCAGCTGGCACGCAGCGTGGCTGGCGACAAGGTATTGAAGATCAAGCTGGCCGTGGCGGACACCAAAGGTGATTTTGGCCCGGAAAGATTTGCTATCGCCGAGGCGATGCTGGACGACGGCAGCCGTGTGCCGCTGGAACATCTGCGACTCAGGCTGAATACGCTGGCCAGTAGCGGCTCAGGATTAACCCATTACTGGATTGACAGTGGGAGCGTATATAAAAAATGAAAGCGTTGACGCCTAAGCCATCGGGGCAGTTCGGCAAAAAACTGGAAAACGTGACTAAGGGTATCGATCGCGCACTGACCTGGCTGGACAGCGCGCGCGAAACGGCCCCCCGTCTCAATATGGAAGCGGAACGTCTGGGCGTCCGGCTACGGCATCAGCATAACAAGGCAACCCGCCTGAACGAGGCGGCCAGCAAAGAGTGTGCAGTCGGTTTCTTCGGCCTGGCGCAGGCTGGCAAAGCCTGGCTTATCGCCGCGCTCGCCGCCAGCGAAAAGGGTCGGATGGAACTTGCGCTGGGCAATACGACTTTTGACTACACGCAGCTTAATCCGCAGCAGCAGAGCGCCACGATGGTAATGCGCTTCAGCGGCCAGCAAACCAGTACCGATAATGAATGGCCGGTGCAGCTCTCGCTAATGAGTGAAGAAGAGATCGCAGGCGTACTGGCACAGGTTTGGGCCAAACGCAGCGACAGCGAGACGATTGCGCTGGATGAGCAGCAGATTGCCGAGCGCATGAAAAACGTCGCAGTTTACCGTCAGGCGCAGAGCGTGGAAGGCATGAGCAGTAATAACGTGGTGGCGCTGTGGCACCGCCTGAATGCTGCCCAGATTTGCCGCAGCAAGGCGCTGGAAAGTCACTTCTGGCCACAGGCGGTGGAGCTGGCCCCTATGCTGGGCGTGGACGACCGTGCCCGCCTCTTTTCCCTGCTTTGGAATGAGGATCGCGATCTTTCCGCGCTTTACCGCCAGCTGGCACACGTGCTGCATCACCTTTCCGGCGCGAAACGCGTGCTGGCGCCCATCGTGACGGTCGACGATCCCAGCCTGAGCGTGCTAAACAGTAGCGGTTTGCGCTATTTTAATGCCTCATCCGATCGCGTTATTCAGGTGGTGCCGCAGCACAATGGCCGCAGCCTCAGGCCGGTCAACCTTGCGTTGGGCGAACTGAACCTGCTCAGTCGCGAAGTGCTGCTGCCTTTCTATAGTGCGCCGCGTGAGAGCCTGTTTGAACAGGTCGATTTGCTGGACTATCCCGGTTTTGAAGAGCCGTCCACTCTGCCGGATGACAGCACTCATGAACTGGCGTTGGCCTTTACCACCGCCAAACGCCCTTTCCTGTTAACCCGCGCTGCCGAGCGACAGGATGTCGATCTGCTGATGGTCTGTAACGCTTCCGGCCAGCGCGCGGATACCCGCATCGTGGGGCGCGTGCTGGATAACTGGGTAAAGCAGACCCAGGGGCAGCCGCACAGCGGCCGTAAGCCTGCGCTAATCTGGGCGCTGACGCCTTTCGACCAGCGTATTACCCACGGTCAGAACCACGACGCCGCCGTACAGCGCTATGTGGGCAACCCTGGCGATGCCTGGGGGACGATGCTGACAATGGACGATAAGGGCGTTAAGCGGATGGCGGGCTGGCTGACCAGCGAAGTGAGCCGTGAAAACAAAATGACACGCCTGCAGGATCAGCTGAGTGAAATCCGCCGCGAACTGAACGATAACCTGCTGGGTCGCTGGCATCTGGCGGCAGAGAAAGAAGAGCCGCAGGCTCGATTGCGCGTGGCCGAAACGTTGCTAAAAGCATTACAAACCAGAACCGGCGTCCACGGCGAGCTGCTGGAGCGGCTACTGCCAACGCGCGAAACGCTGCGCCATCTGTTTATGCAGCAACAACACCCTGCCGAGCGCCGCAGCAGCGAGGAATACACCCTGACGGAAGAGGATCCTTTCGGTATCGGGATGAGTATCGATCTGCTAAGCGACGATCCGCTGCCGTTGCCGCTGCATACCCGGCAGACGGGCGAGGAAAGCGAAGCGGAAAATGGGTTTGCGCAACAGGTCTATCGTTACTGGATCAACCTGCTGGGACAGCTGCCTGAACAGGATGCGCTACTGGAACTACTGGGCGTGACCCGGCCCACGCTGGAGATGCTGACGGAAGAGCTGACCACGGCCAGTATCCGTCTGGATATTGAAGGCGCACTGGTCAAGATTCTGACAGATAAAGACGCGGCTAACACACCGGCAGAGATGTTGGCCGACCGTCAGGTTTCGCGCGCGCTAAGCGTGCTGGGGGATTTTGTTGCCTGGCTGGGCTTTCAGCATCTGCCGGAAGCCGCACGGCCCGACAGTAAAATTAATCGGGGGCAAAAGATTTTCGCACGTCCGGAAACTCAGGCCGCGAGTCTGGGGCCGGGCCAAAGGCTGACAAAGCTGGCGCTGAAACCTAATAACCATGCGGCGTATTATATCTATGACTGGCTGGTGGGACTGAATGAGACCATTCTGCTGAACGCCGGTTATTCCGCTGCGCGGGAGATTGACGACGAGCATCGGGCACAGCTGGCTGAGATCCTGAAGCAAATAAGCAAGTAAGTCACGCGGGCGGCAGGCCTGGCCGGATGCCGCTCACGTTTCAGGCATTTTACCGACCAGCCGCCCGATTGTAGACCGCTTAAAAAAGAGCACCTGAGTCATGTGCTCTTCGCCTTCCGCTTTCTTTCCCACTGAATGCTAAAAGCGTCTCAAACGGGTTAAATCATTGTCCACGGGCGACCGTCGCCGTCTGCCGCACCAGTAGTTGTTTCCAGACCGGGCTCATTGCCGGGTCCAATCCACCATTTAGCCAGATAGTTTTTCCCCTTATGCGTCACCCGATCGCCGCCAGTGTATGTGCGGCCAGTTTGCCAAAGTGGATAAAGCGCCGGTGCCGGTTCAGGGACATCGGGTATTTCCGGCACGTCTGGCACTTCCGGTTCCTCTGGCACGTCTGGTGCTTCCGGCAGTTCGTTATGTCTGGAAAAATAAACGTAGTATTTTGCGTACAGGATATCCCGTAACGGTCGACTCAAGGCCATCACCCCCAGCCAGAGATCGTCCTTCTGAGAGGCATACTCAGCAGTGAGTATTGTGCTGTGCGCAGCAATCGCCAGCGATGCCTGTTCCAGCCGTTCGGCCAAAGCGGTTTCCGGGTTATTATTTAGCTGATTGTTTTTCAGGCCAGCTGGCGTAATGGTAAATACCGCGGTCTTTGCCTGGCTGTCCAGTATGCCGGTTGCCGAAGGTGATAAACGTACACGGCCCGGTTCGGCATGATAGATCTCAATCTGATAGCCGCTGGAAAAGGCTATTTCATCCCGTCCAACGACTGCACGGTTACCCTCCATCGTTTTACGGTATATCTCCCGGTTGTTGCTATCGCGCACAACGAGGGTCGCATAAGTGATATTCGGGAAATAGCTGTGCGGCGTGCTGTTGATGACGTCAATCCGCAGCTTGCCCTGATGATGGTCCAGCGCAACGGTACAGAAAATCGCGTCGCCCAATCCTACCAGGCTAAATAATTGATTAATCAGCGGCGAAGCGATTTTACGTGTATAGCCAATTTCCTGTGAGCTTTTTCCAGCTTTGACAATAAGATAGTTCGTTTCCAGAGCATACTTATGACTTCTGCCAGTAGGGAGACGCAAGGTATAAACGCCTATAGGCAGCTGCTCCAGCAAAATATCCTGGCGGGTTATTTTCACCTGTTTCACGATCTTATCGCCTTCAAGCAGCAACAGGCATTCATTTTCAATTTGACGGAAATCGTCAATATTCAGCCGCAGGCTTACGCTGCCGGTCAGGCCACTTGCTTTTAGCTGCTGAGTATCTACCAGCGCAAGCGGGCTTTTTAACCCCAGCTGCTGCTGTAATGAAACCAGCTGACTCCCTGCGACCAGCTGATTCAGCGGGTAGACGGCCTTCGCCTGGCAAAAGGCGTTGGCTGCACGCTGTTTCGGGGTCAGCGCCGCGCCAACCAGCTGCATAAATGGTGTAACGTCAATTTTTTCGCCCACGGTGGCAAAGCTGGCGGAAAGCCTGTCCAACAAAGCATAATCCTGAGCAACAAAACCGCTGAGGTTACAAATCTGGCGGTATTGTTGGTTAAAGTGGATAAATGCTTCTCTACCGCCTTTCTTTATCATCTGCATAAAGAAGTACAATTTGGATCGCACGTCCCACTGGTTAAGCTCTGTCCCATTTTTAATGAAGTCATCGATATTTTTTTCAATGACACCTTGTCTGCCATAGTCATATAACCAGCCTGCCTGATATTGCCGATCGCCCATCGTCGCATCCTGATAACAGGCACAGTAAATATTATTCCAGACTTCACTGACGCAAATAAAGGCATCTGACATAAAATGCCCCTGATAACCGTGGGCGATTTCATGCAGGCATCCCCAGCCGGGTTCATTTTCAAACAGCCAAAAATCATTCACCGTTGACGTGGATTCAGCCGTCCACAAGTTACCGTAGTAAGCGGCCCCTGGCCCATTTTTATCCGCTTTGATAAAATAACGATTATGAATATTACGATCGGTGCTCTTTTTCGGGGTAAAAGAAAGACCGGCCAGAGCATTAAAAAACTCAAAGAAATTATTATAGATTTCGATCAGGCGCTCGAGACTGTTCTCTGCATGCAGCGTACGCAATTTTTGCTTATCTGCTGCCGGCACGAGCATATTAACAAAACCTGACGTGATAAGTGCAAATTCTGCATGTTGACTATCCCAACGCTGGAAAAAGAGGCTTTCACTTTCGCTGGCGCCTTCTTCATAAACAGGCAGAATTTTCGCATTGGCAGGATACTCATATTCAACCACGACATCCTCGTCGCGGTAGGGCGTATCCACGAAGGGCACAGAGTCTGCGCTGGCGGAAAGCGTAGTCCAGCCTGCGCCAAAGGTAACGGACGCTTCGGTCTGGCTATCAGTATTTAATAAACGCAGCGTGAGTTGTTCACTGCTGCCATGCTTTTGTCGGATCTTAATAGCCTGTCCGGCAGGCATAATAATGCCCAAAGGCTGACGGTCGTGGTTAATACCTTTACTCATCTCGGCTGCATCCAGCCATAAAGGTCTTTCCAGAACGTACAGTTTTTTTGTCCCGGTTAATGTTGCCATAATACATTCTCTCTTTTGTTTAGTTATTCAGGGAGAAATATATCAGGGCCACTCTCGAGACCAGCGGCAATTATTGCCGCTATGCTTTCAAAAAAAGAGCGATAAAAGAAGTAAAATCCTTCTCAGAAGACGTGATATCCTTTTACAAGTAAAAGTAAAACCCCCTGCCTGTTAAAATAAATCATGCATTAAAAACACCAGCGAAAGAAACACGTCTTTTTTATAAAGAAAAAGCCTGTCTGATAACAAAAACAGGCCTTATTTTTTTAAAGATTCACGTTTTGTAAAGGACGCCGCCCGTAAATTTTGCGGCCGTTCCCTTAATGATGCAGGGGCAACAGGCTAAGCGACGGCGTTCTCTTGTTATTGGTAAAAGCACGCCGTCAGGTTCAGATACCCGGTGATAGCTTAAAGACGCTGACGCTGCGCAGCAGGGTCTCGGCCTGCTGTTGCAGAGATTGCGCCGCTACGGTCGACTCCTGAGAAAGGGAGGCGTTCTGCTGGGTCGCATTGTCCATCTGCGTCACGGCCAGGTTGACCTGGTCAATCCCCACGCTTTGCTCATTACTTGCCAGCGATATCTCGGCCACCAGCGAACTGACGCGGTGCACGTTTTCCAAAATGTTTTCCATTGACTGGCCCGCTCGCTCTACCAATGCATTACCCGTATTGATGCGGCTAACCGAACTGTCGATCAGCACCTTGATATCTCTGGCAGCGGAAGCGGATCGTTGTGACAGCGCCCGGACTTCAGCGGCCACAACGGCAAAGCCTCGCCCTTCACTTCCCGCCCTGGCGGCCTCAACGGCCGCATTCAGCGCCAGAATATTGGTCTGGAAAGCGATACCGTCAATCAGGCTGATAATATTGCTAATCTGGCTGGAGAAATGCTGGATCTCGGCCATGGTATGCACCACTTCTTTCACCACGCTGCCGCCCTGCTGCGCAGCTGAAGTGGCTTCCTGAGCGATATCGCTGGCGTAGCGCGCGTTATCCGCATTTTTTTTGACTACGGACGTTAACTCTTCCATAGAGGCCGCCGTTTCTTCCAGCGCACCGGCCTGAGCTTCATTGCGCCCGGAAAGATCCTGACTGCCCAGCGCGATTTGAGCCGAAGCGGTAGCAATCGTTTCTGTTCCTTCCCGCACGTCGGAAACAATACGCGTCAGGTTCGTGTTCATTTCTTTCAAAGCGGCCATCAGGGAAGCCGTTTCATCACGCCCTTTCACCACAATGCGCGTCTGTAAATCTCCTGCGGCTACCGTCTGGGCGATTTTTACCGCCTGCGCCAGTGGCTGAGTGATGCTGCGTACCAGCCACCATGTGATGATGCATCCGGTCAACAGCGCCAGCAGCATCGACAGGGTCAGGATCAGCCGCGTATGTTGATAACTTTGCTGATTAGCGTCGGCAATCTGCTTATGTAACTTCTGCGTATGTGTCAGCACGTTGGCGACCACTTCGTCGATCATTTTAGTTGGCAAACGATCGGCGCCGGTCACCAAATGATCGATACGCTGCGCGCTGCCGACATCGCCCTGAGTGTACGTCTGTAGCGCGCTGAGGTAGCGTGCTTGCAGGTCAGCATGAAGCTTGCGTGTCTCTACGGCTTCACGGTTATCCATGCCCACGGTCGGCATCATTTCAATCAGCCCCGCGAGCAGCTGCTGAGTTTTGTCGCCCTGTTCAATGAAAGCCGTTCGGTATTGAGTAAAAGCGTCCTGACTCTGGCCACCGCGCAACAGCGTATTTTTCCACTCCTGCACCTGAATTTTAAACTGCACCTGTGCATTTCTCGCGGTGTCGATAACCCGCTCAATCTGCATTTCCTGCTGCATGATCTGACTGCTTTGTTCAAGTGCATTTTCGTTGATGGCAAGACCACGCAGGCCGATAAACAACGTCGCCCCAAGCAACACTGCAGCCAACAGACCTAAACGCACGCCAATTTTATAATTAGAGAGTTTCATCTGGCACCCTGGTAGATAGACCGAAAGCAATTTTCGGTCCTTCAGAAAGGATTATCGGCAGGGCAAACAGGAAGCTTTAGCGGCCCCTAATGGGGCCGAAGACGAGGTTAAATCAACCGCGCGTGGCGCAGTTCACTTTTCAGATAAGCGTAAAACACCGGCGCGGCCACCACGCCCGCCAGGCCAAAGGCAGATTCAAATACCAGCATGGCCAGCAGGATCTCCCAGGTTTTGGCATTGATCCGGGTACCAAAGATGCGGGCGTTGATAAAATATTCCAGCTTGTGCACCACAATCAGGAAGATCAGCGCGATGAGGGCCGCCTGCAGCGAGATGGAAAGCCCGATAAGCACGATGACCGTATTAGAGATCAGGTTGCCGATCACCGGCAGCATACCGGCAATAAAGGTCAGCACGATAACGGTTTTGGCAAACGGAAAATGCAGGCCGAACAGCGGCAGTACGCCAAACAGAAAGCCGCAGGTCAGCAGCGCGTTGACCAGCGAGACTTTAATTTGCGCGAAAACCACATCATGGAAAGAAGCCGCAAGCAGCGTCAGGCGTGTCAGCAACGCCTTAGTCAGCGGGGCATTGCTGGTATCGCTGCCGCCCATACGCAGCGAAATTATCGCGCCCAGCAGCATTCCGATAAGCATGGTGGCAAAGGTGTGCGCCGCGGTACGCCCGAGCGTCTGTACCACAACCAGATGCTCACGCAGCCAGGCCATTACCTGATGCTGCAATTCATCAATGTCTGCAGGCAGGTAACGGGTGACGACTGGCGAAAGCGTATCCTGCGCATCTTCCAGCAGTTTGCTGGCGGCAGCATGAAAAGCCGCCGGACTGTGAAAGTCGTGCAGCAAAAACCCTATCAGCTTGGTAATGCCCCCTGCCAACGCTAACAGCACCAGCACGGTGAGAAAGAAGATAGTGATCCAACGCGCCAGCGGACCTTTTACCAGCCGCTCAATCCAGGGCGTCAGCGCCAGGATAGTTTCATAAACGATAAATCCGGCCAGAAAGCACGGCAGCAGACGCAAAGGGAAAATCATCATTAGTGCGATAAAGACCAGCAGATAGCTGGCGGCCTCGCAAAATTGCCGTTTAGTGAGGTTCCGTATCTCCATAAGGATTCCTGTCTGTATAAAGTCAAAAAGCATTATATTTCAGACAGTATACAATCCTCCGCGTTTTTTCAGGCCTGTTTTGCCCTTCTGGCGAGGTTATATTTATACGACACGGTGAATGGATAAAAAGCGAACAAGGCGGGAAAAGTCAAAGCGGGCTGCTACGCCCGCCATTGAAAGCAATCAGGCGCTGACCTGCACCTGGCGACGCCATGCGCCCGGCGACTGGCCGAACTGACGTTTGAAGCTGCGGTTAAAGGATTGCTGGGAATCGAAACCAAACGAAATGGCCACGTCCAGGATAGGCTCGCCGCCTTTAGCCAGGCGTTCGGCCGATTTTTTCAGGCGACGCGCGCGGATATATTCGCCTAAGGCGTGGCCGGTATGCTGCTTAAACATACGCTGCAGATGCCATTTGGAATAGCCTGCGCGGCGGGCTACGGTATCCAAATCCATCTTGCCTTCAATATGCGTGTCGATCCACGTTACCAAATCGCTGATAAAATCATCATGGCTCATTGTCTTCCCCTTAAAATTATAACCTGTTTTTGCTGTTGACCTCCGCCAGCGGGCGGGGTAAAAGGTAACTGTCATTAGTGCATTTAGTAACGATAAAACAGCAAGCCGATTAATGCAAGTATAATTGTTGCATTAAATGCATGCGCTGGCGGCAATGAAAAGTCGTAGGATAATCAGTATGGCGTGAAGACGTTACGGCAGATGGGGTGGATCAGGGTGGGTTCAGGCACTAAAAAAGCCGGACAGGGTCCGGCCATATTTCGTCAGCTTTCCGCATTTTCACGGGCTTTCATCGCCTCACAGCTGCCTTCAGGGTAGCGGCGGTCGCGCTCGTAGATTTCCCGTAGCGCATCGGCAACCGTCCGCTTTGCCAGCACGCTAAGCGATGCCTGCTCGGCCTCGTGCGCCAGCTCCTTAAAGAACCAGCAGGTATTGGCGCTGACCAGGCAACGCGCTGGCACTTCCGGCCGGCCCGCCAGCAGCGGTTTGTCTTCCAGCACGGAA
>Ga0157358_1001178_pt1 | contig 11381 bp, 9 predicted proteins | sample AttcapACBM2_FD_111484 | JGI IMG/M metagenome (GOLD analysis project Ga0157358, IMG submission 111484) | Fungus gardens microbial communities from leaf cutter ant in Botucatu, State of São Paulo, Brazil - Atta capiguara ACBM2 | ecosystem: Host-associated > Fungi > Mycelium > Unclassified ...
TATTGGGTTAACACAAGAGAACTCGATAGAGAACTCTGTACAGGATTGTCTACCTTATATACAAATACCTAATGGTCTGTGTGAGCTATTTCTAGCCTACCCTAAACAACCATGTGTATGTCTTAAGGTCAACATGTGTATCATACGTTGTATGACATCATCCTTCTAGAACCTTCTATATCCTTCTATGTATCATGTGACTTGTGACCATGTCATCTGATGTGACCTGCTGTGTGACAGCGTGATCTTGTCACTTAACCCTAACCCTAGTTCTAAAAATAGAAAATAGATCAAAAATGAAAATAAAATGAAAAAGAGAAATAAAAATTAAGTCCATCTTCAGTGATCTTGATACTAGGAATGAAAGTCTGCAAGATGGACTTGGAGTTGTATGGACTTAAGAAATAACCTTGGCTTTAGCTTATGTACTGCACCATCTGTCTACCACATGGTTGTAACTTCAGATAGTAGGAAGAAGTCTAAGATAAGAGTGAGTGTTAATTTGGTATATTGCTATTAAATACCAGGGATCAAGTTCAATAAAAGTTATCTTTGTTGATTATCAGACTAGCAAATTACAGTGTAACTACTAGTCTTATATATGAATTTCTACTATAGAAGATGCTTAGAGTTTTAGTGGTATAGCTTCTATTACCCCGAGCAGAAGTTTTAATATTAAGACATTGATAGGAGTAACTCTGTTATAGAAGACTGAGTTGAATAGAAGTATCTCTGCTATAGAAGATGGAATATCTGGATAGTTGTAATACTACTTTAGGGCATATTGTGAGAAAGGTGGCTACCATAGAAGGCAGGCTTGTATAATTGGAGATAATATCACCATGGAGATGTAATTTCCAGTCAGATGGACTTGCATATGACAGTATTCCCCCCTTAGGACTAAGTCTTTGAAGTTCTATTGAGTTTATCCAAAAATTCTGTGATGGTACCTAAGTTAACAATACATAAATAGAAAAGGAAGTTTTCACTCTTGTTTCTATATTACCATGTCTTTCCTTGCCTCCTCCAACATTTCACAAAATGACACTGAAGTACTTGAAAAGTAGTGACAAGAAATACAGTGGAAATACAAGGAGGAGCAGCAGCTCCTGCTTCAACTAGAAGAAGCAGTAAAGTTGTGTTAGGCTGAGCATGTAGCTTAGAAAACAAGGAGAGAAGCAAAGGTAAAGGCCAGAGAAGAAGCTGAGAGACAGAGAGTTGTAGAGAAGAAGAAGAAGAAGAGAATATTGGAGTATTTCCAACAACTCTGGGACAAGATGCTAGCAGAAGAAGCCACTTTATTGGAGAGCGCTGAGAGATTCCAGGTTATAGAATCTAAGCACAAAGAAGTTGTCTCTGGAGACAAGAAAAGGCAATGATCTTCTAAGAAAGCTAGAGAAAAGCAACAAGGGAAGTACTGTAGTGGTACCACAGTCAAGATTAGAGATGCTAACCCCTGTAAGAGATGTGTGAGTGCTAGGCAGGGTTGCTTAGTGCACCACTCAAAGTGTGTAGTTATTATTATTTTTTATTACTTTTTCTAATAATTTTTTCTTTATAGTTAATCTCTCACATATGCTAGGTGCATTGCCCTCAAGTAGCAGTGTATACCCCATACTAATACCAATACTCTGGCCATAATCCCCACTTATGGCAGGGTTCTAAGTATCATTAAAAAAGTATTCCAAGAACTTGTGAAGGAGTACTAAGGAGTTGGAAAGTCCCTCTAGGACTTAGTAGAGGGCTAAAAGAAAAACATGGTACAGTTGGAGAGGATTGGGGCCACAGTGGAGCAGAGATGGGACCTTGAAAGGGAGAACAAGAAAAAGGAAAGCAGAGATGAGGAGGAAGGGTCCAAGGATAGTCCTGAGGAAAGTTGAGAAGAAGGGACTCTGTCATCTGCCTCCTGTTAGATTAGTGGTTTTGTAAATAAAATTTTTTATTTTCTATAATTTAAATGTGTGAGTAAGAAAATTTTGAAAAGAAACCCCAAAAAGTGTACTGAAGCTGAGGTTAATAAGAATAAGTAGACAAAATATACTAAGAAATTAATAAAGAAAATCCCTGTTGGGAAATGTGTGGAGACAGGGGACAAGTATAATAGCATGATCAGGATAATAGGAGAAAACCAGGCTTGGTGGAATATGCAATGTGGAAATTAAATACAAAGTTAGCAGCATAAGTGAGTTCAGATACAGGAATCCATTCAGATTTGTCTCCAGTATCTTCATACCCTAACCAGATCATCTTGTACAGAAGTTTACATGCCTGTTAGTGATCAATTTTAGAATTCACTATCTGAGAAATTTCATATTCAGGTTCTCTATCAATTATAACTGGAGTGGAGGCTGGTTGTATTCTCTTAGAGAAGGTATTGGACATAGTAGGTTCAAAAATGGATATATGGAAGACTAGGTGAACAGAGCGCATGAACTCTGGAAGATGGAGAGTGAACAATAGTGTACCAGGCTGGGTAATGATTTTATAGGGTCCAAGATATTTTTTGAAGAGTTTCTTTGAAGGCTGAGTGGTTTGGAAGAACTGAGCCTTAACAAATACTTTGTCACCTACTTTGAAATCAGGAGCAGAGAAAACATTATACATCAGTAGATTTATGATAACACTATTAGGCCACAGAGATTTCAGCTTTGAGGGTACTCTGTAACTCATTGAGATCTATGCCAAAGTCACAGGCTCAGAAAGAAGCAAAATTGTGTTCAGAGTGAACAGTGATGTTTGGATGATATTTCTTATTAGTGAAGAATAGGGAAACACCGGTAGTAATACTCAGAGCATTATTGTAGGCAAACTCTGCAAGAGGTAGGAGTTTAAACCAGTTGTCTTACTGATAGTTACAATATACATAGAGGTATTGCTCAAGAGTCTAATTTGTGTGTTCAGTTTGTTTATTACCTTTGGGGTGGTAGTCTGAAGTGAAGTGAAGCTACATGTCGAGAGTAGTACCTAAAGATTGAAAGAAGTTTGACACAAACTCTAAGTCTCTGTCAGAGATGATATGGAAAGAAATGCTGTGTTTGAAGAACACATAAAGGGTGAACAGACATAATGGTGTCATGGGCAGGGATAAAGATCACCTACTTAGTGAGCTAGTTGACTATGATCAAGATAGTATCAAATCTGGTGAATGACAGAAGTTTCTTGATGAAGTCTATAGAAATGGAATTCCATAGTAAATAAGGAGTTGTTTGAGAAATTTATAGGGCTTGTAACATTATGGCTTGGATTACATACAAGTGATACAGGACTTGCAGAATTATTGTACATTAGTATGGAGGCTGGACCAGAAGTATCTGTGGCAAACTAATTCCAGTATTTTATCTTGACCAAAATGTCTGGCAAGAATATAATTATGATTGTACTGGAAAACACATGTGTGGAGATTACCAGCAGATAATACATAAATTCTATTGTCAAAGAAGAGTAGACCATTTGGGTCCATAGACCACTGGCCATCTACATGGATGTGTTTTGTTGCAATTAGATTACTAGAGAGAGCTGAAAGGATGTCTTGATATAGGGTGTCCAAATCTATGACTGTAGCTATGCAGAGAGAAGGGAAAATGAGGATAGTAGCTTGTATGGAGGTCACAAGTTGTTCTTGAGTGAAGATAGGTTTGAAGTTGTGAGGGTTGACTGTAGCATAGTCAGTATTTCCCCCTTTAAAATAGATGTTCTATTGTCTAGTGAGAGCATTCAGTTTGGTGCCAAGACAACTAGGGCAGAATCTGATGACAAGATTGAACTAGGAGAGGTACTTGGACTACTATGCTTGTCTCTAGGTCAGGATCTTGATAGTAGAAAAATACTCAAGGTTTTTATGATCTATAACAATGTTGATGGAATAAGCTAGACTTTCCAAGTAGTGTTGCTAAATCTTAAAAGCTTCAAAGATAGCAAGTAATTTCTTGTCATGCATGTCATAGTTCAACTCTGCTATGGTAAAAGTATGTGAGTGAAAGGCCACCAGATGAACTTCATTTTTTTTGTTAACAATGGAAAGGATTGCAGTGAGAGTGTAGTCTGAAGCATCAGTTTCCACAATGAGTTGAGTATTGGAAATCCAATAAGTGAGGATAGGAGCAGAGGTGAATGATTTCTTGAGAAAATTGAAAGTATCATGACAGAAGGAGTCAAACTTCCAAGGAATGTCCTCCCAGGTGAGGTATGTCAATGAAATAACAATGTCTGAGTAGTTGAAGATGAACCAGTGATAAAAATTAGCAAAACTTAAGAAGGATTGAATATCCTTGACTTTCTTAGGCTTTGGCCAGTCTTGAATAATCTTTACTTTGTTGTCAGACATAGTAAGGCCAGAAGGGAAAAGGATATATCTCAGATACTCTACCAACTCAGAGTGAAATTCACATTTCTCTGCTTTGGCATAAAGATCAGCCTTGCAAAGATGCTTGAGTACTTTTTTTACATGCTAGTGATGTTTGGACATGTTATTTGAGTAGATAAGTATATTATCCAGATAGATTATGACACAGATATACAAAAGATTGGAGAAAATGTCATTCATGAATCACTAAAAGGCCACAGGAGCATTGGTAAGACTGAAGGGCATTATAAACCATTCAAATAACTTATAGCATATCCTAAAGGCAGTCTTTCATTCATCACCATTGGTGATGCAAACTAAATAGTAAGCATGTCAAAAATCTATCTTTGAGTAAACCTGAGCTTTGCAAGGTGAGTCTAGCAGATTGGAGATGAGTGGAAGTAGATAATGATCCTTTTTGGAGATGTGGTTAAGACTGTGGAAGTTGACACAGAGGCATAGTAAACCATCTTTCTTCTTAACAAATAAGACTGGTACACCATGCAGAGATGAGGTTGGTTAAATGAAACTTGTATTGAGGTTTTCTTCAATAAATTTCTTGAGAGCCTCTTGTTCAGATGCTAAAAGAGAGTATATGGGGCTAACCAGAGATTGAGCATCTTCTTCCAGATTGATTTTGAGGTCATAAGAACAATGAGAAGCAAGGATTTCAGCTTTAGTTTTGCTGAAAATGTTAGTAAACTCATGATACTTGGAAGAGATATTGGAAAGATCAGGAGCTTCTGTAAGTTTTGCAGAATTAGCCTGAATATCTGAAAAATAAAGACAAAGTTTGAAATTGCTAGAGCCCAGGAGTTTTAATGTATACAAGAATGCTATAGCACCAATGATAACAATATTAGACCACTTAGAGTTAGACACGGAGATCTCAGATGCAAATATGGAAACTGTAGAATCTGATGATTGCAGAGAAGTGTCTAGAAAGGATAGAGATGTCAATGGTATATTAGCTGTAATGCAAGAAGAAGCGAGATTTTCCTGTAAAGATAAACAGAAATTTATCAACCCATTCATCCAGTCAATCAGTGGATTATGTCAGATGAGCCAGTTATATCCAAGGATCAAAGAGCAGAAAGAATCAAGCAGAGTGACATAAAAGTCCAGATTCATACAATCATCAGTGGAAAAGATTATGGGCAAGTTGGCAATTTCAGAGATGGTGTTGTTTGATGAACCATCTTTCCAAAGGTTTCTCAGAAGCAACTGCCAGAGTATCAGCAGTTGCTGAAGTACTGTGGCTCTTAGGAGTGACCATGGTCTGTTTTTTGAGACAAGAGTCCAGCTTGTAGTCTCCTGCACTACAATAGAGGCACAGGTTGTTTTTGAGACCCTTTTTGCACTTATCACTGGTCAACTTGCTATTGCTAGCCAGCTTGGAAGAGAGATCCACCCACAGAGTATTAGGTTGTTTCTTGGAAGTGGGGGATAGAGATGATTTTGAGAAGGTCTTGGTGAAAGAGACCACCAGAGATGGATTTGCTTTATTTGAAGAGGCTGCTGCAGGACCAGAGATGGAAGCTTTTCCTTGCTTCTGAGAATAAGACTCAAGAATTTCTTTCTCCACCTATCTTGCACAGTAGTGTTCACAGTCACATTTCCAATAGCAGTGATCAATAGTCATCACCAATGCATACATGTCTTGGAATGAGATATGTTTTTCTTGTTTCTGGGTAAAAATAGGGTCTTGGATCCAATTGGGAAGCCCTTGGTAATAGCGATGGTACAGAATACTATTTCCCCAATCTAATTTGGGAGGCACAGTACATGAAGTCCATATTGTAAGTGGAAATTTTGTCACCAGACTTCATGTAGAGATTGTCCAGCATATTAGCCACTTTACCAATGGGATCCAAGAAACCAAAATATCAATGTAGCTCATCTACAAACAGGTTCCAGTAAGAGAGCTAGTTTTGAAGAATGTCCTAGTCTTTTTAATTGAGGCCTACCTCAAACCAGTTCTGGGCTACTCCAGTAAAATAAGTCATTGTGAAGTTGATTTTTGCAATGTCTATGTTGAATTGTGCTGAATTAGTATGGAAATATATGCGACATTGGAACAGAAAATTATTGAGCTTGTTAAGCTCAGTGCTACTAATGGTATTAGAGATGCAGGCTTTAGTTCCTCATGAATTAGTATTAGAACTGGAGGTCTGATTAGAGTTAAAAGTATTAGTGAGTCAATCAAGTATGTCAGCCAACTGTTTATTAATATTCTCACTCTAATAAGGTTTGGACCATGAGTAAGTAAAAGATGTAGGTCTATTAGCTGTTGTGTTAGTAATAGAATTAGTAGCAGGAGCATTCTTCCAATTAAAATTATTATCTGCAAGGATGATACTTGGGCCAAGAACAAGTGAAGCTGTTTAGCCAGAATAGACAGTACTTGATGGAGATCTCGGAGATAAGTGGCCTCTTTGGTGAATTCATCTTGAGTGTCATGAAGTATTTAGTAGATAAGCTAGATAGTCACTGAAACATGAGATCATATTGAAAGGTGTTCCAAGCTGTGAGACTGGAGTTGAAGTTGAAGAATTATAGCAAGAGGAAGCCATTTTGGACTTTGAAATAAAGAAATTGTTTTGTAGATAGAACTACAACAGAGGATTTAGCAGACAGAACTACTCAGAAGCAACAGTAGACTTGGGAGTCTGGTAATACTGTCAGATGTGGTTTACACTAGAGGTAAAAGTCCACAAGATGAACTTAGAGTTGTGTGGACTTGTGGAACAACCTTGGCTTCAGCTTATGTGCTGTATCATCTGTCTACCACATGGTTGCAACTTCAGATAGTAGGAAGAAGTCTAAGATAAGAGTGAGTGCTAATTTGGTATGTTGCCATTAAACACCAGGGATCAAGTTCAATAAAAGTTATCTTTGTTAATTATCAGACTAGCAAATTACAGTGTAACTACTAGTCTTATGTATGAATTTCTACTATAGAAGATGCTTAGAGTTTCAGTGGTATAGCTTCTATTACCCCGAGCAGAAGTTTTAATATTAAGACATTGATAGGAGTAACTCTGTTATAGAAGACTGAGTTGAATAAGAGTATCTCTGCTATAGAAGATGGAATACCTGGATAGTTGTAATACTACTTTAGGGCATGTTGTGAGAAAGGTGGCCACCATAGAAGGCAGGCTTGTATAATTGGAGATAATATCACTGTGGGGATGTAATTTCTAATTAGGTGGACTTGCATATGACAGTTGATCATAGGTAGAAATATTGGTCTAAATAGTTAGCCTTGGCAAAGTTTGTAGTAAATAACAAAGTATATTCAGCAATAAAAGTATCCTCATTCACAGCAAACTATGATAGAAAATTAAGAATGGGAGTAGATATAAAAAGAAAGGAAAAATAGAAAAAACAATAGAGTTTGAATGAAGAAAGTATATAAGGAAGTAAAAGTGGCATTAAAGAAAGTATAAGAAGAAGTGAAGTGACAAGCAGATAAGAAGAGAAAGAAAGTCAAAGAATAGAAGAAGGGGGACAAAGTGATGCTAAGTACAAAAGACTTAGTGTTCAAAGAAAGACCAGTAAGAATATTAGTAGACCAATATGTTAGTTTATATATCACTAACAAAGTAGTATCTACTAATACAATCAAATTACAACTGCCAACTTTAATAAGAATTCATCCAGTTGTGAATGTTAGTAGAGTAGTATAATATAAGAAATAAGTAGAGAGGCAAAAGATAGAAAAGACAAAACTAGTAGAAGTAGAAAAAGTCAAAGAGTGAAAGATAGAGAAAATGTTGAATAAAAGAAAAATAAGAGAGGTAGTGAGATATCTGGTATGATGGAAGAGATTTAGAGCAAAGCATGATAGTTGAGAAAAAAAGAAAGATTTGGAAAATACAAAAGAGACAGTAACAAAAATTAAGGGAAGACTAAATATAGAAGTTAAAAAACAAGAGAAATTGAATATGGTAAAAGAAAAAAACTTTAGAATTTAAAAAAATTAGAGAAAAAATAGAAGTCAGTTTCTCCAAAGGAGAAATCTTGAAAAGAAAGTAATATTAGACATGGTTCACACTTAAAGATAAAAGTCTGTGGAGTTGGCTTAGACATGTACAGAGTGTAGAAACTTTATGCAATAAGCTCAGTGATGTGGACTTGTCAAAATGACCTTGGCCTCAACTTATGTGTTGTGCCTCCTACAAGCTATATGGTCACAATTTTAGAGAATGGTCTTGTAAGGAGTTATAAGGATAGGAGTAAAGTGCATTGCTATTAACACCAGAGATTTAGTATCAACTTTAGTCAATTATCAGACTAGCTATTACAAAGAGATCACCAGTCTTAAATACATAAAATAACAAAAGGAGTAACTAAAACAGATCTCTAAACAAGTGTTTCATTAGTAAAATACTACATAGAAGTTCAGATTTGGAGAGGGGAAAACTCCATGTAAAGTCCAAGTAAATTTGCAGAGTTTGAAGGAGATAATTAGGAGATAAATATGACTACAGATTTTGACTCAAATCAAGTGAAATAACTGCAGACTTTTGGTAGAATTAAGTCTATTATAAAGTACCAAACTATTAATGGAGTTTTGGGTACAAATAAGGCCAAATAACCACAGGGATCATATTGAAGTTTGGGATATGACAATTAATGTCAGAATCAGAAATATTGAACTTAGTTTATTTTTATTTTTCTTCTTATTTCTTTTTCTTTTCTATTTTTTTTCTTATTTTGGGACTGAAGGTTAGGATTAGTGTGATATCACAGGTCACTGTCACAACTATTACATGATCATATGATATAGAGAAGGTTACAGAAGGTTCTGGAATAAATAATAGTATACAGTATAGCAACAATATGTTAGCCTTATAGAAAACACATATACTTTAGGGTAAGATGTATACATAAACCATGTTTCAGTTGAAGTATAAAAATTTCTAGAGATCTAAGATCTAGCAAAGAAGGATTATTATTTTTGTTGATCTCAAGAAGTAAAAGACTCCTGATTTATCATGTTCAATAATCAGATCAAATTGTTTGAAATGAAAAGAAATAATACTATAATTATAAAAAAAGATTTACATTAGATTTTTCATAGCTTTTTTCTAGAGAAATAAAAAAAACTATTATCAACAAATAAAAGAATAGAAACTGGAATAGAACTTAAGAGATTTTTTGATCTTTTCTTAAATATATGAAAAATAAAAGCAATGTAAAAGATAAGAAGAATAGGAAAGAGTATTAATCCCTAATCCACATCTATGTTTACTTTGAAAAATGGAGAAACAAAGTGGTTTAAATATATTGAGTTTGTTTGTTGATTAAATAATAAGAAAAAAAAATAGAGATTCTAAGATCAAAACCTACTTTGTTTAGAATCTTTAAAAGAAGTTAATGATTGAGTGATAGAAAAAATTAAGCAATATTAAATGCTAAAGTGCTAGTATATAGACCTTTTATCTATCCTACTTGAATAAGATGTGTAAGAAAAATACTGGCATCTATTGTTAATTATTGTTTAATGCCTTCTATTTGATTTGGATGAATAAAGTTTAAAGTAATAAAATGTGCTTAGAGTCTACTACTTACAACTTTTTCAATTAGTTTTCCAATCATATTAAGGAGAATGATGGATTAAAATATCTTAGATATACCATACAATAGCTTGTTAGACTTTAAAATCATAATTGGTGTCAACTTCTTGAAATAAAAAGGCTAATAACTAAAATTGATGCATGAATTTGCTATATTAACAAAGTTGGCAACATATCAATAGTATCAATAAATTTGGCTTTGGAGAAGGAAGGTTATTCTGCTTGTTGGTACAATGGAATTTCAACTAAAAGTTGCAGATTAATTAGTTTGTCCTATATTACAATTAATGTCTCAAGGATGCAACATAAAGAAGAGTCAAGGGTAATGATGACACAATTGGCTGTGCCAAAGTAGTTTCAGTCAGTATCTCATGTAGTAGGTGCTCTATTCTTACTTTCTCTTCATGTACTATGACTTGTTTATCTCATAGACTTCAGCTTGATTCCTCATGTCTTGTACATATATATAGCATAGATACTATTCTGTATTCTTACACTTTACCACTTCTATACATCCCTTATCTCTTCTCAAGTCTTTGCCCAAGTACAATCTGAGCTCATAGCTAAGATTATAACATTTGGTAAAGTGTTGATGAGCTTATCTTGTAAGAGAGATGTAGTAGACAGAATCTATGGACAAAACTAGGCAAAGTTACCTATTGAACAAAACATGTGTAGTACAGACTACAAAAGAGAACCGAGACAAGTTCTAGAAGAATAAATGATATAGAAGCATTATCAGAATGACTAGAATTCTTGCAGATCACAGAAGAAGCCTCAAGTAAATATAAACAGATAGATACAGAGATGTTAGTAGTACCAGTACTAGCAACAAACAAGAACATACAGACAGTCATGCCAAAAAGCATGGTTCTAGATCTAGAGTAGTTCGACAGAAACTGAACAAAATTTAAAGACTAGTGGAGAGAAATACAATTATACCTCAAAAGTAATAGGGTTATAGAAACTGACAACAGGATCACAACAATCCTGGCTCACCTCAGAGGAGGTGTAGCAGGAATAGATGCATAGAAGAAGCTTAATGAGCTGGATAAAGAACTAGGCACCCAGGATTGGAATAATTTCATGAAAGAAATCAAGACAACTTTCAGTGACAAGATGAAGATAGCAGATGCCAAATAGAGAATTGAATTCTTCAAGCAAGGAAAATGAAACACTGCCAATTTCATAATAGAATTTGAGACACTGGCCATAAAGGCTAATACAGATGAATTGCATGCAATATTCCTGTTAAAAAAGAATATGAGACAGGATATTATCAAGACAATATTAGGGTATCTACTTATAGCAGCACCAGAAATACTTAAGGAGTGGAAGATGGCAATTACATCAGTCAGACAAGGATACAAGTTCACAGAGAGACAAAACAATTACAAGATGAGCACAGGAGTAACTTACAGAGAATGAGGACAGTCTATGAACATTGGAAAGTCCAA
>Ga0157358_1001179_pt1 | contig 11380 bp, 6 predicted proteins | sample AttcapACBM2_FD_111484 | JGI IMG/M metagenome (GOLD analysis project Ga0157358, IMG submission 111484) | Fungus gardens microbial communities from leaf cutter ant in Botucatu, State of São Paulo, Brazil - Atta capiguara ACBM2 | ecosystem: Host-associated > Fungi > Mycelium > Unclassified ...
AGAGTACAACATATGAAAAAGAAAAGAAGATCTAAAAAATGCAAGGGAAGCTGTAGAGGAATTTGAGAGAAGAATGAGTACTGAAGTAAGAAGATAAGAAAAGTTGGATATGATAGAGGAAAAGAACTTTAAAAGAAGGGAGTTACTAGAAAAGTATATGGCGAAAATATTGTATGAGTGAGATAATGGAAAAATTGAGAAGAAATATCTGAGGAAGTTGGAAAGGAACTGGTGAAAGTAGAAATTAGTTTCTCTGAAGAAGAAACCTTGAGAGAGGGGTAATATTAAAACTGAAAGGAATAGACTTAACTTTTTCTTATTCTCTTTCTCATTTTTTATTTTTCTTTTTATTTTCTTTTTTATTTTCTATTTTTAGAACTAGAGTTAGGGTTAAAGTGATGAGATCATGAGGTCACAAGTCACATGATTCATAGAAGGATGAGGTCATACAGCATGTGCAACACATGTTGATCTTAAGGCTAACACATAGCTGTTTAGGGTAGGATAGAAGTAGCTAGTATGGACCATGTGGATTTAGTATATAAGGTAGACTATCTTGTACAGAGTTCTCCATTGAGTTCTCTTATGTTAACCTAATACAAGGTTCATTCACTTGTCCAACTCTATGTACTTTTGCCTTTTGGTATAAACTGTAGTTGATAGTAAAAGATCAAATACTAAGATAGACTGGATTGACAATGAGCTAAGAGAGATTTAGAGCATGCTTAGTCCTATACTAGGTCTGGCAAAAGAGACAAAAGGGACAGTAAATACTAATAGAGTGTTATGACCTTAAGCTTGGCTCAGATTGCAACTTAGACAAAGACTTGAGTAGAGAAGTAGAAATGAGTCAATTGGTAAAGTGTATAGATATAGGTCTGTATTTACAACTATATATACCTATTGATAATGTGGATAGTGTATGGTAAACATATGTAAACAATATTACAAAATATGATGAAAAGTCAAGGAAACAACATCTACTGCATAAGATACTGACTGAGACAACTTTAGCATAGCTGATTATCACATCATAAAGAACTAACCCTTGACCTTATAGTCCATGCTGCAGTAATGAGGTAAATATGAGGAAGCAATTGTAACAATATCCCTGTTTTAGCATTCATGTTCTCATAAACTAGTCCAATAATACTAAATCTCCAATCATATATGATGTGATTATTTTCTTTGTAGGTCCTATGATGATTTGGCCTTGTAATGTTAATGCAATGAATTAAGGTTTGTATGGTAGTTCTCTCATATATATTTTAATAGGAAATCCTTTCCTTATTGTATCTGTATTATGATTCTTTTCCAAGAATGCAATGGCAATTTTATTCCAGTATTGCTTGTCTTGTTCTCCTTGTTGTCTTAAGGCTTTATAGTATGGTAGTAGATATAATAGCATTGTCTTTACAGGTATTTGCATGAACTTCATATATTTTTCCAAGTTATCAATCTTATTCTGGATGAAAGTAGGTTTTAGAGTCTTAGATCTTGGTGAGTCAACATTATATGGTTTGTACAAGAGGACTTCTTCTTGAATTTGTCCTTTATCTTTAGTCACTGGTTTCTTCAACTTGAAGTTGTCTTGTTTATATACATTTTGGATTTTCTTGATATATACTTTGGCATATTCATTTCTTTTTCCTTTGCAATTACCCAATTCATTTACTAGCAATGCTTGAATGTGATATGCTTGATTTTCTATGTCACTTTGAACAATATTTTGTAAGTCTTCAGATATACTGAAAATATTGCCTGCTGTCTGTGTTCTGAAGTTGTGACTGGCTTGTAGAATTATTGTTTCTATTTCTGCAATTTGAGTATTGGCTTTTTCTACCAACTTAATGATGTTTTGTAGTTGTAGCTGTACATCTACCATTCATTTGATTTCTTGAATAATTTTGTGATACTTTTTTGTTTAATCCTTTCTTTCATTATTTATTGTCTTGACCAGATTCATGTTATTAAGAGTGCAAGTTTCATATGGGTTGAATGAGATAGGAACAGTTGTAAATTGCTAAGCCATGTAGAAAATGTTGGTTGAATGTTTTAGAACTGTCAATTTGGGATTTTACCTCCCTCTTTTATAGGTTTTGACTCAAAATCCTTGACCAGTAATCTTCAATTGCCTCTTTTGCATGAGATAACCCTGTTTCCACTATCTATTGAATCATTTTCATTCCCATAACTCTTCCAATGTACTAAGAATTGAGTTTTCCATCCTTATTTTCTGTACTTTCTAATTATTTCTACTTTATATTCTTTTTATTCATTGACAATATCTGGTGGTAGTGCTAGTTCCATGTGCTAACCCTTGAACTGTGGTTCTTTGCATTGTGTCAACAGGTCTTCATTGAACATATTATGTATCATTCATCCTTCTGGAAGTTCCAGCTGAAACACTCCTTAACCAATGTCTTTTGAGATTTTAAAGAGTCCATATCTTTTCTAGTTGAGCTTCTTTGAAGGTCTGTTTGAATGGATATTCTTGGCTTCTAACCACACATTATCTCCTGCCTTTAATTCTTGTGAATTTTGTTTCTTCTTGTTAAACTGCCTTTTCATAACTTCTTTTGCTATTTCTATAGACTTTGTGGCTTCCTCCCAACTTCTTTGTAATCTAATGAGGAATTCTTCTAATTTTGGAAATTTTGTCTGCACCATCAGGTTCTCTTTCCATGGATATCTTCTCAAGTTGAGTTCAAATAGGATCTTTTCTATAGCTGCATGTCTTTTATTATTATATTGGAATTCTACAGCTGCTAACCATTTTGTCCAATCATTCTGTTGGTAATTGACATAGTGTCATAGACATGTCCCAATTTCTTGATTAAAAGCATTAGAAACCAAGAGAATGCCATCTACAGTGTATCACCCTCAGATACAAATTGGAGTCCTCTGTTGCTAAGAACCTCTTGTGGTACTTCATGTAACTTCCAGATTTCATCTTGATAGATTTTTGCAATTTTCTCTAATGATACATTTGCTGTTGTTGCTCTAAGTTAAATCATTTTTGTAAATTGGTCTACTATGACTACAATGGTATCTTTTCCATTTGATCTCAGTAATGGTCCAATAATATTGATGTTAATCTCTTGCCATGGTCCTTTTGGCATTTCCAAGAGATGTAATTCTCTTGCCTTTTTCATGTGTTGCATTTTGTTTTGTTGACATTTGAAGCATTCTTGAACATAGTTCTTCACATCATTCTTGATTACTGGCCACCAGTAATTCCTCTTGATTAATTCCATTATATATTGTTACTCTGGATATCTTATGTCCACTAGTTCATGATTTTCCTGTAAAATATTCTCCCTATTATTTGGTACATAGATCCTTCTATCCATATAAACAATTCTATTTTCTTTCTTCTAGTAAAGTAGTTTCTTCTACTACTTGATTTCTTTGTAGTAGGATTATATCCACCACTATCTGTTGTCTCATCCAAAGTTCTTCTTTAAGCATTTGCACATTCTTATTGTTTTCCTTGGTATTGACTTGGTCTTTCTTTGATAAAGCATCTACCTTGGTGTTTGTTTTCTCTAGAATATATCATAATATGAAGTCATAGTCTTGTAACTTCAAATACCATCTTGCTTGTCTTCCATTCAACTTGTGTAGTTCTCTGAAGTATTTGAGATTTTCATAATCTGTCTAAATTTCAAACTTCTTGATAACATCTAACAAATATTGTTGCTTCTTTTAGTTTATTAATGACTTTCCCAATTAAGGGTGGTAGTGTCTTGTTCTTTATTATAACTTGATTTAGTTCCCTGTAGTCTTGTACTAATTGTAATAATCCATCCTTCTTTGGAATTTAAAAGCATGATGCCATGTATCTTAACTTGTACTCTACTATTAATCTAGCTTTCAGTTATTTGTCCAACTATTGATTCAATGTTTTTTCTTCCTTGATTGACATTACATAAGCCTTTGCATTTAGTTCCTTAGATGTCTCTTCCATTAAATTGATTTTGTGATCCCATTTCCATTGTTCCAGTAGTTTCTTGAATTTCTTCTTGTTGAACAAATGTGTAAAAGGTCAAATGTACTCAGAAAGATCTTTTAGGTTCATCTGATCTAGTTCCTTTCTAATTTCCTGTTGGTCTTTATTCTATAATTCTATTGTTTGTATTCTCCTAGTTTTGAACTTGATGTCTTGATGAATTATTCTATATGATCTTGGACATCTTGTAAATTATATTTTGCCTTCTTTCCAATTTACTTCTGGATTATTTTTGACTCACTGGTCATGTCCTAGAAACATGTCCATTCTATTTAGATCTATTACTACAGCATTGATTTGTTTTTTGTGTCCATTAATTTCCACCTCCAGTGGTACCATCCTTATTACTTCTCTATTCTTGGTACTATCTACATTAAATACTTCAAAGGAAAAATCCACCAGTTTCATTTATATTCTCTTGTTCTTGACTCATTGCTTGTCAATTCCCATATGAGTGCATCTAGAGTCCACTAGTGCTTTTACTAACAATTATTTTCTGTTCTTAGTCTTAACTTTTGCTTGCATGTTCAGTTCTTTTTCTTTGTTGTTTCTTCAATGAGAAATAACATATTGATTATGAACTTTAGTTACAGTGATTCCTTATACCATGCTTACTCAGAATCTTTTCCAAAACTCTGCTCTTTATCTCTTGCTTTTTTATTTGTTTCTTCTTGAACACTTTGATTCTTTATCTTCTATCCTATTTTGTAGTCTTTGGTAATGTGTTCTACTTGTTTGTATTTATAGCACTTCTTGGTATCCTTCTCTTTCTTTGGTCTCCTATAATCTTTTACTATATATCTATATACATTATAGTTAAAGCATTTAGGCTTCCTATTCTTGAAATTCTCTTTAGATTTCCCAATATCTATAGGTATTGCTTATCTTTTGTATGTAGTTCCTGATCCTGTTTTATGGTTCTGTTGTCCTTCTGTGGACTCATAACCTTGTTCTACTGAGATGATCACTATCTTCTACTTCTTGAATGTCTCTGGTATTACTATTGGTAGATATCCTAGTATTGTCTTGATAATATTGGCTCACACATTCTTCTTTAATAAAAAGATAGCATGTAACTCGTCTATATCAGCCTTCATAGCTAGTACTTTGAACTCTATCATAAAGTCCACTGTATTTTTCTTTCCTTGCTTGAAGATCTCAATCTTCCATTCAGTATCTGCTGCTTTGCTTTTGTTACTGAACATGGTCTGATTCTCTCATACAAATTTATCCTAATCCTGGGTTCCTGTTTCTTTATCTAGCTTATCAAGCTTCTTCTGAACATAAATCCTAGCTACATCCTCTTTAAGGCAGGCAAGAATTACTGTGATTCTGTCATCTGTTTCTATTATTCTGTTACTCTTGAGGAATAATCTCATTTCTCTCCACCAGTCCTCAAATTTCATCCTGTTCCCATCAATACATTCTAAATCTAAGACCATATTCTTCAGTAATCTTGCTTGTTTATTATTCTAGTTTACTAGTACTAGTACTGTCAACATTTCATCTGTATATTCTGTTGTTCTCTCTGATGTTGTGACAACTACTAGTTACAAAGACCAATAGCAACACAAGCAATAAATTTCTCAGTAGGATATCAAGTAGAGATCACAAGTGAACTTGATAAGGAGTCTCTGCTGTATTACTACCCTATTTATATAAGTTACACATGGTCCATGCTACAAATAATTACTCCTGCCCTAATGTCTATATGTTATCCATGAGTGTACCATGTATACACTATGAGGTAGCCATACTATTAACATGCTTCTTGATATCATTTATCTAGACTGCTCCAGTCTGTTCTAGGCCTATGACCTCACATCATGTGACAAGTCATGTGACCACAGTCACATGCCTCTTCATTGTCAATAAAAAGAAAAAGAAAATCAAAAGAAAAGAAATATAAAATCAAGAAAAATAGATAAAAGAAAAAGAAAGATGTTAGTCCTCACACATATCATAACATCTGAGGCTTCTTCTGTGATCTGTAAGAATCCTAGTCATTCTGACAATGCCTCTATATCATGTTCTTGATATTGACTTGTCTTACTATCTATAGACTATATTATGTATATATCATTTCTTCCAACAGTTAAACTGTCAATTATTCCAGTAGCCTAACCACTATGCACTCTTCTTTTTGCAAGGTGAGGCTGGTGATGCTTTACCAAATGTTATGATCTTAGGCTTGGCTTAGGTTGCAACTTAGGCAAAGACTTGAGTAGAGAAGTAGAAATGAGTCAATTGGTAAAGTGTAAAGATATAAGTCTGTATTTACAACTATATATATCTATTGACAATATGGATAGTGTATGATAAATACATGTAAACAATATTACAGAACATGATGAAAAGTTGAGGAAATAATACCTACTACATGAGGTGCTGACTGAGACAACTTTGGTATAGCTAATTATTACATCATGAAAAACTAACCCTTGACCTTATAGTCCATGCTGCAGTAATGAGGTAAACATGAGGAGGCAATCATAACAGTTAGTGTCTTTCAGTCAACTTATAGATAATATTGTGATCTGGTTCTAGGTTGTAATTCTAAGTTTGTAGTAGAACTTGACCACTATTATATAAAGATTGGTATAGCTGGCTTCTAAAATTAAAGTTTAGAATCCATCTAAGTATTTCTTTACTATATAGCTTCTTTAGTAATAAATGGCTCTCTCTAGTTTGTTAACTGCCTTTGCAGTAGTGTTAATAGGAAAAAAGTTGTAAAGGGACTATTAAAAATCAAATTATATATACTGCCAATATTTGTTGTCAACTCCACAAACTTTTCCTTAAGTCTTGAGTTTCAACTCTGTTACAAACTCTGATAGACTCTTGCTTATATTCTCATGGTTGTAACAACCTACTTTTATAGCTATTGCTACAAACTTCTGCTATCTTGCAATATTTGAGGTCTTTCCATTGAGGTTTCCGACTACCTGGCTCTATCATTTTATAGTTAGGTTAGTAAGTATTTTACCTGATGTTTCACCTAATTGGAATGGACTTTTGTAAGTATTTATAATAGTTTCTGTCTTGAGAAAACTTTATTCTGTTTTCTTAGAATTTTCTGGAGATAAGTCATATACTTGATAGTTATGAACAATATAGCTTAGGATTCTCTAGAGATCACAAAATTCACATAATCCTATAGACTTCACCCAGTTTCTCTAATAAAAGTGCTCTCAGAAGAGTTGTGTGAACTCTAGCTGTATAGTAATAAGAAAGGTACTAGTAATAGACTTTTGACAAAAGATGTTTCTAGACCATCTGAAAGTATGGCCACTTTTGAATAGACTCCAAAGAATCTTATTCTAGTTGCAAGTAAACTAATTCACAGATAGCTAGACATAAATATAAAGAGAATAGGAGTTAAAGAAGGCTTACTCTGCTTGTTAATCTTCACCTAAGTCCAGCAGGGATAGGATGTTGAGTCAAGAGTGACAGGGTGAATTTCTTAGTGTTAGTATGTCAATAAAGGAAGAAGGTCTCAAAAGCAATAGAAAATGGGGTATATTCACAGGTGTAGGGGTAGATTTGAATTCTAAGACTTATAGGTTCTGAAGTCAGCTCATAAGACTAGTGAAGATGTTGTTAGTAAAATGTTCTAAGGTATACTGGTACTTAACTACTTCCTTTAGATAGTGTTAGAAAAAGTCCAGAGCTTTATTAGTATTGATAGAGTTTATAGAGTAATTACTTGGAGTAGGTATTGTTCAAAAAGCAAGAAAAGAAAAAGGAGGTTGAAACATTGGGTGAATAATCTGAGACTATCAAACTAGTAATGCTTTGAGATTCCAAGAGGGAGAACTCTATTCTGCTACTAGAACAACTGAAAAAAGTTCACAGAGTTATATGTGGTTTACACTTTAGAAGAATCTAAGCTTTATTAACAAGACATTCTAAAGACATAACTTATCTCCAGAAAAACATAAGAGAACAAAGTAAGGTTCCTAAAGGTGACAGATATTCTATATATCTATGCTACATATTTTAATTTTCTAGATTAGCTTGTTTTATAAGAAATGATAATAATAGCATAACTAGAGGCATCTTTATCAAAACAGTTTTCTTGAGAATGTTAGCTTGAAAAGAAATAAAGTAACTATTAGTAATAGATAAGAAGGAGTAGAAATAATGGACATGACTATACTTGATAGAGATTAATAGTACAAGATGGTAGAGTTGGTTAGACAAGCCTTGTAAGGTTGGTGATAGCATTTATTATTTATAGTTTAGAAGAAAAAGAAACTCCATAAACTTTAGTGATGTTAGGGTGTTAGAGTTTTATGAAGAAACATGTTTTCTTATAGTTAAGTAAAATGACTTTGGTCTGGAAGAGAACTCTTGAGAAAATATTTTGAAATATATTTGTACTAAACAAAATAGTGGAGTTTTACTATATGAACCCTAAAGCTCTATAGTTAATTTGAACAGTAGAGTTTTTGACAATCAATTTACAAAACTCTAATATTCCAGCACTACTGAGGTCTGTTGTAGAGAAAGTTCATAATGTTCTCTTTTCTTTCAGACTGCAAATACTAAATACTATTATTAATTCTGTTATAACTTAAGCCTTAGTATTAAGACAAAAAAGAACTTTATATATAATATTAATCTTTAATAAAGATTATATATATTATATAATGTTAATATACTGTATAATATTATTTTTCTAGAACCTTCTATGTTCTAGAAGGTTCTTCTATATATCACATGATTGTGTGACTGTGACATATATAACCAACTTATAATAGTTGTTATACCTTGTCATAATATGTAATAGTTGTTATAGTTATGTATGTCACATACTTAACTCTAATTCTAAATTCCAATTATTTGTTCTTATCTGTTGTTACTAGTAACCCTTCTGTAATATAGTCATAATTTATAAAGATAAAGAGAGATAGAGTCTAAGGTTAAGAAAAAACAAGTGTGGTACTTAATTCAAGTTGATTATTGAATCATACAGTGTATCTATCAGTCTTAAATATAGGTGTTGGTGTTTAAAAATAAAGAAACTGAGTTATACTCTAGATTTCTCAGTCACTGAGAAGATTATTGTCAAGAACTCTATGAAGCTTGTTATGGAATAGAGAAGGCTTGTCTGTGAAGTGATTGGTAATTAGAAGATCTATGCCAGAAGAGAACACTTGGATCAGATATATTAGTTGTTATCTAGAACAGATAGTAGATATTGCTAGATTAGTATATAATACTAGAGAATAGAAGTTATATATTATGATCTTAGCTTACCTCAGGTTACAACTTAGACAAAGGCTTGAGTAAGAAGAGGAATTGAGTCAATTGGTAAAGCATAAAGATACAAAATAGTATCTACAGCTATATATATCTATTAACTATAAGGAATACATATAATATCCTTAAGAAAACAATGAGGAGAGAATGAGGAAGTCTTTACTATTATATAAGACACTGACTAATCATATACAAGGAAACAATAAGGTATAGCAGATAAATAAGATAAAAATGAATGAACCCCAACACATGTTGTCCATAAAGCAACCATCTTTGAAGTATCAGGTATCAATTGTAATATTATAAGTGATTACTCTAGATCTGAGTGGTTTTGAGATATTAGAGTAGAGTTCTATGATGTTGTTAGAAAGTCCAGCAATGTCATAGTTTGTTTGAACTCTTATTTTTTTATTTTATTTTTATTGTATCTATTTTTCTTGATTTGATTTTCTTTTGGGTTAATAAAGAGACACATGACTGTAGTCACATCATATAACACATGTAATGTCATAGGTCTAGAACACAGTAAAAGAGACTAAAATAATGATGTCAGAGTATATATCTATAGCATGTTATTCTTATGGTATATGTATGGTAAACTTATAGATAACACATATTATAGGGCATAAACTAGCATGTAGTAGTATATAGTATAAGAATATATTGGAGACTCCTTGTTGAGTTTTCTTGTGATTACCACAAGACTCTTTACAACTTAAGACTACTTAGTGATCTCTTAACCATTTGGGTTAGTAGTTGCCACAACAAGCAAGATGTCCAAGAAGTGATTAATATAGAATGAATGGAGTTGATTTATACTAGATGAGGATTAGGAGCATAGATAAGGAAAGAGGCATCATCCATGGAGTTGACCAGATGTGGCCAGATCACATATACAACTCTCTATGAACATATTTCAGCTTCTAGTCATTTACAGTTCAATTAGTGATGTGTAAGCAGCATGTAGGCTGCACTAATATGAATATATAAATAGATAACATTTGAGTGACTCATTGTGAGTGCTGTGCACCATCACATAGTCAGCTGCGCTGATCATAATTATGAGTATGAATAAGCAGAATACCATGTCCCAACAGTTACAATACCCAGCTGTTCCTATGTGTGCGATTGTTTGATATCACAAAGCTTCGTGCATCATATGATAACTACCTTCCTTCACATTGACTCTTACCATCTTTCCTCCCACTTATCTGATTCCAAGTCTTCCACCAGAAGGACGTGCGGCCTTTTACACCCAGAAAAATGTCGCCTCATGCTAGAGTGTCGAAAATTCTGATCCATCCGATCAAGGCGAGTTAATCTGTAGCACGTGGCAGCAGTAGCGCCGTTTTTTGAAAAATGCCTTGTCATGAATGATGACTTATCACCTCTACGACTTTGTATAGAGCTGCCGCGGGACTTCTGTGCAGTCCGTAAATTATACGACAAAAGGTGTAGAGGTATTGTGACCCAGTCGACTGATCTCACAGCATTCTGACTGTATCGTATCACAGGATGATAGACGATTCTGTATTATTGACGCAGCAACCAAACGTATCATAACAGCACGTGAAGTTCCTAAGGTAGACCGTCAAGATCAGAACTACATCTTCGTCTATAATCTGAGTGGCACACCAGTTGGTTTTAATTTTTCCACAAATTCGAGTCGATGCATCTTCTCCTGATGGTGGATCGCTTGTCGTAAGCCTACCTGAGGATTCGGGGTGTGAGAGTTTCTCTGTTCCACTACGTCCCAGCGAGGAAACCCTGAGTACATGGACAATGTGAGTCGATTTTGGTCAAGTTGGCACTGCTCTCACACAATTTCTTCTGATACCTAGGTTGAAGGACATCATTATCTGGCCTGGCTACGATCCCCTAGACGGTTATATCTGCCAATCGCCCGTTAAAGGTGCACCGTCACCGTCCGAAATTTTGTCCAAGTATATTGGAAAGCCCGTACATCTCACTTACAAAGGCCCTCTACCCCGTGCAGTCGACGCGACATATGATTTTCCCGATTTGAAAGCGGATGCCTTCTTCCAGTTCACGTACCCAATGTTACTTCTATCTGAAGAGAGCATGGAAGCAATCGAACAAAAA
>Ga0157358_1001180_pt1 | contig 11377 bp, 3 predicted proteins | sample AttcapACBM2_FD_111484 | JGI IMG/M metagenome (GOLD analysis project Ga0157358, IMG submission 111484) | Fungus gardens microbial communities from leaf cutter ant in Botucatu, State of São Paulo, Brazil - Atta capiguara ACBM2 | ecosystem: Host-associated > Fungi > Mycelium > Unclassified ...
ATAGTCTATAGTATATAAGATAAACTAGTTTATACTTAAAACTTTATTGAGTTTTCTTGTATTAATTCTAATATAAAGTTCTTATTAACTTACTTTAAGATCTTTGAATTGTAACAAATATATCTCCTTTTCAAATTGTTAGTCTTATATTTTTTTATAACTTATAAATAGTAAACTTAACTTTTTTTAGTATAGATTTTATAAATTTTATGATATTTTCTAGTTTTAATTCATGTTGATGTAATTTAAAGCCTATTTTAAAAAGATAATCTGTGTTACTTTACTATAAGTAAAAGGTAATACTAGTTACTTTGCTTCTTATTTATGAATAGTTAAAAGTATTAGTCTAATTCTTAATTAATGTACTTTATTTATCTATTTAATTTTTACAGTAACAGTTATATATATTAGAATAAAATAAGCTTTCTTAAATACTAACTACTTTATATTTAGTATAGGTAGTAAATACAACTTACTAAGAGATAAGTATTATATTAGTTTAGTATGTAAACAAAGATTATAAGTATTAATATATTGACCAACATACCTCAATATTTAAAACTACTAATAGAAACCAATTCTAAAACTTTCTATTTACTTATATGTTTAGCTATTTTTGAGTTATAATAAAATGTAATAATCTACTAGCAAAGGTTTGCAATATTAAAAATATATATCTTATTACAAAATAATAGCAGATTCTTATTCTCTAACTATTTTAAAGAATATAATAATTTCATTATAAATTGTTAAAGCTCACATATAGTCTTTTTCTGCTTATTTAGCTAATTTCCATGTCAAATGTTTATTAGAAGAACTTTCTCTTCATTTTCTACAATTATATCTTTTAATATTTTAACAATAAGAAACTCTAGCTTAAATAACACTATGAAAGCTTGTATTATAATTTACTTGCTTAAAAAGTATGTTAGACTTCTCTATAAACTTTCTAAAATAATAATATAGTATAAAGTTAAACTGTGCTAAGTATAGCAACTACTAGGCTTATTTTTAGTTTAACTTTTTGATAGTTACAAAGTATTTGAGATTCTTATAATTTATTCAAATTATGATAGTAATTATAGTAACTGAATACTATTTACCATCTTTCTTAAAGGCTTGAAAGAGTACTGTTTTAATTGTGAAGTTTAAGTTGTTTACTTTGATATAAAATAAAGTGAAAGTGTTTAGAGAGACCAATATTGGTATCATAGCAATAACTTGCTACTTAAAATTACAAGTCTAAGTATTTTTACTTCTTGTCATATTGAAAAAAGAATAATTAATGTTCAAAAACCTATAAATAAATCTCTAGTAAAAGTTAGTAAAGCTAAGAAACATTTGTAAATCTGTATTCAGTAATCTTTATGGAGTTTATCTTGACTTAATTCTTAGAAATTACTAGACTTAAGTACTTGATGTGTAGCTTATCAAACTTATACTTTTTAGAAGAAAGAAATATCTAATACTTAGCCAAAACTTTTAAAACTCTGTAAACTATTTTATAGTGCTTTTCTAATATTTGGGTGAAAATTAGAATAATATTTAAATATACTATTAATAATGTTATTTATCATAGTTTGAAAGATAGCCAAACTATTAATTATACTAAAAAATATTACCAAGAGTTTAAAAAGTCTATAAAATACCAGATATTCTAAAGTTTTATAATAAGCTCAAAAATTAGTAGTAGTAAATACTTGTCCTTTATTATATTAGTATAGTAATAAAAGACTTTAAGGATTGTATATACTGAAATTTTCTACAATATATTTAACTTAAACTACTTTACAAAGAAAAAAGAGTATATTTTGAAAAATTTAAGTTTTATAGTAGGAATTAGTTCAATAATATAGTTTTATTTGTGATATTCTAAAAGAATATTATAATGTTTCTTCATATATGTAAGGAAAAAAGAATATTATTTAAAACTTGGTTTTTACAAAAAGCTTTAAAAAGATATTAAAAAAAATAACTTCTATATAAAAATTAAGAGTAAAAGATTTAAAGAACAGTCAAATTATATGAAAATAATTTTCTAGCTCTTTTTCATACTTAGTAAAGGTTTATAAATTTTTACTAGTATTTTCAGAGTTTTTTACTAAGTTAGAAAAAAAATTAGACCAATATATCTAATATTTCTTAACTTATAATGTCTTGTTATTATAATGATATCTTTTTTTGCTAATTAACCTCAGAATTATACTTTTTTAGTTATATGAAGCTAAAAATAAAATTTTATTTATCTAAACTAAGTAATTGTAAGCAAAGTTTACTCAAAATGTAACTAATAGTATAATATAATATTTATTACTTTAGATTTTTGTTGAAAGTATTATTAATGTTATATACTAATATAAGTCTTAAAAAGCTTATATATGTTTAAATAATATTTTTCCACAAAACAATTCTAGTAATACAAAAAAGTTATAAAATAATATAACTACTAACTAAACTATATATACTGATAATATATAGTTTGTATAATCAATAAATAATCTTATTTTAAAGTATATATATTATTTATTATTCTTATAACTTAAGTTTAAATATATTAGTTAACCTATATAAAATTTTATCTAATTTACTTTATATAATATATATATTATATAGTATATACTATAATTATACTTTTTAACTTATTTTTTTTAAATTTTTCTAAATTTATAATATTATACTTATATGATATATTATATAACTACAGTTATATATGTATTTATCAACAAAAAATAAAGTAAATAAAAAAGAAAAAGAAAATTGAAATCAAACTAATAATAGTTAGTATAAAAATATAGTAATATTAATAAGAAATAAATGTTTTTAAAAGAATTATATTAGAATTAAAATAATAAATTTGTTTTTTTATTTCTTATTTTTAAACTTAACAAAGAAAAAATAAAGTGATATTATAAATTAGTTATATATATTATAGTTATATTTACAATATTAGATAATATTATATATCATATAAAATAATAACTTTTATTTATATAACTTATAATATTTAAAGTAGATTAAATATATTTATATTAAAAACTTTACTAAGTTTTTTTATATTAATTAATATAAAGTTTTTTTTTACTTAAACACTTAAGTTTAAATTATAATATTAGAACTTGGTTTTTTTTCTGAAATTATCTAATATTAAGCTTTTTTTACTTATTATTTTTTAGTTGAAAATAATATTACTTTTTAATCTAAAAGAAATAATTAAATAGTAGCTATTAGAAAACTTATTGTAAATAATAGTAACTAAACTACTATCTAAATATACTTATTTATGAAACTTATTTGAGAATAAATATAAATACTTATAAAATTAGACAAAATATTTAAATTATAAATTAAGCTTAAAGATTTATTTACAAATTAGTAATATAATAAGATATTAGAAAAGACTAACTAATATTTTAGTTAGAAAAGTAAAAAAATAAATATTAGAAAATTTCTTAATTAATTCTTAGTTAATCTTTAAACTAAATATTATAAAATATTTACTTGGTTTTAAATACTAAGTTTGTAGTCAAAACTATAACTAGAAAATAATAGTATAAAAGATAATTAAAAAGATGTTATAAAGACAGTTTTTAAAATATAAAATAATTAGAAGTTTAAATAATAAGTTATTAAGAGATAAAATACAAAATTATAATGTGTTTAAACACTAATATTTTTTTTGCTTTTATTTATTTTTCTTCATTTAATATTTCTTTTTTGTTAACTTTTCTTTTATTATTTAATAATAAAAAGTTACATATAATGTAAGGTTATAAGCCTAAACTCTGGAAAAAAAAAACTAAAAAAATAACATTAAAACATATGTATATGGTATAATATTCTTATAAAATATATAAGATTAATATATAATAAAAGTATCTTATTAAGTTTTTTTATAATAGTCTTTATGTTTAATAGTTATTATAATATAAAAGTATACTTAGATATAGTTAGAATTTTGTCTAGAAATTAAAAAGTAAAATATCTTAGATATCTTGAAAGTTAGTCTATAATATAAAAAAGTACTTAGCTTAAGAATTCTTTCTTTAGAAATATTAAAATATAAACTTAATTAAAACAATAGTCAATAGAACAATAAACAAATAGCTAATAAATAGTATAAAATAAAATTAGTTAAAAGTCTATTAATACTTACAGAGATTTTAATAAATTTAGTATTACAAATTTTATTCAGCTTGTATTTTTATAACTAGTAGACTGATTTTTACAAATTAAGTTATATTGAAAAGTTTCAAATAAAAGCTACCTGTATATGTATAGAATATATAAAAGTAACAACAAACAACTAAGATATTAGATTATTAGTAATTATAAAATATTTGTTTGTTAATATTTTATAAATAACTAAATAAATTTACATTATCAAACTTATATTAAAAAGTACTTATTATTTTTTAAAATTAGTCTAACAATTATTATAATAAATAACAGCTTTTATTAGATATAAATTTTAATCATTAGTTTTAAAATAAGAAATAAATGGAAAATGAAATAAAAACAAGAAGAAAATAAACTAAGACTAATATTTATAATTATAACAATATATTATACTTAACAACTCTATTAAGTTTTTTATATTACTTATTATAAAAGTATATTTTTTATTTTATTTTAAAGACTTAAGTTATAATATTATATTTTTTTCCTCTTTTTACTTATTTACTATTATTTTATTATATAAGTTAATATAATTTAGTAAAGTAGTAAAATAACTAGCTATTATAGTTAATAACTAATTTAGAAAGAATAAAAATTCAAAAAATATATTATAATAATATATAAGTTTTATATTAAAATGAGAGTAAAAAATATTAACAAATTATAAAATTAGAAGTTTTTATTTTATTAATAGTATTTTTTATTTAGTAATAAAAAGTTACATGGTAAATATATGTGATAGTATAATATTAGTATAAATAATATATATTGTAATAATAAGAACTCTATTAAATTTTTTTTGTAAATTCTAATATAAAAGTAATAAAAATACTAGTTTTATATAAGTTTGTATATCTTTATTATTCCTAACATTAGTTACTATAACAAGAAAAAAATATCTTTTAAGATTTTATTAGTAAATTTATATTTTTAGTAAGTAAAAGAATATTAATAAAAAATATAAAATTATATTATAAAGAATTTATACTAAGAAAAAGTCTACTATTAAAAAAAAGAGAAAAATATATAAGTTTATAAACAATTAATTAAGAAAAGAATATATTTAACTTTTAAAGTTATTTTAAATAATATTAGTATTTTTTATAAAAAAATAGTAAAAAGTATATATAAAAAAATAAGCTTTTTTAAAATTGTTTTTTTTATATCTATATTTATTTGCTTATTTGATTTCTCATACTTTAGACTTACTAATTATTACAAACTTCATTTAGCTTGTATTTTCACAACTAGTAGACTGATTTTCACAAACTAAGTTGTGTTAGAAATTCCTAAGTAAGAGCTATTCACACATATATAGAATGTACAAAAGTAACAATGAATAACTGAGATATCAGGCCATCAGTAGCTATAAAAGCTTTGTCTACTAATATCTCATGAATGACTAAACAAATTTACATAATTAAACTTGCATTGAAAAGTGCTCATCAATTTATTTACAACGATATATGATACATTTCAAAACAATAAGTATTGGTAGAGATATAAGTATATTAATATAGTAATATAATTAGTTATCTTTTAAAATTAGCCTAATAGCTACTATGACAGATGATAGCTCTTATCAAGTACAAGTTTTGATTATGTAATGGCAACAGCTTGCACATGAACCATTACTCTTTTGTATATATACTTTTGTGTTTGAGAATTAAACTTCAAACTTAACAATGTCAATTATTCTTATTGATATTACTTATTATTATCTTCTTATACTGAACCTTTAAAACACCACTAAGTTTAAGTATCACAACTAGTAAGTAGCTTATTTGTAATATTAATATTTTTAACTATCCAGATATATTTTTATGTACTTTTCTTATTTTTCTGAAGTCTTTTAATATTATTTGTATATTTAATTATCTATTTTTTCATGCTCTAAAAATATTTACTAAATATTTTAATACTTTTTTATTTCAGTTTTTTTATTATTTAAGTATTATTATTACTTGATTATATAATTAAAATTCTAATATGTTAGAATAAACTTATTAATATATATAATAATCATCATTTTTAGAAATTTTTATTTTATTCTCTTAAAATTTTCTAGATATAAGTATATAATTTAATATTTTTCAGAGAATAAAATTAGAATTTTTTAGAAATTTAAAGTACTTCATTCTTTTATCTAGTTATTTTAATAATATATAATATAAGATTATAAATATCTAAATAAATAGACTATAAAGAATAATTATTTTTTACTTTTAATTTTGAATATTGTAAAAAATATTAGAACAAAGAAAATATTTACTAAGTTAAATCTATAATAATAAAAAATAACTCTTATATTGAATAATACAAAAAAACTTAATAGAGTTCTAAATATAAACTAATTTATCTTATATATTATAAATTATAATCTATATATATACTATATACTTTTCATAAAATTAATATACTATTACTATATATTATCTATTCTGGAATATTTTATAATTTTTTTTATGTGATGAGTTTGTAACTGTTATATGTAATATTATATTATACTTTTTACTTTTTTTTTTAATTCAACAATTTATTACATGAAGCACATAGACAAACTATGATAGCTACTTTTTGTAACTATGTAAAATAGAAATAGAACTATATGAAATTATAGAAAAAAGAAAAAGAAAAGAAAAAACCAAAGTCTGTAAAAATAATTATACTAAAGAACCTGAAAATGCAAATATACTCAGATTAAACTTCAAGAACATGACAAAATGATTTAAAAAGTCTCTTTTCAAATTTTAATAGTTAGTAAATCTGCCATATTCAAAAAAGATATGGTGTTTTGATTCAATAGGATATATTCCACATAAGCATTTAAAATTCTCTCTAGAAAAGAATTTAAGTCTGTATTCACTAATAAGAGCATGATTTGTAATTGCTCTTGTAGCTTATGCACATAAAAAGTTTAAATAATTAAAGACTTTAAGCCAAGATCTCTCTTTGATGTAAGATAGTTTGATAATATTGTCATCATTGTTAAGTAAGTCCAAAAATTGATTTTCTTTGGAGTTAGAAGCTTGAAATGTCATTTTCCAAGCATTTGAGATGTTATTGCTTTTGCTTTTCTTGTTAAACTCCCATGATGATCTGTATAAATATAATAGAGTTAAATTAAAGGTTTTGGTTTTCTTATCAACTTTGTTATGAAAACGTCATTTGAGATAGCTTGGATATTTCCAAAATTCAATGACATTGCCTTTATGATGATTGAAAAAATTATGAAGCTCAGATAAAATGGCTGCTAACTGAACTTGATAAGAATAAACTGAAGGGTTAGAGATTTTTTGAGCTGTATAAATGGAACCAGTGATGACAATAATCTTAGTTATATCATTGGAGTTCGTAGCTTGGTTAATGCCACACCTGATAGTGAAAAGTTCTGTTTCAGTACTTGTAACAAGAACTGTATGATGGATTGTCTTTATAAGAGGCTTGTTGTATATATATATATATGTGATAGAAGTAATAACATTGTTCTTGATGCTTACATCAGAAGCTATGACGGTAATTGAAGGTAGAAAGAAGATTCTAAGACCATTTTGTTGAGTTAATGGCTTCGAGCTTTATTGTCTTTATCTTTGTCACAGATATTGAATAAAATACAATCTGAAAAATAGTCAATTATTTTAAGTCCAGGGAAAAATTCTGAGTCAAGAGGAGCAAAAGATGAGAAACATTTGTTATATTTGTTAGCCATGTTAACTAAAGTTGGTTGGTGAGTAAATCAAGAGTAATAGACTTAAGACTTGGTAGCGAGTTGATTTGCAAGTCAATGAAGGAGCAAACAAGATGGTTAGGAGATAATTTGTAGGCTTGAAGTTGTGATTTACCCCTAAGTTTTTGGAGATGGAGTTTAATGGGGATTAATCTAGCTATGGCTTCAATACTATACAAAGAGGAAGTTTTGAAGGCTTTCAGAATTTATATTGCTGCTCTTCTTTGCATTTTTCCAAGGACTTTCAAGTGATATGCTATTAGAGTGCAGTTATAGAACCATAGTTGAAATTCATAGAGTGCGATAAAGAGAATACATGATCTATATAGGAGACATTTCTAGAGAGGATTGATACTGTGATTTAAATTACCCAGAAATTTCATGCATTTGATAGTGGATATCGATTTATTTATGTAAAAATCAATGTGTTAATGGAATGTTAATTTTCTATCAAAGATAAATTTGAGATATTTCCAAGTTTTGTTGGGTCGTAAAATGTTTTCTCCTAATAGAGAGAAGTTGGAATGAGGAGGATTGAATGAGCCATGAGATCTGTTAAAATGAAAAATTTTAGTTTTGAAGTGTTCAACTACAAGACCAAACTTTTCAAGAAGATTTGTCAGTACATTGTAACTACAATAAAGCCCACTGTTTGAAATGTCAAAGGAATTGCTTTGAGAGATAAAAAGTCTATCATCAACAAAGGAAATAATGGAAACTAGAATTTTTAGGTTTTTTAAATGATTTTCTAGTATATAGATAAATGGTGAAAGATATAAAGCAGATAGAATTAGTAAAAGTATAGAACTCTGGCCTACACAAACGTTAACATTGAAAATGGAAGACATGAAATTGTTCCAGTAATAGTTTATTTTTCTGTTCACAAAGTAATTGGCAAAGAACAATACAACATGATTGTTGAAACCCACTTTCTTGATGATAAAAGTAAGAAGTCAGTAGTTAAGTGATGGGAAGAACTGTGAAATATCAAAAATGAGAGTACTTATAGACATATTCTTAGTCTATCCTGCTCTAATAATATGAGTGAGTGCAATACCCATATCTATCATTGATTTGAATTTGAGACTGCTAATCTGACTAGAGTGGATGAAGTTATTTGATGCCATGTTGAATTGAAGTCTTTCTCTGATTACTTTCTCAATGAGCTTGCCAACTATGTTGAGAAGGACAATAGGCCTGAACAATTTAGAAGAATCATATGATTTCTTGTTCAGTTTAGAAATAACGATCATAGTAGATCTTTTGAAATGTGAAGGCCAATATCCTAATTTGATACAGGCATTAGTGATGTGAATGATAATATTGAGACATTCATCATCTTTGAGAATGATCTTGAGATAACTCCATATCAACTTGTCAGGGCCAGGTATAGAGGAGTTATTGTAGCTGGATAAGGTGAGTCTGAATTCTTCTTTTGAAAAGGAAAGTTAGGGAGAAGTAGGTTTGTCAGTAATCTCATTGAGATTGAAGGTGGAATGAAGTGCATTCTACAAGTCGTCAATATTGAGACATTATTGATCATTGTATTTGATTGTCTCAATGGCAGACAACTTGCGCTTGTTGACCTAGCTCATGAGTTCCCAAGGTCCTTGTTTTTTGTTAGCAATTTCTTGAACTTTGATATCGAAGAAAGATCACTTTGTAGTTTTGACTGTACTCTTGAAACTTTTTCAATTTTCCAGATTTCTTGTTGTTCTATAATTGTTCAGCACATATCTACACTCTTTGTTCTACCAACTCTTGGAATGCTTCATGATATTGACTCATTTTGAATTCATTCTCCATACATATTTGATTTTCGATGTGAGGAAATTGGTAGTTTTTTCAAGTTTGATAGGATCAGATATATCTGAAATGTCAACACTCTTAATAGTGTGTTTGACTTCCTTGATAAAGTTAACTTCTTCATCACTGTTTTTCGCAATAGAGTACCTGAATGAGTTGATATTTTCCTCATCAATAGCAATTAATACCATAAGAGGAGCATGATTTGAGAAGAAACGCTAATCTGGATGGACCAAGTGATTATTGAGTTCAGTCGAACCACTTTACAAGAATATCAGGTTAATGACTGAGTTCAATTTGCCTGCCATATCTGAATGCCTAGTAGGAACGTGGTGAGTAGGGAATGACAAATCTAGATTAAAAGAGTTTGCAATAATTATAAGATTGTCATTAATAGTTGAATAGTGAGGAAAAGACAGGTCTCAAATACTATCTCTAATATTGAAGTCACTGGTTATAATTAATAAATTTGGAATGTTCACCTCAGTATCCTTGAGATACTTTAAGGCGGAATGCAAAGAATCAGAATAAATGTTCATAATCTAGTACATGATACTGTTATTGAAAAATAAAGCAAGTAAAATGTCATGATGGTTAATAATGTCTTTACGAAGTGAAAAGTGGAGAGAGGAAAGTCTGATATTGATGTAAGTAATGACTTTTGGGAAGTTATTGGTCAAGCAAGGTTCTCTAGCAAAGGTGAGCCAGTTGGAATGATTGAAAATGCTTAGTAAAGAAGAGCCTTTAGAATTTGTTGAACTGGAGATAGTTCTGAGTGTTGTCCACAATGGTTTCTGGATGAATATGATGTCAAAGTTTTGATTGGCTTCAAGAACAGTATTGATAAGAAAATTATTCTTTCAAACGTTTTGCAAAAAAATTTTAGATCCTTCAAAATCATATTACAGAACTATTCATGGTTGAACAAATTGAATTTTTTAGTTGTCCCAAATTTTAGTATATTCTTTTGAGTGCCATTCCTTGTTGAACTGATGCTTCCAAAATGGGCACTCATTTGAATCAGCTTGGTAATCACCTTTACAGTTAAGGCATTTGAAAGAATGAGAACATGGCTTGCCCTTCTTTATCTCTAATCTTAAAGGGTTAGTTTTGTCATTAGCCTTACAACACCATGCAAAGTGGCAATGATATTCAGAGAGATGTAGCCCATTGCACCTTATATATTTAGCTTCTTGAATGTGGCAAACACCTATCATATGGCCCCACTTTCAACAATTCTTGCATTGTAGCACTTCAGGATTCATGTTTGCACCATGAATTGTTGCGATATAACTTCCTACTATTGTAGCAACCACTTGCTGGAACAGTACTTGTAGTATGCTGACTTCAGCAAAGCTCTTAGTTGGCTATCTAGTAGTAGGGATTATAAGAGAACTTGATATATAAATTACATGTAGTCCATGCTACAACAATATTTACCTGCCCTTATGTCCATACATCATCCTTATGTCCTATTACTCATCCACATGTGTTTTTCTTAAGATCACCATGCTTTCTATATGTACCCTGATATTATACCTTTAATCTCTGCTGTACATGTACACACCATGAGGAACCCATGTCCCTTGACATCACTCCTAACCCTAACTCTGATCTAGACTCCTCTTGATCCTTCTAGACTGTTAGTCCTTTTAGACTATTCTAGAC
>Ga0157358_1001181_pt1 | contig 11376 bp, 9 predicted proteins | sample AttcapACBM2_FD_111484 | JGI IMG/M metagenome (GOLD analysis project Ga0157358, IMG submission 111484) | Fungus gardens microbial communities from leaf cutter ant in Botucatu, State of São Paulo, Brazil - Atta capiguara ACBM2 | ecosystem: Host-associated > Fungi > Mycelium > Unclassified ...
CTTTTGTATATATATTTCTGTATTTGAGAATTAGACCTCAGGCTTAACAACATTAATTTCCATCAATCTTTATTCTTTATTATCTGTATTGATCTTAATCATCATTGTCATTATTATTAAACTTCTGAATCACTCCTAAACCTCTGAGAGTGCACCCAAGGTTCAGATATCACAAATAAGTAAGTAGTTTATTTTGTAATCAACAAGTAGGTGGATAGAAAATAGAGAAGATGAAACCAGTAAATGTAGAAAAGGTCAAAGAATGAGAAGTAGAAAAAATATTAAACAAAAAAAAAGTAAGAAGAGTAGTAAAGTATTTAGTGTAATGGAAGGGATTTACAGTAGAGTATGATAGTTGGAAAAGAGAATAAGATTTGGAGAATGCAAAGGAAATAATAGCAAAATTTGAGGAAAGGATAAATACAGAAATTAGAAAATAGGAAAAGTTGGATATAGCAGAAGAAAGAGACTTTAGAAGAGGAAGTTACCAGAGAAATATACAGTGAAGATATTGTATGGGTGGGATAATAGAAAATTTGAGAACAAGTACTTGAGAAAGTTGGAGAGAAATCAGGAAAAATAGAAGAGAAAGAATAAAACAGTATGGGGAGAAGGAACAAGTTTCTCTGGAGGAGAAATCTTGAAGGGAGGATAATGTTAAAATCATAAACAGTGGACTTGATTTTATTTTATTTTTATTTTATTTTTGATTTATCTTCTATTTTTAAACTTAGGATTAGAGTTTAGTATGATATCATACATTGGTCACAGTCACATTACAATCACATGTTATAATAAAAGATAGTAGAAGATTCTGGAAGAAATGACATCATATAATATATTATACATATGTTGACCTTAAGACTTACACATGGTTATTTAGGGTAGGCTAAAGTAGTAGAGCATGGACCATGAGCTATTAGTATATAAGGTAGACAATCCTATATAGAGTTCTTGTTCTCTTAATATAAGATTCTTTCTCTTGATTTACTCTAAGGTTTTGAGTTTGTAATAATTATGCTAAATCCTGACCCTAAGTTAAAAAATAAAATAAAATAGAAATAAAATTAAAAAGAAAAGAAAAATGAGAAAATAGAGTTTATTATTTTTTTAAAAAAAATCAACAATTGATTATACAAGACATGGTGATAGACTTTGGTAGTTACAATATAACTACTTATATAAGGACTAGTAAGAAGGAAAAGAAAACAATTCATGAAATAAGAAAGCACCTGGATTAAATTTGAGGAAAGCTATAAGATGACTTAACAAAGTCTTATGAAGATTTCAGTATTTGTTATATCTTTTACATTCATAAAGAATATGTTATTAAGTTTTGATAAGATATAATTCACATAGAAAGCTGAAGTTCTCTCTTCTCAGATGGTATTCTTCTATAGGACTATGATTTGTGATTGCTCTAGTAGCTATTGCACATAGAGAATTCAAGTGACCAAACTATTTAATCTAAGAACCCTCTTAAATATAAATGGGTTTGATCATGTAATATTCATTGTCTAGGAGTTCTAAGAAGTGGTTTTCTTTGAGGTTAGATACCTGAAATTTTATTTGCAAGATTCTGATAATGTCATCACTTTATTCTTTCTTGTTGAAATCCCACAATACTTTATAGGAAAGGATAGGAATGAGGTTGAATTTTATCTATTTGTTAACTGATGTATGATAGAACCATTTAGCATTACTTGGACAGTCCCAGGAATTGATTGAATTCTGAGTGTTTTTATTGAAAAATGCCCTAAGATTATGAACTATAAATATCAATTGCAATTAATAAGGATAAATCATAGAATTAAAGATTCTCTTCACAAAATGAATAGCATTGGTGATGACAATGATATAGGATACTTCAGAAATTTGAATAGCTTGATTAATCCCACATTTGATGGCAAATAATTATATCTCAGTCAATATAATATTGGTAGTATAGTGAATGGCTTTCTTAATATCATTGCTGTAAGAATGAATATGTGAAATAGATGTGGCAATATTGTTTTTAATACTTGCATCTGAAACTACTATAATGGAAGTAGGATACATTAAGGTATTTAAAAAGATTTCATCAATTTTATAAAGATGGACCTCTTTGTTTTTCTTATATTTGCAGATTGCTCAATAAAAAGAAAAATAACTAGGAAAGTTATCAACTAATCTGAAATTAGAAGAAAACTTACAATTAAGAGAATCAAAAGAAGGAAAAATTCCATTAAGACAATTACTAGTACTAACTATAAAAATCTTGGTTTTTTACTACTACTTGGTAGTCATATTTTTCAAAGAGAGGTAATATGAGAGGGAGTTCTTAGTATGTCTCTTTTCTAATAGCATAGTAATCATGTGATTTGATGGTAGAGATGAGGTTCTAATTTAATGTCTATTACTGATTTTCTGAAGGTGTAGGTGGATGGGAATTAGATTGGTGATGGCTTTAATATGTAGGTAATATATAAAAGGTATTAGTGATTTAGATGGCTGCTTTTTATTATATTTTTCTGAGTTCTTTGAAAGAGTATGAAAATAGGGCTTTATAAAAAAACTACAGAAAGAGTAGGAATAATATACATTCTATAAAGAAGTCTTTTTTGATGAGAAATCAATTGTCATATCAAATTTCCCAGTATTTTCATGTACTTTATGGTTGACAGAGCTTTGTTGGAGTAAAAGCTAATATGCTGGTGAAAGGACATCTTCCTATCAAAGATAAAACCAAGATATTTCTAGGTATCTTTTGGTTGTAGGATACAGTCTCCTATTATACTGAGGTCAAGAGGAAGACCCCAGATTTCCCATGTTCAATAACAAGTCTAAACTAATTAAAAAGAGAAGAAATAATATTATAGCTACAAAAAACAAGAGTATTTGTTTTTTCAAAAAATTTCTCTTGTGGAATGAAAAGACTATCATCTACAAAAAAAAGAAATGAGACAGGTATATTGAGATTTTTGGTTCTTTTTTCAAAAATGTGAAAAATAGGTAAAATATAGAAAGCAAAAAGAATAAGAGTGTTATAATAGATCTTCAATGTGGCTAGCTTATAGATTACAGGTGTTGGGACTGCTTCTTAATGACTCAATAATCAGCTGCACCAAATGTTGTCTCAGTTAGCACCTCATATAGTAGGTATGATTTTCTTATATTTTCTTCATATACTATGACTTGTTTATCTCATTCATAACATATAGTCTCTAGGTATATATAGCTATAGATATACTCTTGTATTCTTATGCTTTACCATTTTTTTATCTCTCACTCTTACTCAAATCTTTGCCTAAGTTGCAACCTAAGCTAAGCTTAAAGATTGTAACATTTGGTAAAGCATTGTCATGTTCATCTTGTAAAAGAAAAGTGTATAGTGGTTAGACCACTGGAACATTTATGGTTTTAGACTGTCAGAAAGACAAGCAATATTTATGGCATAGCATACAGACAGCAGAATGAATCAATATCAAGGAAATAATATAGAGGTATTATCAGAGCAATTGAGATCATTAAGAATCACTAAAGAGGACACCTCAGAAGAAACAACAGAATATACAGACAAAATGTCAGTAGCACTAGCACCAGTAATAGCATAGAACAAACAGGCAGTCATACCAAAGAGCATGGTCCCAGATTCAGAATAGTTCAATGGGGACAGGACAAAATTTGAGGACTGGTAAAGAGGAATTCAACTATTTCTCAAGAACAACAGAGTAACAGGAACAGATAACAGGATGACTGCAATCCTAGCCCAACTTAGAGGAAGTGTAGCTAGTATTTATGCCTAGAAGGAGTTAGACAAATTAGAGGAAGAAACAGATATCCAGGATTGGGATGAGTTTGTTAGGAAACTCAAGACAATATTCAGTAACAAGAGCAAGACAGTACAGTAGATACCAAATGGGAGATCAAAATATTCAAGCAGGGCAAGAAGCACATTACTGATTTCATAATCAAATTTGAAGCATTAGCCATAAAGGCTGAAACCAATAATCTACATGTAATATTTTTGCTGAAGAAGAATATCTATCTGGACATTATAAAAACAATACTGGGATATCTACTAATAGCAGTACTAGAAACACTTAGGAAATGGAAGGTAGTGATCACCTCAGTAGAACAAGAATATGAATCTACAGAAGACAAAAAAGATTACAAAACTGGAACAGATACTATATATGGAGGACAATGTACATCTATGAATATTGAGAAGGCTAGAGAAAATTTTGACAAAGATGGGAGACCCAGTTACTTCAACTGCAATGTATATAGATATATAGAAAAGGAATGTAGAAAGCCAAAGAAGAAATGAGATGGAAGAAAGTGCTATAAATACAACAAAATAGGGCATATTGCCAAAGATTGCAGGTCACAATAGAAGATAAAGAATAGAAGTGTTCAAGAAGAATCTGATGAATAAAATGATAGGAAGCAAGAGAGTTTTGTTAGAGGTTTGGAGTAGGTACAATACAAAGAACCTCTGTACATAATAATTTCCAAAATCAATATATTATTTCAAATCAACAAAACAATAAAGAGAGAGAATTAAATGCACAAACCAACATCAAAACCAAAGACAGAAAGAAACTACAGTTATAGACACTAGTAGATTTAGGATGCACATATACTGGAATCAACAAACAGCTAGTGAAGGAAGAAAATATCAAGATGGAACAAATAAACAGATTATTCAAGTTTTTTATGTAGATGGAACCAAGAATGGAGAAGTTACATAATATGCACCACTGGAAGTTAATATAAATGAACACAAAGAAAACATCGATGTAGCAGTCATGGATTTAAACAGTACAGACATGTTCTTAGGATATGACTAGTTGGTCAAGTATAACCCAGAAGTAAATTGAAACACAAGAACTATATAGTTTACAAGATATCCAAGAAACTACAGAATACAACACTAGGACATAGTATTCAGAAATAGGCAAATACAACCAATGGGTAACTAGAATAAAGAACACTAGGAAATAGAAAAGGAACTGAACCCAACAAATTCAGAGGATATTCTAGATTATATTCAACCATTTATTCACTTGTTCAACAAGAAGAAATTCAAGAAGTTACTGGAAAGAAGGGAATAAGACAACAAAATCAACTTAACAAAAGATACACCAAAGAAATTAAATGTGAAGGCTTATATAATGACCATTCAGAAAGAAAAAGCATTAAACAAATAATTAGACAAATAGTTACAAGCCAGATTAATTGTAGAATCAAGTTTAAGATATATGACACCATGTTTCTATATTCCAAAAAAGGATGGGTTATTATGACTGGTACAATATTATCAAAAGTTGAACCAACATATGATAAAGAACAAGACTTTACTACTCTTAATTGGGGAAGTAATCAACAAGCTTAAAAAGGTGAAATACTTTAATAAGTTTGATTTTATCTGAGGATACAACAACATATATATTAAAGAAGGCAATGAATAGAAAGCAGCATTCTTAACAAACAAAGGACTATTTAAACCCAAAGTGATATACTTTAGATTATGCAACTTATCAGAAAAATTTCAAAGAATGATGTATATTCTAGAAGCTACTACATGAATGGATACTGGCAAACTACATAGATGACTTTGTGATATCTGCCAAAACAAAAAAGAAACTAGAAGAAAGAATAATACACTTTCTAAAAGTAGCAGAAAAACATAATCTGTATTTCAAATAGTCAAAGTGCAATTTTGATCCTAAATAAATTCCCATTCTAGGAGTAGTAGTTGGACAAGAAGAGGTTCAAATGGAAAATGACAAGATCAAAGTAGCAAAGTAATAGAAAATTCTACCAAGATAAAAAAAGTAGAAAGTTTCTTAGGATTTGTAAATTTCTACCAATATTTTATCAAGAACTTCAGTCACATGGTGAAACCTCTTAATGAGCTCAAAAGAAAAAAGAAATGGAAATAGGAAGAAGAATGTCAGAAGGTATTCAAGAAACTCAAGGATAAAATTACAAGTTAACTAGTACTTATTCTACCAAAGAGAAAAGAAAAATTCAGGGTAGAAATGGATACATCAGAACATGCAATTGAAGGAATCTTATTCCAGGAACAGAAAGGAAAATGGAAGCCTATTGCATTCTTATCAAGAATAATGCAACTAGCTGAAAGAAATTACAAAATTTACAACAAAGAATTACTCACAATAGTAGAAGTTTTGACAAAATAAAAGCAATATTTACTAGATATTACGGAGAAATTTGAAGTCTGAACAGATCACAAAAACTTCAAGTATTTCTGAGAACCACACAAGTTAAATAGATGACAGGCAAGATAGTATTTGAAGTTGCAAGACTATAACTTCATACTATAACATATTCTAGGAAAGATGAATACAAAAGCAGATGTACTGTCAAGAAAAGATTAAGTAGATACAAAAGAGGACAACAAGGATGTCAAATTGCTCAAAGACAAGTTATAGACAAAAAAAGTGACTATAGAAGCAGAGGTGGTTATAATATGAAGAAATCAAGTAATAAAAGAAACCATACTATTGGAAGGAATTAGGAGAAACCAAACAAGAGAATAGAAAGTCCAAAAAGAATTGGAAAATAATGAAGGCCAAGCATGGGAAGACAATGGAATAGTCTACATAAATGGGAAGATCTATATTCTGAACAATTGGAAAATACAAGAGCAAATCCTATAAGAAAATTACAAACCAGCAGATGTAGGACATTCAGGACAACAACAAATGCTTGAGTTAATCAAGAGAAACTATTGGTGGCCAGAAATCAAGAATGATATCAAGAAGTATATTCAAAGATATATCAATTGCCAACAAAACAAAGTATAGTACATGAAAAAAGTAGGAGAACTCCATCCATTGGAAATACCAGAAGAACCTTAGTAAGAAATCAGCATCAACATTATAGAACCTTTACCAAAGTCAAATGAGCTAAATGCAATAGTAGTCATAGTAGATTGGTTTATAAAGATAATTAGGCTCAAAGTGACAATGATAACAGTATTATTGGAGGACATTGGCAAAATTTATAGGGACAAAATCTGGAAATTACATGGAATACCACAAAAGGTTCTTAGTGACAGAGAATCTCAATTTGCATATAACCTCATGGAAGATTTAACCAAGGCATTGGAAACCAAACAAATATTATTTATGGTATATTATCCTCAAATTAATGGTCAAACAGAATGAATTAACCAGAAGGTCAAAGTATTTCTACAACACTATGTGAATTACTAGCAAGATAATTGGACAGAATGGCTATTAGCAGCAGAATTCCAGTATGACAATAAGAGACATGTAGCTATAGGATATACTCTATTTGAACTTAATTTTGGAAGATATCCATGGAAGAGGAACCTGATTATAAAGACAGAGTTGCCAAAAATTGGAATATTTTCTTAAAGAACTACAAGGAAGCTGGGAGGTAGCAAAGAAGTTATGAAGAAACAATTCAATAAGAAAAGGAGGAATCCATAAGGACTGAAAGTTGAAGACAACATGTAGTTGGAAGCCAAGAATATCCAATTGAATCAACCCTTAAAAAAGTTAGACCAAAAAAAATACAAGCTTTTTAAGATCTCAAAGAACATTAGTCAAGGAACATTTCAGCTGGGACTATCAGAAAGATGGATAATTCACAACATTTTTAACAAAGATCTGCTAATAAAATGCAAGGAATCCCAGTTTAAAGAACAACATGTGGAACCAGCACTACCACCAGATATTGTCAATGAAGAAGAAGAGTATGAAGTGGAAGAAGTTAGAAACTATAGGAAATAAGGACATAGCATACAATTCTTAGTACATTTGAAGGGATATGGCAATGAGCATGATCAATGGATATCTGAAACAGGGTTACCACATGCAAAGGAAGCAATTCAAGACTATTGGATGAGAGTTTTGAGTTGAAACCTATAAAAAGAGAGGTAAAAAATCCAAAACAACATTTCAAAAGTATACCAATGACAAGAACTTATATTCAAATAGCTTACCAATTCATCACTGCACCTACTTTCCCTAATCCATATGTTTCTCACACTATTAACAATATAAACTTAATTATCACATTGAATAATGACAGGAAGGATTGGATAAAGAAATACTACAAGATTATAGAAAGAATTGAAATCATAGCAGACATCCAATGTCAATTACAAAACATTATCATACTAGCAGATGTTGCCAATACTCAATTGGCAGAGATTGAAACAACAATCTTACAAGCAAGTGATGTATACAGAACACAAATAGCTAGTGATATTTTCAGCATATCTGAAGACTTACAAGATATAATTCAAGGAAATATGAAAAATCAAGTATATCATATCCAATCACTCTTAGCCAATGAATTGGACAGATATAAAGGCAAAGGAAATTCTTATACAGATAATTATATAAAGGAAATACAAGATGTATACAAAATCAAACAGCCAGATCAAGAATAACTAATGATAGTTGACAAAGGGGAAAAAAAAGAAGACTGAGTATAAGATAAAGAGGTTTTCTTATACAAAACCTACAAAATATCATCAAAATACAGTAAATTCAAAATACCAGAACCAATATTTATCCAAGACAAAATCAATAATCTGGAAAAAACACATAAAGTTCTTACAATTACCAGTAAAGACAGTATTATTCTATCTACCACCACACTACAAACCCCTTCAACCAGAAAAAGAACAAGATGAACAATATTGGAATGAAATTGCTATTGAGTTCTTAAAATAAAAACATAATGTGGATACAACAAGACAAGGTTTTTCTATTGAAATGTATATGAGAAGACCACCACACAAACCCTACTTTATTACATTAACACCACAAGAGAAAATAATTATTGGACCAACCAAGAAAATGGTCATATCATATGTAGTTGGAGATTTAGTACTACTGGATTAGTTCATAAGGATTTAAATACTAAAATAGGAATATTGTTATGATAGATTCCTTATGTCTTCAATGTGGCTAGCTCATAAATTACAGATGTTAGGGTTGCTTCTTAATGACTCAATGATCAGCTACACTATATGTTATCTCAGTCAACATCTCATATAGTAGGCATAATTTCCTTATGCTTTTCTCATGTACTATATATCATATTACAAACTCTAAAACATATCTAAGACATGTCTGACTTCAATACAATATCAAATCTCCACAGTTATTTGGCTTTATTTGTGCCCAAAACTCCATTGGAGATTTGGTATTTTATAATAGACTTAATCCTATCAAAATTCTATGGTTGTTTGACTTTATTTGAGTCAAAATCCACAGTCATATTCATATATTTCTATTGCCCAATTATCTCCTTCAAACTTTGTAAAATTACTTAGACTTTATGTGGAGTTTTCTCCTCTCTAAATCTGAACTCCTATGTAGTGTTTTATTACTGAAACACTCACTTGGAGATCTTTTTTAACTACTCCTTTTGTTATTTTATGTATTTAAGGCTGGTAATTACTTTGTAATAGCTAGCTTAATAATTGACTAAAGTTGATGCTAAATCTCCAGTGTCAATAGTGATGCACTTTACCCCTCTCCTTACAACTTCTTACAAGACCATCCTCTGAAATTGCAACCATGCAGCTCATAGAAGACATAACACATAAGTTAAGGCCAAGGTTGTTCTAACAAGTCTGCATTACAAAGCTTATCATATGGAGTTTCTACACTCTGTGCATGTCCAAGCCAACTCCATGAACTTTCATCTTCAAGTATAAACTGCACCTAACACTATGACTTGTTTGCCTCATTCATAACATATGGTTTCTAGATATATATAGCTATAGATATACTCTTATATCCTTATGCTTTACAAATTGACTTCATCCCTCACTCTTACTTAAATATTTGTCTAAGTTGCAACCTAAGCCAAGCTTAAAGGTCATAACAAGAAGAAAGAGTGGAGCCCTGCCTTATACTTATATCAATACTAAAGAGAGGAGAAATATAATTGTTCTACAAATACTGAGTTTTTCTATGAATTAAATAATTAGAAAAGAAAAAGGAGATTCTTGAATCAAAACAAGCCTTATCCAGGATAAGTAGAAGAAGTTGGCGATTAAGTGATGGGGAAAACTAGGTAATATCAAAGGCTAGTATGCTTGTTTGAAGACTTTTAACCCAATCTGAATGAATAAGATATGTAAGAGCCATTTTGTTGGGCTTGAGAATGATAATAGAAAAGGACATCTTGAAGTGAGATGGCCAGTGTCCTATGTTGATGCAAGCATTAGCAATATTGATAATATTAAGAAGACATCTATTGTCTTCTATGACAACTTTCAGATGTTTCTATGAAACATGATCTGGTCTAGAAGCAAACAAATTGTTACATTTATTAATGGCATTTGAACTCTTTCTTAGAGAAAAGTGGCCGTTCCATAGTAGGTTTTGATAGAATTTTATTTAACAGGCTAGGATTAACTTGACAGTTTTATACCAAGTTGAATGTTTGGTGTAACATCTACCATATATCATTAATTTCAATGTAGGGATATCTATTATATTGTAATACTTTAATTGCTAGCAATTTACACTTTTTAACTCAATTTATGAGGTCCTAAGGCATTTGGTTTTTTAATGTGATTTCTTGAATTTTGTCATTGAAAAATAAGTGTTTTGTCTTCTTGATAATATCTTTGAAAATCTTCCAGTCCTCAATCATCTTGGAGGATTTGTATCTGGTCAGTTCATCATGACATTTCTCATTCTATCATACTTTGAAATGTTTAGTGATATTGACACATTGCAAAAATTTATACCATATGGATTCTGAAATTCTCACATATTCTTAAATAATAAATTCAAGAGATTCGTTGTCTGGTATACTTAAAGTGTTGATATTTCTATTGTATTCTTGATTTTTGAAATGAAGTTTTCTTCTTTCTTGCTGTTCCTAATAATAGTATGTCATTTATCTTAGATGAATTCTTCTATAATAGAGATGTTGATAGTTAAAAGAGCATGACCCAAAAGGTGCTAGAACTCAGATAAAATGTAATAGTTGTTGATTTCAACAGAATTTAGATGAAGAAACATAAGGTTGATGACTGAATTTGAGTCATTAGTGTTATTGGTGTAGTAAGTAGAAATCTGATGAATGGGAGAAGATATTTTAAATTTGAAAGAATCAGCAATTTTGAAGAGAGAGTTACTATAAGTTAAGTGGAATAGATAAGAAGTTTTGTGGCAACCATTAGACACAAAGTCCAATAATCACACAAGCAAGTAAAGCTCTCAATAAGCTATCGATGTGAGAATCATAAGGGAACTCAACAAGAAATCTCTGCTAGATTGCTATTCTATTTATATAAGTTACACATGGTCCATGCTATGAATAATTACTTCTGCCCTGATGTTCATGTGCCATCCATGAGTGCAC
>Ga0157358_1001182_pt1 | contig 11366 bp, 13 predicted proteins | sample AttcapACBM2_FD_111484 | JGI IMG/M metagenome (GOLD analysis project Ga0157358, IMG submission 111484) | Fungus gardens microbial communities from leaf cutter ant in Botucatu, State of São Paulo, Brazil - Atta capiguara ACBM2 | ecosystem: Host-associated > Fungi > Mycelium > Unclassified ...
AGTTGCCAAGTATTTTCATACACTTGACTGTGAATAGGGTCTTGTTAGCATAGAAATTGATATGTTGTCAAAATGTTAATTTCCTATTGAAAATAAACTCAAGATAATACTATGTATCTTTAGAACAAAGAATAGGGCCTCCTAGAGTACTGAGATCTAAGGAAGAAAAATTGAACAATCCATGTGCCCTAGAAAAATGGAAAATTTCAGATTTCCCATGTTTAATGACCAAACTGAAATGTTCAAGAAGAAATGAAAAAAACATTGTAATTATAAAAAAGATTGAAAATTGTTTTGTCCAAAGATTTTTCTTGTGAAACAAATAGACCATCATTTACAAAAGAGATAGGAGAAATTGGAATTTTTAGGTTTTTTAGTCTTTTTTTCCAAAATATAAAAAATAAGAGAAAGATATAATGTTGATAAGACTGGTGATAAAGTAGAGTCTTATCCAACACCAACATCAATTCTAAATAAAGGAAAATAGAAATTGTTCCAAAGATAGCAAGTTTTTCTGCCTACTAGATAATCTTAAAAGAATATAGAAATTCTGGAATTAAAACCAGCCTTGTTCAGAATCAAAGAAAGAAGTCAATGATTGAGAGAAGGGAAAAACTAAGTGATATCAAATACCAATGTACTAGTTAAGAAGTTCTTAACCTATCCTGCTCTAATAAGATGAGTTAATACAATTCCTGCATCTGTAGTAAATCATTGTTTCAAGCCACCCAGTTGACATGGATAGATGAATTTCTTTGAAATTGCTTGAAATTGAAGTTTTTTTGCCAATAACCTTTTCTATGAGTTTGCCAATTATGTTTAAGAGAACAATAGGACAAAACATTTTGGGAGAGTTGTAAGAAGCCTTATTAAGAATGATGGAAGATGATGTTTTAGAATGTGACAGCCAATGTCCTAAGTTAATATATGTGTTAGTAATATTGACAAGGTTATTTAAACATATGTCATCTTTAACTACAGCTTTGAAGTGTTTCCAAGTTATCAGGCACAGTTTATACTGGGAATAAAGTCTGCAAGGTAAGCTCAGAGATGTGCAGACTTGTAGAACAACCTTGGCTTTAGCTTATGTGTTGTGCTATCTGTCTGCTATGTAGTTACAACTTCAGATAATGGGAAGAAGTTCAAGATGGAAGTGAGTGCTGATTAGTGTATCACTGTTGAACACTGGAGATTGAGTTCAATAAGAGTTATTTTTATCAATTATCAGACTAGTGAATTATAATATAACTACTAGTCTTATATATAAGTACATATTATAGGAGATGTTCAGAGTTTCAGTAGTATAGCCCCTATCTCCCAAGTGGAGGTTTTAGTATCAAGACACTGACATTAGTATGACTCTGCCATGAAAGACCAAGTTGAATAGGAGTATCCCTATCATGGAAGACAGAATACCAGGATTGTTATATCACTACTATGAGAGCATGTTGCAAGAAAGGTGGCTATTATGAAAGGTGAGCTTGTAAATTAGATGTTGAGAGACAATATCACTGCAAGGATGTATCTTCTAAATGGGTGGACTTGGTATATAATACAAGTCCAATCTTCAACTTATTTGGATGATCTATATTTTGCTAGTTTTGCTCTACCAACATTGATCCACTTGATAATCATGCTTGATTACTGCTTATGACTGAGCAAATTGATTGTTTTCTAATATCTCAGAGTTCTTGGTATTTATTTGAGTATCATTCCCTGTTGAAGTAATGTTTCCAGAATAGACATAAATTCAAATCAGCTTGGTGATCTTCTTTACAATTTAAGTATTTGAACAAGTAAGGGCATAGTTTATCCTGTTTGGTCTCTAGTCTAGGAGGATTCATCTTGAAGTTAGCCTTATAGTACTAAGCAAATTGTCAATAATGTTTTGTCTTGTGTGGACCATTATACTTTATGTACTTCAATACTTGGAATCAACAAGAAAAGGTTGTATATTCCCATTTCTAGCAATTTTTGCACTGAGGGATGCCTGGATTCTGTTATAAACTTCATTCAGCTTGTATATCTACAACCAGTAGACCAGTTTTCACAAAATAAGTTGTGCTGGAAGGCCCCAAATGAGGGCTATCTGTATATATGTGGGATATACAAAAGCAACAAATAACTGAGATATTAGGCCATCAGTAGCTGTAAAAGCTTTATCTGCTAATATATCATGAATGGCTGAACAGATTCACATGATTGAACTTGTGTTGGAAAGCACTCATTGAACCATTTCCAATGATATATAGTATATCTTATAGCAATAACAGAGTATTCATAGAGATACAAGCATATTAATATAGTGACATAATTAGTTACCTTCTAAAATTAGTCTGACAGCTGCTATAACAGATGACAGCTCCCATCAGGTACAAGTTTTGATCATGTGATGGCAACAGCTTGTACACAGACCATTACTCTTTTGTATACATTTCTGTGTCTGAGGGCTAGATCTCAGACTTAACAATATCAATTATTCTTGTTGATATAACTCTCTATGTTGAAACATCTGTTGATTAGTCCTTTAATTCTGCTACTGCTTTGAACATTTTATATATCTAGCCAAATAATAGTCATGTCTGACTTAGGTGATACCTTGATAATACAAGATTCTGATATGATCACCATACTATTGAAAATATGATTGTTTTTAAGAATGGTTTCAACAATACTTGAATTTAGAAATATGTTAGTGTTTTCCATGAGATATAGAATACCTATAATTTTCAAGTAAGACCTTGATTGTGGAAGATAAGGTATCTCCACATCATCTGAATTAATATGTTCTGCATTCTTTACATAGTCTTCAATCATTTAAAAGTCTGATGGAGAAGCAACTTTGTTAGTAACAATAATAATACCCATTTGATCCATATGAGTAAAGTCAGCCATTACATCTGATTTGATATTCTTAAGTATTCTGTTGAGATTAGCAATATGTTCACTAGATGAAGCCATGAATTTAGCTTTATTATCATTGCATATGGAAACAATAATTTGTTTTCTTAATGAGTCTTTAGTTGTCATGTTGATTCTAGGTTTTGGCTTATCTGGAGTGTTTATTATTTTATTGATATTTTCAATCTTTCACAGATAGACCAGGAAAATTTTCTTTGATTTTTAAGATTTTGCTGACTTTAGGAGATAATGCTTGAGCATATGATGGCTTATTGTTGGGTTTGGCTTTTTCTACTGTTTCATGGATTTTCTCAAAGAATTTCAACTTTTCTAAAATTTTTTTAAATGGTCTAGCCAGAATAAGAAGAGAGAGTTTGATGATTTCTATAGGCTTGTCCTTAGATTTGTCAGCCTTCAGAGTTGGTTTGTGTCCCTGAATTTTTGAAGTGAATTTGGATAATACTTTCTATCTAAATGTCCTGCTCTTATTGTCAGAATAAATTGCATCCCATTCTGATTTATATATAGACAAAATAAGAAGCCAAGCAGCTTCTTCAAACCTATTAAGAGCAGGGACATCATTGATGTCTCTTCATTCTACCTTATTGGTCTTGATATAATTTGTTATGTGAAGTAATGAAGTTATCATATTCATCACATCAATTTCTAAAAACCCTATAGTTTCTTGAATGGAAATTAAATAAGCTTTGCCATCCCAAGAGTTCAGTTCAGCCAGTTGATTAATACCATATAGCAAAATAATGTTAAAGACCTTCTATAAAGGGTATGTGTTAGTATTACTAATCATCTCATTCTTACCTTGTAGAATAGGTGTGTTGTTTATAGCAGGTGTCTCATTAAATACATGTTGTATTCCTTTCTTGAAGATATTGTCTGTCACCTACTTGACTAGTATACCAACCTTATTACTGAAAGTAGTATATGAGATATTTATCTCTTTGATCTCATCTTGTTTGACCTGTTTGCTCCAAAGAGAATTGTCATTTTGAATTTCTATTCTCTTAAAGTAAGGAATAGAAAAAGCATTTGAATATATAAAGGATTCCCTTGAAGTTTTATTGTTAGAGGATATAGGTCTCCCTCTAAAAGTGTCAATATTCATATCCATATCTATATTGGAATGGTTTTGAGTCATTGAACTAGTTGAGAAGATCTTAGTGGATATATGAAATAATATATTCACTAATTCTCTTATAGATACTACCATACAAGATAGTAGTAAGAGAGAAAGAAGTGATGTTGTTTATTACTTGAGTCTAAGTTGGAAAAATCCAACTCCATCATGGATAACAATTACCTAAGCTCTGCTCTGTCTAAAACATTTGCAGAAGTAGATATCTCTCTTCTAGCTCATATACTACTTCTAGTATAGATTAACCTGGCTCCATTTTATGTCAGATTACTCTATTACTAATCACATGGTTCTTTCTGATCTCCATGAAACTCTGGATTTGATTTCCAAGGACTTGAGTATAACCTGTCTCCTCCAATTCTCAAATAGACTTAGTACTAGTATTTAAGATATGTAAATACTCTGTAATTCCTTAGCTTAAACATCACCTAGTATAGTGTACTTCTGAGTACCCATGCTCAGAAGTTTGACTTTTACAATGGTTTATCTTCTATTACAACCTCCTTCCAAAATATAACCATTATGATATATAGAGGCACAATATATCCACTAAAGCCAAGATTATCTCTAATTCACATCTGCAGGTGTTGTATAATGTTCCAATGCTCTTCCAGTGTTTTCTGGAATTTTGCCATGAATAATTTCTTCTTTCAAGCATATTTCTTATCTAATATATATAATATAATCTATTTTACAACTTTTTACAACTTTTTTATATCATGTGATTGTATGATCTGTAATTGTAACATATGTGACAAACCTGTGACATGAGTCACATATTTGTCATGCTTTGTAATATATATGACCATTATATAACATTACATTACACTTTTTTACTTAAGTTCAAATAAAATCAAGTCTATTGTTCACAACTCTAACATCACCTTTCTTTAAGATTTCTTCTCCAGAGAAATTTAGTCCAATTTCTCTTTTTTCTATTTTGCCCAATTCTTCTCTAACTTCTTTAAATATTCATTCTCAAGCTTCCTATCATTCTATCTAAATAATATCTTTGCTGCATACTTCTCTTAAACTCCTCCATATCTAGATTCAACTTCACTTTCCACATCTTTTCCAGGTTTTCATTTTTTTTCTACTTTCTTCTGTCTTCTAATTCCTGTACTCATTTCTCCCTCATACTTTGCTACTGCTTTTTTTGCATTTTCCAAGTCCTCCTGCTTTTCCCACATGTTATTCTCTGCAGTAAACTCCTTTTAGCACATTAAATACTTTATTACTCCTCCCACTTTTCTTTCATTCAAAATTTTCTCAGCTTCTCATTCTTCTACTCTCCTAACTTCTATTGGTTTAGATTCCTCCACTTTTGCCTCTTTATTAGTTCTCTATACCTCAGCACTCTACTAATGTTCACCACTAGATAAATTCTCACAGAGGCCAGTAGCTTTAACTTTACTATATTTTTTGATACTATCTCTTCAACTATATATAGCTTCACATATTTCTCTGTCAGCTTTTTTGCTGGTCTCTCCTTAAACACTGAATCCTTTATACTTAACATCACTTTATCTACTTTCTTATCTACCTATTGCTTCATTTATTCTTGTATTCTTCTCAATGCTACTCTAGCTTCTTTCTAAACTTTTCTCATTCTTTCTACGAACTTCATTGCTTTCTTTACTTTTTCTTTCCTTCTAATATCTGCCCCCATTCTCAAACTTCTACTATAATTTGCCAAAAAGGTAATATCTTCATTACCAAATAAACTTTGTTATTCATCATAAACTCCACTGTTAATAACCACTCTAGCCAATCTCTCTGTCTATACTATGTAAAGAACCTCAAGTACTGTTCTAACTCTTAGTTCATCTATTCTGTCTGCCCATCTGTTTGTAGTGAAGTACTATTAACAACCTCATTTCAATTTCCAGCAGAATATTTAACTTCTTCATCATCTTTGCTGAAAATTGTGGTCCTCTATCTGAAATTACACTCTCTAGCAAATTATACAACTTCTATATGTTATCTCTAAACAATCTCACCAATCCTTCTGCTGATGTCCCCTTTGTAGTTGTCACAAAATGCCATTTTTGGCAATCTATTACATACAACTAATATTGCATCCTTTCCTGCTACTAACATTAACTTAGTAATGAAGTCTACTATCAAGTGCATTCATAACTTCTCCAGTACCTTATTCACCATCAACCTCCCTGCTAATGTCTTTGTTCTGCTTTTTATTCTTTGATATTCTGTCATCTTCTATTTTCCTCCATGTCTAGCTGCTGGCACATCATGATGTATAAGTTCTAATATCATAAGTTCTAATATCAACTTTTCATCCCTTGGCATATACATCTTTTCTTTCTTCAATACTAACTCTCTTTCTATTTTCCACTCATTTCCTCTTAATGTCTTAACCCCAGATTTTTTCATTTCTTTAACCACTTTTACTACTTCTTCATCTTTCTCTCTTGTCTTTTTTATTTTTTCTATTAATATCATCTCTGGTCTCTCTACTACTACTTCCATTATTCCTTACATTCACTCTTCTATTATCAATTTCTGATTTTTATTTTCTTTCTCTACTTCCACCTTCTAATCTAGTCTTCTACTCAATTCATCTGCTTTTCCCATTCTCACTCCCAGTACATATTTCAAAGTGAAATAAAATCTCAACAAATATAAGGACCATCTAGCTTGTCTTTGATTCAACTTCTGTGTCTTCATAAATACTCTAAATTCTTATAGTCAGTCTAGATCTCAAACTTGAATTTAGCATCTTCTTACAAATGCATTTATGCTTTCAAATCTCTAATTTCTGCCAACATTTCTTTATCATGAATTTCATAACTGTGTTCAATTTCATTTAATAATTTGGAAAGGTAAGCCACTGGTCTCCACCTTCCATCTGTACACTCCATAGAAAATACTCCTCCCATCATATAATCTGATTAAATACCTTAAATGACTTATCTTGCCTTATCTCCTACTCCTATTTTGGTTCTTTTCTAGTCAATCCATGTAATGGCTCACTATCTTGGCAAGGTTTTTTATGAATTACCTATAATAATTAGCCAACCCCAAAGTCTTCTGTACTTTCTTGACTGATTTAGAAACAAGTCAATTCAACACTGCTTTCACTTCCTCTATTCTTATTCCTTCTGGTCCCATCACTACTCCTAAAAATCCTATTTCTCTTACTTTCTACTTATACTTCTCTGGCTTTACATACAACTTATTTGCTTCTATCATTGTCAAAATATTCTCTACTAGCTTGTCATTTTTCTCTTCACTTTCTGTCTTCACTAATACATCATCAATAAAACTCACTACCTACCCCATGTTAATCAAGTCTCTTAGTAACTTATTCATTATAGCCTGGAATATGGATGGTGAATTTGTCAACCTAAAAAACATGACTGTTGGCTCAAACAACCTCTCTGATGTTGTAAAGGCTACTTTCCACTCATTTTCATCTTTAATCCTCACATTGTTATATCCCCATCTGAAATCCAATTTTTTCATTACCTTTTTAGTCCCAATACTCTCAACAATGTTTGAAATAAGTAGCAATAGATAATTGTACTTGATCATCCACTCATTGAGATATCAATAGTCTTATATTGTTCTCTTCTTTCCATTTTTCTTTCCTACAAAAAATACCAGTGTAGTCTGTGATGACTTTGACATTCCTTTCTTGTTTGCTCTTAAGTAAACTCCCTCACTTCTCTCTCTTCTCTAGATAAGGAATAGATTTTTCTTTTTCTTAGCACAAATCACTCCTTCAACTCTATTACATGATCTCATATCTTTCTTATTGGCATCCTTTCACTTGCTTTTCCCAAAGATCTTAATCCACTTGTGAAATTATTTTGGTACTAACTTCTTTGCCTCTTCCTCTGTTCTTACTGTCTCTTCTTTATTGTCCCAAATTTCCTATTCTTCTTCCACCTTCTTTATCTTTACTGTCTTTTCTTTTTGTTCCTTCTTCTCTTTCTTCTCTTCTTTTTCCTCTTTTGTTTCTTTCTTCTTTTGTTTTTAATACCCTGATTTTACTTGCTTTGATCTCCACTGCTTTGTGCACTCCTCTGGACATTTTGTCATTTTTACTTCTCCAGTTTTCCAATCAATCTCAGGACTGTAATAGGTAAGTCATAGCATTTCCAAGATTACATTCTACTTCTGTTCACCAATCATATATATAGATAGAACATTCAATAAGAAGAGGCCAATAAAGCATATAGTAAAGATAAATATTTATTACTAAGGATATTTCTTATATATATTGGCCTTTCAATTTTCTTTAACTTAAACCTCTTCTTTCTTGTGAACTCCAAACTCATTACCAAACCTGTCACCCCACTATTGTTGTGGTAACCACTAAGCAAGACAGTCAATAGCATACTATGTAATCCTATATCACAAGAGTCTCATGGAGATCTCAATAAAAAGTCTCTGATATATTGCTGCTTTATTTATACTAATAGTATATAGTCCATACTAATGATAAATAATCCTATTCTAATATCTATATATCAGCCATGAGTACACCATGTATATACTATAAAATAAACATGTTATAGATATATATCTTGATATTGTTTCTTCTAATCCATTCTACAACATTCTATGTCTATAGTATAATGTTATGTCATGTGTCATATAACTGTGGTCACATGTTTATTCATTGTCCAAGAAAAAAAGAAAAGAAAAAGAAAAATTAAATTAAAGAAAATAAATAAATAAAAATAAAATATAAAGGTTCAAGCTGTCATATATCAAGTTCACCCATTTTAAAGATACATTCCCACAGTGATGCTGTCATTCCAATATCTACAATACAAGCCTGTCCTCTTTGACAGCCACTCTTCTTGTAACACATCTCTATGGTAGTAATATAATAATTTAGATATCCAATCTTCCATAGTAGAGTTCTTTTATTTTACTTTTGTTAGTGTCTCACCACTGAAACCTCTGCTTGGGGCAGTATACTGAAACTTCAAGTATCTTCTATATATCTGACTTGTATATAAGACTAGTAGTTACTCTATCATTTGCTAGTTTGATAATTGACAAAGATAATTCTTATTGAACTCAATCTCTAGTATTCAACAGCAACATACCCAATTAGTACTCACTTTCATCTTAGACTTCATCCATTCCTTTCAAGTTGTGATCATATGGCAAATAGATAGTGTAGCATATAAGCTGAAGCCAAGGTTATTTTACAAGTCTACATCACTGAGCTCTTTTCACAGAGTTATATACTCTATAGATTTCTGAGCCAACTCCATGGACTTTTATCTCCTAGTGTGAACTGTGCCTAATATAAGTATACTATAATAGTATCCTCTCTTAAGGTTTTGTCTCTAAAGGAACTTGCCTCCCTTTCTCTTTCCATCTTACCCAACTTCTCTCCAACTTCTTTAAATATTCATTTTCAAATTTCCCATAGTCTTATCCAAATAATTTATAGTATACTTCCCTAGTAATTCACTCCTCTTGAACATCTCTGCCTCTAAATTCAATGGTTTTTGCTTTTTTATTTGTACTCTTCTTAATTCCTTCTCTTTAATCTCCTTCTCAAATTTCTCTACTAACTCTATTGTATTTCTTAAATTTTTCAATCCCTCCCAAGTGTCTTCTTTCATTATATATTCTTTCTATCTAACTAAATACTTCAGTTTCTCCCTCACATCTCTTCTATTCAGTATTTTTTCAACCTCATACTTTTTTCTCCATCTATCTCTATTGGAGAAGGTAGAATCTTCTATTCCTCTATCTGTTCTTCATACAATGTTATCCTACTTACATTAACTACTGGGTGAATTTTCATTAAGATCAATAACTCTAACTCTATTACATTTTCTAATCAAATCCTTTTTACTTAACAACACTTTATCTCCCACTTTATATTCTACTACCTCCTTCCTATTTCTATCTCTATATTTCTTCATTTCTTCTTGTGATTTTTTCAATGCTGCTTTTGTTTTCTCATAAATCTTTTTCATTTCTTTCACAAACTCTTCTGCTTTCATATTCTTTCCATTTTTTCTTATTTCAAAGCTGTCACATACTATCTGACATTTGTATCCATTTTATCTCTTTTAGTATAGATTACACCATTTTAATCTCCTATCAATCTGAGAACCAAATCTTTTATTTCTTATTAATCCTATGGAGCTCCAAATAATAACTCCTATAGTACCTGACAATCCAGAGTATATGTAGTAGTATTATTATTAAAAAGTACTTTCTGTATTTAAGAACAATAGGCTTTATGTATAATTCTTTAGTCTAATAATCAACTTAGATTATGCTACACTTGCTCTAAGTCTACCCAAGTTCCCTCTTTCAAAATATAACCATATAACAAGGTTAATTCTATTAAAGCCAAAATCATTCTATCTGCATAGTATTACTTCCAACTCTCTTTTAACTCCATCTTCCATCCTGTTATGTTACCTATTCTGTCTTTTGTACTACTTGCAAATAACTCTGGTAAGTGTAAATTATCCTTAACAAAAGCCCATCCTTAACTCTTACCCATGGTTAATCTTAAACAGTGATGACTTTGTTACTATATGTACCTTGTTGTTAAAGATAAACCTTGCAGTTACCAACCATTCCAACTAATTACCTTGCTTATGATCAATGTACATTCTCAAGTACTGTTCCAGCTCCTGATTTATCCTCTCTATCTATTCATCTATCTGTAGATGAAAAGCTGTTGATAGCTCTGTCTCTATTCCTAATATTTCATTCAACTCCTTTATCAATACTACAGCAAACTATGGACCTCTGTCCAAAATCACACTCTCAGACAATTTATGCAACTTCCACACATTGTCTCTAAATAACTTCACTAATTCTTTTACTGTTATATTTTTTGTCATCATTATAAAATGTAACATTTTCAAAAACCTGTCACATACTACCAAAATTGAGTTATGACCTCTTGATACCAGTAACTTTGTAATAAAGTCCACTTATATATATTGTCATGGTTTTTCCGGCACTGTGTTCAGTCTCAATTTTCCTACTGGCATCTCTGTTCTGTTTTTTGTTGTAGCAACCACTCGCCGTAATGGCACTCGTAGTATGCTGACTTCAGCAAAGCTCTCAGTAGGCTATCTAGTAGTGGGGATTACAAGAGAACTCGACAAGGAGCCCTCACTGCATTGCTCCTCTATTTATATAAATTACATGTGGTCCATGCTACAACAATATCTATCCGGCCCTTAAGTCCATGCTGCTACCTCATGTCCATTACTGTTATAACGGATACCTCGAGGATGTAGCATGGACAAGGGCAAAGGGTATGATGTCAACGATCGGCTGAGCCGAAGTA
>Ga0157358_1001183_pt1 | contig 11363 bp, 9 predicted proteins | sample AttcapACBM2_FD_111484 | JGI IMG/M metagenome (GOLD analysis project Ga0157358, IMG submission 111484) | Fungus gardens microbial communities from leaf cutter ant in Botucatu, State of São Paulo, Brazil - Atta capiguara ACBM2 | ecosystem: Host-associated > Fungi > Mycelium > Unclassified ...
ATGGCGTTCGGGCACGAAGAGCGGCAACTCTTCGCTTTCCAGGCGCAGCGCCAGCACCGGGGCTACTACCTGTAGCTGTTCGAGCCGGCCCCGGGCGAATACGAACAATAGGGCAGCATCGCGCTCGGGCGCCAGCAAGCCGATGGTGAGCGCCGTGGCCGGCCCCTGGCGGTGCTCCAGCCACAGCACGAAGCGCTGTACGCCGCGGTCGCGACTGGCCAGCCAGGCAGCCAGGTCGGCGGTGAGGCGGCGCAGGGGAAACAGCAGGGCCTGATGCGACTCCACCTCGAAGTTGAGCTCCACCCGCGTGACGAAGCGATCCGGAGGCCGATAGAAGGCCAGTGCCTGGGTGCGGCTGCCGCGCAACAAATCCAGTTGCTGCAATAACTCGGGGGCGAAGCGCTGGGCCAGGGCGGCCCTGGGCAGGGCCAGCAGTTGCTCCAACCGCCGAATACCCATGCGCGCCAAGGCCTGGGCCTGCTGGGGGGAGAAGCCGGCACGCTCCACCGGCAGGCGATCGAGCAGCCGCGGCAGGTCGTCCAGGGACGCAGCCAGGCCATCGGCGACATTGGTCAGCATCCGCGCCGCCACCGGATTGGGCGCCAGGGCCAGCCGATGGCGAAAGCCCAGGGCCTGGAGTTCGTGACGCAGGCGCTGCTCGAGACGCGGCCAGGGTCCCAGCAGCGGCAGGCTGGACTGCAGCTCCAGCAGCAGGGCGCGCGGATAGTGGCGGCTGACCTGGGAGCTGAAGCCATAGCCCCAGGCCGCCAACAGCGCTTCGGCCGCCTCGATGAGCGCCGGATCGTGCTCCTGTTGCTCGAAATCGCGGCTCAGGGCCTGGGCCGCGGCCAGCGTCAGCCCTGGACGCAGCCCCAGCGCCCGCGCGGCCGGATTGACCGCCTGCAACATCCGCCGCTGCGGTGGTCCCGCGAGCAACACCAGGGGTCGCTCCGGGTCCGGATGGCGGCGCAACACGGCATCGAGTGCCAGTTGCGGAAAGAGGATGCAGGCCCAGCGCATGGCCCGCTCAAGCGCCGCCGGCCAGGCTGAGGAAGCCGGGCTGACCACCCCGACACTTGCGGATGTGTACCCGTTCGAGGGGTGCCTTGAGCTCCAGGCGCAAGGCGGCGGGTGAAGGATTGTCCAGGGCCGCGGCGGGCCGTAGGGCGAAGGCCAGGGTACGACCGCTTTCGGCGGCGACCTGCAGGCGACGCAGCTGGCGATCGTCGGCCCGCTCGGGCCAGCAGAGCACCGCACCGAAGCAGCCGGAACGCAGGCATTGCTCGGCCGCCCAGAGCACTTCGCCGCCCTGGGCACGGATCACCACCAGGCACTCCAGCACTACCCCAGCGGCCTGCCAGGCCAGGGGATAGGGCAACAGCGGCGGCGCGATCAGGGCGATGCGCTCGGCGGCCTGGCTCAGGCGGGCCAACGTCGGCCAGAGCAGGCGCAATTCACCGTGGCCTGGCCCGGCCAGCAGCAATTCGGTCAGGGCCGCTTCCGGCCAACCCGCGCCGGGCAGATGGGCATCCAGCTCCGCAACGCCGGTGGGCTGGCGACTGCGCCGGGCCTCGGAACTGGTCTGCCCCTTCCAGAGACGCCGCTCTTCGAACAGCCGGGCCAGGCTGGCGCCGCCGCTCATGCCGCCGAACTCGCAAGGATATTGTCCATGGCCATCGCCCTGATATGTATATTTATACAGTATCAGTATTGGCGGTGATCCCGGTTCGGGTCAAGTCGAACCTTGAATTCGACTGACGAATGTCGTCCGTTCAGATCCAGATAATCACGCCGACCAGGGCCGCCAGCAGCAACCACTGTTCGAGGTAGTAGCGGAAGCGGTTGCGCTTCTTCAGCGCCTTGCCGCGCTGGCGGATGCGGTAGAAATGCTTGAAAGCGCGGTTGAGGCCGCCGGTTCTGTCGCTCGCGTCGTTGGGCGAGGCGGCCGAGGCCAGCAGGGTCCTGCTGACCCAACGGTTGAAGGCGCCGGCCCAGCGATAGCGCAAAGGCCGCTCCACGTCGCAGAACAGGATGATGCGATCCTGGTCAGTGGTGTTCTCGGCGTAGTGGATGAAGGTTTCATCGAATACCACCGCCTGACCATCGCGCCAGTGATAGCGCTGGCCGTCCACCTCGATGAAGCAGCGCGGATCGTTGGGGGTGACCAGGCCCAGGTGATAGCGCAGCGAACCGCCATAGGGATCGCGATGCCGGACCAGCCGTGAGCCGGGCGGCAGCTCGGCGAACATGGCGGCCTTGACCGTGCCGATCCCCTTGAGCAATTCGGTGGTGCGCGGGCAAAGCTGCATGGCGGAGGGATGGCTGTCGCCGTACCACTTGAGGTAGAAGCGCTTCCAACCGCTCTTGAAGAAGGAATTGAAGCCGGCGTCGTTGTGCTCGGCGGACTTCTTGATCTGGCCGGCGCGCAGCAGATTCAGGGCTTCGTCGCGGATGAGCTGCCAGTTGTCTTGCAGCACCTGGAGTTCGGGAAAGCGCTCCACCTCGTGATAGGGCGCGTTGGGCACCCGCGAAGTGAGGAACATGAAGGTGTTGAGCGGCGCCAGAAACGTCGAATGGTCACTGAGCTGGCGCAAGAAACGATGGCGCACCCGGCCGCGGAAGTGCACATAGAGAACACACAGAAAAAACAGTGCCAGTACGAGCCACTTCACGTGTCGCGATCCCAAAAAGTTAATGTATCGGGGTGTTATACGCTTCCCTTAAGGCAAGGCCCAGTCTTTACAGCCCGCCTTTTTGCTGAACGGCAGCTATCCTATCCAGCCAGGAAAGGCCGACCCTTGGGACAAGAGCCGCGACTCTTGTATGCTCGAATGACGAGAAAATGCGCTGGAGTCACCCCTGCCATGCGATTCCTGCTGTGTTGCCTGCTGCTCGCCACCACCGGTACCGCCATGGCCCAGGACGTCTTCAAGTGCGTGGACGACCAAGGCCAGACCACCTATACCCTGGGTGCCTGCCCCGCGGGTAGCCAGGTCACCGTCATTCCCCTGCAATCGTCTTCCAGCGGCTTCAACCTGGCACCGCCCCAGGTCGACACGCCACCGGCAGCCGTGGCGCCCCAGCAGAACATCATCGTGATCCCGCCGCAGCACCCGGCCGACGGCGTCACCATCGTCGGCGGGCCCTCCTCGTCCTCCTCTTCCAACTCCTCGTCATCCAGCAGCGCCCAGCGCGGCGCGGGCATCATCTACCAGCCTTACCCGGTGTATATCGAACGGCCGCGCTACGAGACCTGGCACATGGTGCCCCATCCCCAGGCCGAGCAACCCCAGCCCGCTCCGCCGAGCCCGGGTATCCCGATCAACCGCTGAGAGCCTGTTCACGATCTGCTGCGCGTCGGCCAAACGGCGTTGAAAATGGCCTGGAAGGTCAGCCCCGCCTGGGCGGCCCCGTCGCAATGCTCATTTGCCACTCGTAAACTCGCGCGCGAGTCCGATCCGCTTCCTCAGCCACTTTCGCAGGACCGCCTAGGCCTTGTTTGGCTCTAGCTCGCGAGATCGTGAACAGGTTCTGAGACTCGGTCGACCGGGTTTCCCCCGCCGTTACAGCTTGTGCAGGAAGTTGACGACGAACTTGCGGCCTTCGGTGCGGTTCTCGGCGTCCTGCTCGAAGTAGCTGTTGAAGGTGATCAGGTTCTGCTTGGAGAAGGCGTAGGTGAAGCCGGGGCCCCAGGCCCAGACTTTCTCGCGTCGGCCGCCTACGTCGTGCCCATCCACCTGGGTATCGGTGATCTGCCTGAGCCAATAGCCATTCAGGCCCACGCTGAGACGGTCGTTCAGCGCATACTGGGTGGTCAGGTTGGCATGCAGCGCCTGGCCGGCCTGGGTGTCGGAGACGTCGCCGAAGCTGCGTAGCGGCTGGTCGTTCTTGCCGTTCCACAGATAGTAGAAGCGTCCCGAGACCGACCACTGGGGGGTCAGCCAGTAGGTCGCCGCATAGTAGGGATTGAACGACCAGAAATTGCTGCCGGGATTGATCGCCCGATCCCGGTCGTAGCGACCGGTCGGGGCCAGGATGTCGGCCTCCAGGCGCTGTGCCAGGCGCGGCCCGCCGTCCGGCCGCAGGATGGTGGGCAATTGCAGGAAGGCGCCCAGGGTCAGGTCCCCTACCCCTTCGCGGGCGCTCAAGGCCTGGCCACCGAGGCCATCGTCGACATCGGCATGGGCCAGCCAGGGCAGGATGGCGGTGAAGCCGGGCATGGCACCGTTGGCCAGGGGCTGGCCGACGTAGATCAGCTGGGTCACCGGAGCGAAGGTGGTGAGGTCCTGCTTGGGCAGCGGCAGCTTGCGCCCATCCTGGTCGTTGAAGCGACTGGTCTTGCCGTAGAGGAGGTATTCCTCCCAATACCAGCCGGGGCCGTCCGGTGCCGGCGCGCCGTCGTAGAAGCTGGTGGAGCCGAGATTGAGACCTGGCAGGTCGTAGGCCTGGGCCAAGGTGGAAGCGAGGCAGGCCGCGGCCAGCAGACTGAGGCTAAGGGTTTTGCGCATGACGTCATCCTTGGATTGTTCTTGTTGTGAGAAAACGTGGTCGCCGCGCCCGGGCGGGCGCGGCGATCCGGGTCAGACGTAACTGGCGGCCAGGCCGCCATCCACCGGCAGGTTGGCGCCGTTGATCCAGCGCGAGGCGTCGCTGCAGAGAAAGGCAATCACCTCGGCCACCTCGTCGGCCAACGCCGGGCGCAAGATGCGCTGGCTGTCGCGGGCGACACGCTCTTCGCCGAGCATGCTGACGAAGTCGCCGAGAATGGGAGTGAACACCGGCCCCGGCGCCACGCAATTCAGGCGCACGCCGAATTCGCGCAGCCAGGTCTGGGATTGCACGAAGCTCCAGACGATGAGCGCCTCCTTGAAGTACTGGTAGCAGGTGGCCTGCGCCACCGGGTGCGCCTGCAGCCAGGCCTCGGCCGCGGCGAAATCGGCGATCCCGGCCAGTTCGCGGTGCTGTTCCAGGCGCTCTGGCCATTCGGCGCCGAGGATGGAGGCGACGTTGACGATGGCGCCGCCCTGCCCCAGCCGTCCGACCAACTGCTGGCTGAGCAGCCGCAGCCCGAGGTAGTTGACCCGCGCCACGGTTGCCGCCGGCGCCGTGCCCGGGACCCCGGCGATGTTGCAGAGGCCGTGCAGACGCTCGGGCAGGCGGCTGACCAGGGTGGTGATGCTGTCCGGATCGCCCAGGTCGGCCTGGTGGAATTCATCCAGGCTGAGCTGGGGTTGGTTGCGGTCGACGCCGATCACCGTGGCGCCCTGGAAGCGGGCCAGGCGCGCCAGTTCGGCGCCGATACCAGAGGCTACGCCGGTGATCACCAGCGTCTTGCCATTCAGGGTCATGGGATTTTCCTCTTGTTGTTATTGGTTGGGTAAAACGAGCTAGAAGGGATAGCGTGGCGGCTCGGCATGCTCCGTCACCCACTGCCACTGGCTGTAGTCGTCCCAGTTGCACAGGCCGCCGACGCTGCTGCCGTTGCCGGACTGGCCGCGGCCGCCGAAGGGATTGACCACCTCGTCGTTCACCGTCTGGTCGTTGAGGTGCAACATGCCGCAGTCAAGCCGCTCACCCAGGGCGCGGGCGCGGGCCAGGGAGCCAGAGAGCACCCCCGCAGCCAGGCCGTAGGGGGTGCGATTGGCCAGCTCGATGGCCTCGGCTTCGTCGGTGAAGGTCACCACGCTGGCCACCGGCCCGAAAACTTCCTCGTCGAAGGCACGCATGCCGGGACGCACGCCACTCAGTACGGTGGGGGCATAGAACAGCCCCTCGTGGCTGCCGCCCTGCTCCAGGCGGGCCCCGGCGGCCAGGCTGTCCGCGACGATCGCCTGCACGCGTTGCAACTGCCGGGCATTGATCAGGGGGCCGAGTTGGGTGGCGGGGCTGAGCGGATCGCCCACCCGCAAGCCCGCGGCGCGGATCGCCAGGCGTTCGGTGAAGGCCGCGGCGATATCCTGCTGGACCAAGATCAACCCGGTGGCCATGCAGATCTGCCCCTGGTGCAGGAAGCTGCCCCAGGCGGCGCAACCCACGGCGCGGTCGAGATCGGCGTCGTCCAGTACGATCAGCGGATTCTTGCCGCCCAACTCTAGGGCCACCTTTTTCAGGTGGCGTCCGGCGGTTTCGGCTACCTGCCGCCCGGCCTGGGTCGAGCCGGTGAAGGCGATCATCCGCACCTGGGGATGGGCGCACAGGGCGGCACCGGCTTCGGCTCGCCCGGGCAGTACCTGCAGCACCCCCTTGGGCAGGCCGACCGCCTCGAACAGGCGGGCGATGAGTACCCCACCGCTCACCGGGGTCTGGTGATCCGGCTTGAGCACCACGGCGTTGCCGCAGGCCAGCGCCGGCGCCACGGCGCGCAGCGAGAGGATCAGCGGGAAATTGAACGGCGAGATCACCCCCACCACGCCGTGGGGCAAGCGGCGGGCATAGGACAGGGCGCCATTCTCGCTGGGCAGTACCACGCCATGGGGCTGCAACAGCTGGCCGGCGGCCTGCTGCAGGATGACCCCGGCTTCGCGCAGCTCCAGCTCGGCCTTGGGCAGGATGCCCCCGGTCTCCCGGGCGATCAGTGGCGCCAGCTCGGCGCGGAGGCGCTCTAGGCGCTCGGCAGCGGCGAGAAACAGCGCGGCGCGCTGCCGCGCGGTCCAGCCGGCCCAGGCCGGTTGCGCCCTGGCCGCCCCGTGGCAGGCCTGGTCGACGTCGGCGGCGTTGGCCAGGCCGGTGCGATGCAACAGTCGCCCGGTGGCGGGTTCGGTGACCTCCAGGATGCCGCCCTGGGCGGCGATCCAGTCGCCGGCGAAGAGTCGTTCGTGCCAGGGCGCGTCGTCCAGGAACGACGTCGGGTGTTCACTCATAGCCTTCTCCTTCTTGTTATAGGGCCTCAAGGGCAGCAGGAGCGGAGCAAGGCCTGTGCCCAGTCGTGGCAACCAGGAAAAAGCGCAAGCCGTTCATGGACTTAACGCGCCAGCCTGTAATCGGCGGCTGGTCTCATCGGCGAAAGCCTTGCTCAAAAGATAAAGTTATGATGTATAACCATTCCCTCGATTGCGCTTTTGCGTAACTCTCCTGGGAGCCGTGCCATGGCCATGTCCGAACGCCTGTCCCTCAGCGATCTGCAGCAGGTCGCCCCGGTGTTGCACAGTGGCGACAGCAAGGCCTGGGATGGCAGCGCCACCCCGACCCAGGCCGAACTGGCCGAATGCCTGTTCTTCTCTCCCGGCGACGGCCGTATCTGGCTGAACGACCAGCGCATGCTGCTGATGCATGCCTCTTCTTTTGGGGCCCTGCGCCGCGAGTTGATCGGTGCCCTGGGCCAGGAGCGCGCCCGTGGACTCCTGACCCGGGTCGGCTATCTCTCCGGGGTGCGCGACGCCGAACTGGTCCGCAAGCGCTGGCCGCAGGCCGATGCCGCGGCCATCTTCGCCGCCGGCACCCGACTGCATGGGCTGGAGGGCCTGGTGCGGGTCGAGCCGCTGCATTTCGAATTCGATGTCGACCAGGGTCGCTACGGCGGCGAATTCCTCTGGCACCATTCCGCCGAATGCGACGAGCACCAGATCGCCCATGGCCAGGGCAGCGATCCCGCCTGCTGGATGGAGATCGGCTATGCCATCGGCTACGTCAGCAGCCTGGTCGGCCGCCTGGTGATCTTTCGCGAGGTGGAATGCCGCGCCATGGGCCACGAGGTCTGCCGGGTCGAGGGCCGCAACGCCGAACGCTGGCCCGACGTGGCGGAAGACCTGCGCTACCTCAATACCGCCGGCGACGGCACCACCGACCTCAGCGCCGCGGAACGCTTGCCCGCGCCGCTGCCCCATGCCGCCGACGGCCAGCAGCCACTGGTGGGCGCCTCGGCCACCTTCAACAGCGCCTTCCAGGCGCTGCAACGGGTCGCCCCGACCCCGGCCACGGTCTTGCTCACCGGTGAGTCCGGGGTGGGCAAGGAGTTGTTCGCCAGCCACCTGCACCGCCTGAGTCGGCGCGCCGACGGCCCCTTCGTGGCGCTGAATTGCGCGGCCATCCCGGAAAACCTCATCGAGGCCGAGTTGTTCGGCGTGGAGCGCGGTGCCTTCACCGGTGCAAACCAGTCCCGCGCCGGGCGCTTCGAGCGCGCCCAGGGCGGCACCCTGTTCCTCGACGAGATCGCCTGCCTGAGCCTGCCCGGCCAGGGCAAGTTGCTGCGCGCCCTGCAGGAACGCGAGATCGAAAGGGTCGGCGGCAGCCGTACCCTCAAGGTGGACGTACGGGTGATCGCCGCCACCAATCTGGACCTGCGCGACGCGGTGCGCCGTGGCGACTTCCGCGAAGACCTCTTCTATCGCCTCAACGTCTATCCCATCGGCATCCCGCCACTGCGCGACCGGCGTGACGACATCCCGCTGCTGGTGGATCTCTTCCTGCGGCGTTTCTGCACGGCCTACGAACGGCCACCGGTGGGCCTGACCATGCGCGCGCTCAAGGCGCTGCTACGTTACGACTTTCCCGGCAACGTCCGCGAATTGCAGAATCTGGTGGAGCGCGGGGTGATCGCCAGCGATCCCGGCGAACTCATCGACCTGCCCCATCTGTTTCGCGGCGAGCCGCTACCGGCCGATCTGCTGGAGCCGGCACCACCGGCGACGGTAGGCTGGCTGGCGCGCCTGGGCGTGAACAGCGAGCGCCCGCTGCACCTGGGCCAGCTCGAAGCCGAGTTGCTGGACGAGGCCCTGGCCCGCAGCCGCGGGAATGTGGCCGCTGCGGCGCGGCTGCTGGGCCTGAGCCGCGCCCAGTTCGCCTATCGTCATCAGCGCGCGAGGCGGGATCTAGACTAGAATGAGCGCTCGCCACCCTCCTCTCGCCACCACCGACGGAAGCCCTTGCCGCCGATGAGTTCGCCCAACGACGCTTTGCCCCTCGACACTACCGCCACCCCTTGGCTGGACACCGCCGTGGGCTACGCCCTGCGCCGCGCCCAGATGAAGATGTTCCAGCACCTGGTGGATAGCCTCGCCGAATACGACCTGCGCCCCGCCCAGTTCACCGCCCTGGTGATCCTCGAACAGGAGCCCGGCCTGATGCAGGCCGACCTGGCCCGGCGCCTGGCCATCGAGCCGCCGCAACTGGTCCTGCTGCTCAACAAGCTGGAGCGCCAGGGGCTAGCCGAACGGGTACGCGATACCCAGGATCGCCGGGCCTACGCCCTGCACCTCACCGACCAGGGTCGCGCCCTGGTCGGTGAACTCAAGGACCGCGCCGCCGCCAGCGACCGCGCCGCCAGCGCCGCGCTGGACGATGCCGAACGTGCGGAGTTGCTGCGGCTGCTGCGCAAGCTCAATGGGGAGTTGGGGTAGGTCGGCTTTCGAGTTGCATTGAGAGCCGGTGTAATCCGCCTGTTGGGCTTCGCTGCGCTCAGCCGCAACCTACGAAAACCTAGCCTAAGCTCGAACGCCCCCTCTTCCTCTGGGAGAGAGCCGGGGTGAGGGATGCCGGCAGCCGCCAAGACGCGACCGTCAAAAGCCGTACAGACTGACTGGATTATCACGCAGGATGACGGTCCGTACCTGGTCGTCGGGCGCCCACTCGGCCAACAGATCGAAGATGTGTCCGTCGTCCGGTTTGTTGCCGACCGCCATCGTGGGATGCGGCCAGTCGCTGCCCCACAGTAGCCGCTCCGGATGGCGCCGCACCAGCTCCTTAGCCACGTCGCCGACGTCCGCATAGTCCGGCGGACCACTGCGCGAGCGGATGTAGGGCCCCGACAGTTTCACCCAGGTGCGCTCGCCGTCCAGCAGGCGGGCGACGACCGCGAAGGCCGCCGAGTTCACCCCTTCCGGCTGCGGCACATGGCCGAAATGGTCGATCACCAGGCGTGCTGGCAACCGCTGCAAGCGGCTCTCCAGCTCCACCAGTTGATTACCCGGGGCGACTACTTGGACATTCCAGCCCAGCTCATCGACCCGCGCCGCCAGGGGCTCCAGATCGGCCAAGTCGGCGCCGCCATAGCTCAGGTTGAAGCGGATGCCGCGCACCCCGGCCTTGTGCAGCTCCTGCAACTCGGCATCGGTGATGTTCCGGTCGATGACCGCCACGCCCCGGGCCTGGCCCTGGCTGCGCGCCAAGCCATCGAGCAGGCAACGATTGTCGGTGCCATAGGTGGACGGCGTGACGATCACCAGGCGTTGTAGCCTCAGCAGTGCCTGGAGCTGGCGATAGTCATCCAGGGAGGCATTGGGCGGCAGCAGCTTGGCGCCCGGGGCGGCCGGATAGCGGTCGTCATAGAGATGCATGTGGCAGTCGACGCTGCCGGCCGGGGCCTTGAGTCTGGATGCCATCTGGATACTGGAGAACGGGGTGGCGGCCTGAACGCCAAGGGCGTCGAACAGGCACAGGGCGGCACTCGCCTGGGCGCTCGCTTGCAGGAAGCGCCGACGATTGAAGGTCATGGAGAATTCCTCGAGGGACTGCCGGTCGCGGAGGCCGGCAGTGAGCCATGTCTAGCCAAGTGGTGAAGCCGCCGACGCTTGGTCGGCGGCTTGTCCAGCCCTAGCCGGCGTTGGCCGCTGCGGTCTGGGCTTCTGCCTTGGCGCGCGCCGCGGCTTTACGACCCATGACCAGCACCAGCAGGCCGCTGACGGCGCACAGGGTGGCCAGCGGCAGTACCGCCAGGGCATGGCTGTGGGTGGCGCCATGGATAGCGCCATAGACGTTGACCATCACCCCGCCCCCGATGAGGTTGGCCAGGGCGCCGATGGCGGCCAAGCCCGCCGCGGCGGTGGAGGACGACAACCAGCCCGAGGCCAGTGCCCAGAACGGGCCCTTCATCGAGTAGGCACCGATCAGCACCAGGCTCAACAGGATCACCGTCGCCGCCAGGGACGAGGTGAACATGCCCGCCAACAGGCCCACGGCGATCAACAGCATGGTGAGCGAGGTGTGCCAGCGACGCTCGCCGGTCCGATCCGAGCTTCGCCCCCAGAGGACCATCGCCACGGAGGCCAGGCCATAGGGAATGGCGTTGGTCAGGCCGACCTCCAGGTTGGACAGGCCGAAGCCTTTGAGCAACTGCGGCGCCCAGACGCTCATGGTGCTACCGGCCGCCGAGGCGCCGGAATAGATCAGCGCCATGACCCAGATGTCCTTGTGCTTGAGCAGCTGCCACAGGGAGATATGGCCGATGCTGGTCTTGCGGCCGCGCTCTTCGGCCAGCTTGAGCGTCAGCCAGTTGCGCTGCTCGTCGCTCAGCCACTTGGCCTGCTCCGGGCGGTCGGTGAGCACGAACAGACAGGTGATGCCCAACAGCACCGCTGGGATGCCTTCCAGGATGAACAGCCAGTGCCAGCCACGCATGCCCAGCCAGCCGTCCATGCTCAACAGCAGGC
>Ga0157358_1001184_pt1 | contig 11360 bp, 1 predicted proteins | sample AttcapACBM2_FD_111484 | JGI IMG/M metagenome (GOLD analysis project Ga0157358, IMG submission 111484) | Fungus gardens microbial communities from leaf cutter ant in Botucatu, State of São Paulo, Brazil - Atta capiguara ACBM2 | ecosystem: Host-associated > Fungi > Mycelium > Unclassified ...
AGTACATTGAGGCCAATCGCGAAACGTTTGACAAGATCATACAACAGGAACAAGAAGCAATGGCGGCCCAGGCTCCTGGAAGCTTATTAGAGATGCTTGTACAAGCGAAGAAGCCTGAGGTTGAACAAGAAAAGTCCGATCAACTCTTACAGCCGACAACAAATCCCACCAAGGTGTAAGAGGTTGCGTCACGGTAGAGGTCGTACATTTTAATAGACAGAGCGGATTGCTCATGGTATTTATTCTGCTGTCATTCACACCTCACTCAGTCATATATAGCACTGATCATCGACCCAAGTGCAAGTTTCTTAGATGTGACTGTATCAAGTGCATGAATGGTGGAATTTAATTCTGCGATGGTTACTCAAGTTGAGGTCTTGGTTGAAGGGAAAGGTGGCGGTTAACAGTGAAATGAGTGAACCTTTGGCTATATGTTCTCTTAGTCACCGTTCATTCTTTTCTGGTGGACAGTCATCTCTTGCCCTTTCCTTCACCTCTCATTCTCGAGCCAGCTTGCGCACTAATGGTCAGAGTTCTAAACCAAGGTGTTCAGCTACACAAAGTGATGAATGGACCTGACGTTACAGTCGTCGTTGTGGGGAACAGTACTTGCAGCAACAATAGTAGGCAGGACAAGAGCAAGAGTAAAGTAGGTTAAAGCACGATGGTAAATAAGGGTGAATATATTACTCAGAGCGAGCCTAACCTGTTAAGAACAGAAGAAAGACAAACTGAACTGCGCTGATTATTGTTGTGCATTGCAAACAACAACAACGGAGAATCATAGACCTGACTCTGACATATTTCTCTTTCTCTAACCACCACTCGAAAAATCCAAATAAATTAACGAGAAATCCTGCACTTCTTCCTGGTCTCCAGGACAGTTCTAAATATGTTGGTGACTCTTCAGACTTGCCTAATTTGCTCTCCAGAGCTAGCTCTAGAGCTGGCAAACAAGTACATTCAAGAGGAAGACCTCAAACTTATCACATTGCAAGGCACTCCTCAAGAAGTATCTCTGCTTCTTCTACCCCCAGGAATGCTTCTTCTGAGGCCTTGGTTTTATCTTCTTCAGGAGAAAGTGAGGGGAAGGACATGGGTTCAGACCTTAAGATGCCTACTGCCCCAAGGGTAACTACAGGTAGACTCTCCTCTAAGAAAGTGCTTTCTCTTAAGCTTCCTGTTGCTTTTCCTGCCTCAATTCCCAAAGGAAAAGCATCTATTATGAGCTGAGATGTCCAGGTATTGTTAGACATGGTTCACACCTTGTCATCCAAAATTCAATGAGGAGCTCTCAGAAGTCCAAATGAGTAGTTTGGATACTATCCAAGAATATAGAACATGGGAGTCAGAATGACCTTGGGCTTCAGCTTATGTGCTGTGCCTCTATGAGTCATACTTAGTTGCATATTTTGGATGAGATACTTAGTACATGATGGGTGACTAAGTCCACTAAAAGATGGGAGGTATGTATTGGAAGTTGGTGATAGTTTTAGTTGATTTTCAGAATGAGGCTTACAGTGTAAACCTTAGATGTCAGAGATGGAGATCTATGAAGCTGATAAAAGTCCAGCATTATGAAATATCTAGTATATTGGAAGGGATTTATGGCAAAAAATAGTAGCAGAGTTTGAAGAAAGATTGAGTGCAGAAGTAAGGAGACAAGAGAAGTTAGAAATGGTAGAAGAGTGAGACTTCAGAAGAGAAGAGTCACTAGGGAAATATATAGCAAAGATGTTGTATAGATAGGATGACAGAAAATTTAAGAAGGAATCTTTAAGGAAGTTAGAAAGGAACTGGCAAAAATAGAAGTTAGTTTCTCTAGAAGAGAAACCTTGAAGGAGGGGTAATATCAAAATTAAAGATATTAGACTTGGTTTATTTTATTTTTCTTTCTCATTTTTATTTTTTTCTATTTTATTTTTATTTTAGACTTAAAATTAGGGTATAGTATGATGTCATAACTGACATTATACTATATGTCAATAGCATGTAATACAAACTACTAACCCAGCATATATAAAGATAGATATATTGTACCTAGAACTCTATTAAGTTCCCTTGTATTACTCTAATATAATGTTACCTTTTTATTCTAATTCTTGAACTTAAGTCTTAACAATTAACTTCCCCACTAGTGCTTTCATTCTATTCTTTATTTATTAACACATATTGCAGTTATCTATATATTTTCCTATGTCCTTTATTACTTCTTGCTACTAGTAATTCCTCATCACTAACTCTGTCATTTTCTATTTTCCTCCATGTTTAGCTATCAACACATTATAATGTAACCAAATCATCTCTATTCTCAACTTCTCATTCTTTGGCATATATACTTTCTCTTTTTTTCAATATTAAATCTCTTTATTTGCCATTCATCCTCTCTTAGTACTTTTATTTCTACCTTCTTTATCTTTATTACTACTTTTGCTAAACTATAAATCCATTTTTCACTTTAAAGTATTAAGATAAGAAAAGAATCTTATATTAGATAATACAAGAGAACTCAATAAAGTTCCAGTTACAAAGTGCTTACCTTATATATACTTGACTAATAGTTCATACTACACTAATCTAGCCTATCCTAAAGAAACATGTATACTATATGCTATTAATGTGCTATTAACATGTAGTATGACATCATTATTCTAGAACCTTCTATGATATTATTTGTAATATATGACAGTTTGTGACAGTCATGTATGATGTCATGATAACCTCTAACCCTAAGTTCAAAAACAAATGAAAATGAAAATGAAAATATGAAATAAAATTTAAAAAATATTAAAATAAGTCTATTATTTTCAACTCTGACACTATTCTGCTTGTTTACAATTCAGTTTCTATGCTTTTATGAAATATTCTAAATTCTTGTAGTCAGTCCAGACCTTAAACTTGAATTTTTCACCCTCTAACAAGTGTTTCTAATTTTCTAATTCTATAATCACTGCTAAAATTTCTTTGTTATGAATTTTATAATTTTTTTTCATCTCATTCAGAGATTTTAACAAGTATACCACTGGTTTTCAATATCTATCTTCACACTTTATAGATAAAACCCCTTCCATTATATAGTTCAACATATCAACTTCCATCTTCATTTTTGTCTAAGTCTAGTACTGCTAACACTGGTTTTTTTGTAGATCTCTCCTTCAGCTTCCTAAATGCTTTCTTCTGCTTATCCATCCAATCTCACTTCTGGTTCTTTTTCACTAGAGTGTGTAGTGGTCTGGCTATAGACACAAAGTCTTTAATAAACTACCAGTAATAATTGGCAAGTTCCAAAAACTTCTGTATATCTTTGACTTCTTTAGGAATCAGCCAATTCAACACTCCTTTCATCTTCTCTTTCTCTATCTTGATTTCCTCCAGTCCTATTGCTACTTCCAAGAATTCTACTTCCCTAACTTTCTACTTGCACTTTTCTGGTTTTATGTATAAATCATTTTCTGGCTACTACTTTCTCTACTATTTTATTATATCTGTCCCTACTGTAATGGGACTAGCTCTTCCAAGATCTTTCTCTTCCATGTTTTTTAGCTGTTCTATGTTTCATGACCCCTTCCTACATTTGTACTTACCTGCTTATCTGATTTCCTATGCTCTGGACCCCTTTAAGCTGCACACTAATACTTCTAACTATCTAAACATGTTATTAAACTCCCTTTTATATACTCTCTTGCTCTTCTGTAACACTCTGTTGTCTTCCAAAGTCTTTCATTATCATCCACATGGCTGTTTAGGATAGGTTAGAAGTAGCTAGCATGGACTATGTGGATTTAGTATATAAGATAGACTGTCTTATACAGAGTTCTTTATTGAGTTCTCTTATGTTAATCCAATACAAGATTCTATTTATTGACCAATCCTAAGGTCTTTGAGTTGTAACACCTTTACCATATCATAACATCCACAAGATACTTCACTTATAAGTTTATTTAAGTAGTCTATTAGTTGTCTTAACTAGTGGTTGCTATAACATATATCATCTAACTTCCCTTTCCTGTATTCTCTCACTCTCTTGTAATGTTCTATGGTTTTCTATAGTCCACTATTGTTATCCACTTATTCACTTTCCTATGCTCTAAAAATACTTGCTAGGCATTTTAGCTCTCTTTTAATTTGGTCTCTCCATTCTAAACTGTTTCTGATTAAGTATTACCATTCACTGCTTATATAAACAGAATTTTGACACATGAGAATGAACCTGTTAATATATAGAGTAGTTTTTACCTTCAGGAATCCCTATCCTGTTCTCTTAGGATTTTCTGGAAACAAGTATATAGTTAGCATTTCTAAGACAATAAACTTAGGATTTCCTGGAGATTTGAAGTACCTTGCTTCTATCCAGTCACCCTAACAGTCCCTATTATTTAGGTTATAGTGTTGTAGCAACCACTGGACACAATGTCCAATAGCGTCACTATAAGTAAATCTCACAGTAGAGATATCTAGTAGGGAACACAAGTTGTGTATTCATAAGAGAACTTGACAGGGAACCACAACAGTATTCTACTGACTATTTATATAAGTATCCATGGTCCGTACTACGACTGTGCATTGTCCTACCCTAATGTCCATACCCTATCCTCATGGCCATTACTCATTTTCCATGCATCTTTCTCAAGACTACTATGCTATGTCCATGTGCCCTGATATCATACTCTTTAATCTCTGTCGTACATGTGTGCACCATGTGTACACTATGAGGAACTCATATCTCTTGACATCATTTTAACTCTAGACTCTTTCTGATCCTTCTAGACCCTAAGTCCTTTTAGACCACTCTAGACTCCTCTAGGCCTATAATATCATGTCATGTGACTTCCCAGTCATGTGCCCTCTCTCTCTTGTCATAGACTAATAATAATACTACTACTATATCTTATCTGTCCTAACTCTAATCCTAAAGTCTGTTCACACACTTGTCTTATAACATGTAGTAGAATATATTATCCACTACTTTGCAAACTTATTATAGTTATTACATAATACAAGGTTCTTTTTTATTGACTCACTCTAAAGTCTTTAAGTCATAATAGCTATGGATTATCACTTAGATATCTCTCTAGTATTTTCTAGTATATTTATTCTTAATACTGGATTTCTAGTCTTCTTCTTTTCTTTTAACCTTTTCTCCTCCTGTCTGCTTTTTTTAATGCCTATTTAAGTTTGTTGTCTTCTCATACTACTGCTTGATGATTTCATTTCCATTAGTTTTCATCTGATAACACTATTCATATCTCTCTTAAACTTTTCTATTAATGGTCTTTCTTCATACTCACTTTTTTTTGCTATTTTTCTGAACTCTTATACAAACTTCTTTATTATTCTACTTTCTTACTCTACTTTCTTTAGTTCTGCTATCTTCATTGTTTCATTATCTCTACTACTGAATTCTTTTTTAAACTTAGTCAAAAAGTCTCCAACTATTGGAACCTCTAATTCTCTAGCTTCCAAGTTTTCTAGTATGTTTTCCTTCCAAATGTTTGCTAACTCTCTCTATACATACAATAATACCTGCTAAATCTGCTCTTCTACTGATATATTCCTTATTCTCATCCTAATTTAAGTTTACATACTGTTAAGAATCCTGAAATCTTGTTAACATCTCTATTGAATATTAGTAGCTTGGCCACTTCCATATTGAACCTAGTGTTAAGTCCTAGAGCTACTACTGCTCCTTGTTCTTGTCCTTTTACCAATAGTACCTACAATGTTACTATTTGCTCTTGCTGCTGCCTTATCTGAAGTAAAATCTGTTCAACATTGATAAAACCATGTTGACTCATATTATAGTATGGTGGTGAATCAATTGGTATGGAAGATGATAAAAGTGATAGAGATGTGGAAGATGAAAAAGTGTAAAGAGATAGGATAGAGCCTAGTCTTATTCTCTAATTTGTATTCTGAGCTTGACTCAATCTCTATAAATGCCAGTAACACTCTTTTTATACTATTCACTGACTACCTAAATAACCAACTGCTACTCTAAGAAAATTTGTAAATTAGTTTGTTCTAAGAAATATATTCTATCCTTTAAGAGCCACTACTGTTCTCTTGTGTAGACAAGTTATAAGTGGACCTGCAACACAAAACTTTTATACAAAAATGATACAAGTACTCTACTTGATATTACCTAATTAAACAATAAGTAACATATAGCTAGCAGCCTGGGTCTAGCCACTAATGTTTACAACTACTTATACTAAGTCAGTATTATGACTTAAGTTCTTAGGTTAAGATGAAAGATACACTCTTATATTAAGTATAAGAGAACTCTATTGAGTTCTCTTATAAACTCAATAGAGTTCCTATTACAAATCAATCTATCTTATATACTACAGACTGTGGTCTGTGTATACACTATAACTAATCTACTCTAAAGTTTATACACTCTCTATAAGGCCAATATGCTGTTACTATGCTGTATAATATTATCTGTTCTAGAATCTTCTTTATATCATGTAATAATATGATATGTGTCATACATAACATTACACCATACCCTTTATCTAAGTTCAAAATAAAAAAAAGTAAAAAAAACCAATAAATAAAATAAATAAAGAATAAAATAAAAAATAAAAAAATAGAATAAAGTCAAATTCACTATCCACAACTCTGATAAGTAGCTAGCTTCTCTTTACATCTAGGGTCTAACTTCTATATTAAGAGTGACTAGTAGTTGTATATCAGACATAGTTCATACTGGAAGTGAAAGTCTGCAGAGTTGGCTCAGAGATGTACAAACTTGTGAAATAACCTTGGCTTCAGCTTATATATTGTGCTATCTGTCTACCATATGGTCATAACTTCAGATAAATGAATGAAGTCTGAGATGGGAGTAAGTACTAATAGGTGTGTTGCTATTAAACACTGGAGATTGAGTTTAATATGAGTTTATCTTTGTTGATTAACAAATTAGCAAATTATAGTGTAACTACTAGTCTTATATACAAGTAAGAACTATAAGAAATACTTGGAGTTTCAGTGGTATAACCCTTATCACCCTAAGCAAAGGTTTCAGTAGTGAGATAGAAGTAGGACTCTACTATAGAGAACCAAGTTGGATAGAAGTATTCCTGTCATAGAAGATGAGATATCTGGTTTGTTGTATTACTGTCACTGTGGTGTATTGCAAAAAGAGTGGCTGTCATAAAAGATAGGCTTGTATAATAGATATTGAGAGAACAGTATCACTATGGATATGTATTTTCCAGACAGGTGGACTTGGTATATGATATTGTATCAACTTCTAGTCAAGAATGAAAAGAGAGTAAAAGAAAAAAGAGACCTGGTATTAGGCAGTCTTAAGAGTGGGGAATTAATATTTTAATATTATTGTTATATCTCAAGACTTAGAGTTAAAGTCAAAAAAATAAATCTTGGATTAGATTAATTACAAGAGAACTTAATAGAGTTTCTAGTACAATGTTATCTAACTTATATTCTCTACTAAATAGTCCATGCTACTACTATATCTAGCCTATCCTAAAGACTATGTGTAAACTATAAAGTCAACATATATTAAATATATTATATGACATTATTTTTACAATTCAAAGACCTTAGAGTGGGTTAATGAAGGGAAACCTTGTATTAAGATAAAACACAAGAGAACTCAATAGATAACTCTGTACAGGATTGTCTACCTTATATACTAAAACTCCATGGTCCATGCTAACTACTTCTAGCCTACTCTAAACAGCCATGTGTTTTGCCTTAAGGTTAATATATGTTTAACATACTGTATGACCTCATTCTTCCAGAACTTTTTATGCTCTTCTATGTAACATGTGATTATGTGACACATAGTCACATCATGTAACAGTGATGTCACATTATCCCTAACTCTAAGTCCTCAAAAATAAAAATAAAATAAAATAAAATGAAAAATGAGAAAAGAAAATATTTAGAGTCTACCATCTCTGATAATTATTATTCCAGAATATTCTGCTATATTCTAGTGTAACTATATGATCATATGACTATTACTATGATATTATTATATAATAGTTTATGACAGTATGACTATAATGATGTTATAATTGATATCTCAAGGATACAGCATGGAGATGGGTATAACACTATAATCGGCTGTGCTAAAGTAGTATCAGTCAGCATCTCATGTAGTAGGTACTCTGTTCTCATGGACTCCTTCTTGTTTTCTCATGTATTATGATTCACTTGCTTCATAGGCTACTCATTGAAACCTCAAAGACTATTAGTATATATAGCATAGAGTACTCTTTTGTACTCTTATGCTTTACCACTTATACACTCCCCTTAACTTCCTCTCAAGTCTTTGCCTAAGTATAACCTGAGCTCTAGCTTAAGGTCATAACAGACAACATGCTTAAACCCTGACTCTAATAATAATAATAAAGAAAGTAAAAATGAAATAGAAAACAAAAAAAAGAAAAAAAATAAAGTTCAACATTTATATCACAAACTTCACTTAGCTTGTATTTCCACAACTAGTAGACTGATTTTCACAAACTAAGTTACACTAAAAAGCTCTGAATAAGGGCTATTTGCACATATGTGGGATGTATAAAAGCAATAATAAACAACTAAGATATTAGGCTATCAGTAACTGTAAAAGCTTCATTTGCTAATATCTCATAAATGGCTAGACAGATTCACACAATTAAACTTGCATTGGAAAATGCTTATTAAACTGTTCCTGGTAATATATGATATATCTCATAGTATCAAGATCAAAGAATATAGACTTAGTTTTTTCTTCATTTTCTTTCTCATTTTATTTTTCTTTCAATTTATTTTACATTTTTCTATTTTTAGAACTCTGGGTTAGGGTTATAAGTGATTGGTCACACTGTCACATCAGTCACATCTGATGGTGTGGTCACAGCATTGATCATAGGACTTGAAAGAAGGGAGTAGAAAGTTCTGAAACAAAATAATATCATATAACATGGATACTACATGTTGGCCTCATGCTTTACACATGGTTATTTAGGGTAGGATGCATAGTACCTAGCACAAACCATCTATAGAAGTATATAAAGTAGACTATTTTGTAAAGAGCTCTCTATTGAGTCCTCTTGTGTTTACTTTAATACAAGAGTTTGTTTTTTTATCCAACCCTAAGGATTTAAGATTATAACACATAGTGATAAGTATTCATAGAGATATAAGTATATCAATGTAGTAATACAATTAGTTATCTTCTAAAATTAGCCTGATATCTGTTATAATAGATAACAGCCCCCATTAGGTATGGGTTTTAATCATATGATGGAAACAGCTTGTATACAGACCATTACTATTTTGTATAAATATTTCTATATCTGAGGATTAGACTTCAGACTTAACAACATCAATTTTTATCCTTTATTATTTGTATTGATCTTAATTATCATTGTCATCATTATTGAACTTTTGAATCACTTCTAAACCTCTGAGAGTGTACCCAAGATTTAGATATCACAAATAAGTAAGTAGTTCATTTTGTGATAATTTGTAACTTTGACAGTTATAAGTTAAATCTCAAAGTATTAAGATAAAAGAGAAACCTTGTATTAGAGTTAACATAAGAGAACTCAATAGAGTTTTAGGTATAATATATCTATGATAAACTAGATATAAATTCCAACCTACTTTAAAGACTATATATATTATTCTAGAACTTTTTATATTCTTATATATCATGTAATTGTGTGACTATAACTGTGATATTTGTGACAATTTTGTAACACCTTGTCACTGTATATGATAGTTATAATATCATACTATAATTGAATTCTAAGTCTAAAATAAAATGAAAATGAAAATAAGAAAAAAAATAAGTTAAATATCTTCAATTAGAGCAACTGGTAGGGTTCATGGGATTTTTGCAGACTTAATAACCTCCAAAATAATCTAAGAGAACAAAGTAAGGTTTCTAGAGGCAATATACATTCTTATAGCTATAAAGTATATTCTAAACTTCTAAATCAGCTTGCATGAGGAGAAATAGTGAGAATAACATGATCAGAGGTATTTTTGACAGAAACACCTAGAATGTTAGCCTAAAAAATAGAAGGTCACTTTAAACAATAGATAGAAGATGGTAGAAACAGTGGTTAAATTCAAACTCTGTAAGGATTAGTAGTAAGTATTAGAGTTATGGAAATAACAGAGTGAGATTGAGAATTAGAAAAAACAAATTCTCCTATATCCATTCTTCTTTTAAGATTGCTGTAACTTAAAGCAAGAGGAATTGATTGAAACTTGATTTACTCAAAGTTAGCTATTTATATAAATCATAGTGCTCAAGGATTCATATATACTTTTTCAAAAGTTGACTTCTAGTTTAAAACCCATCTACTTGATAAAATGCTGATATTATCTGTAGTACTAATAACTGTTTAACTCTTTCCACTTTCTATTCCCTCTTCTTTATCTATAATAATGGGGTTTGGTAGAGATAGAATGTGTTAACTTAGTGTTAGGTCTTTGGAAGTAGCAGTCAGCTTCACAACAAAAAATACTGAATATAGTCTTCTCATTAATGAAAATAGTTTTAATCTATATAATATTAAACTCACTTGTTTCTCCACAGTGTATAGTTCCAAATGGCAATGTACTAACTTAGCAAATAGGCATGTGATGTGAATGTTTATAGTATCTAGATATACCTTATTACTAAAGTTGAAGATGGGGATGGGTATTCAGCATCTATTATAGTATTTGGTTATATTATATTAAGATTTATAAATTGTGGCCTTAGCTTTCTCAAGTATAGACTTCATCTATTTTATAAACTGTTTTACTTTCTCCAGCTTGGAGTTCAAAACACATCTGCAGAAAGAGTCTGGTGTTAAGAGGTTATTATATAAACAAGTAGGTATAGTTATTGTGTTGGAATTCAGCCAGTAAAAGAAGATTATACTAGTTGTCTTGTTGTTTTTTTATAAAGAGCCAAAAATACTAGTCAAGCTCTTAATTGACCTATTTGGTTTGTTTATTGGTCTACAGATGCCAGGTGGTAGAGAAAGTAATATTGATTCCAAGTAAGTAATATAGTTCTTTTATGAAAGATACTACAAATTGAAACTTGCAGTCAGAGAAAACTTGTGTAGGAAGGCTATAATATTTCCATATGTGGTGTAAAAATAGTCTGGCCACTTTCTCTATGCTTACTGTAGTATAAATTAGGACAAAATAAACTATCTTGGATACTGAGTTTACTACAGTTATTACTGTATTGAACTCTACAGACTCAAGTAGTTTCACAACAAAGTCTATACTGATTGTCTTCTATCTTGCATTTGAAGTGGAAAAAGAGTGCAGTTCTCTAATAGGCAGGTGTTGAATAGGCTTGATCCATATACAAATATTACAGATATTAA
>Ga0157358_1001185_pt1 | contig 11359 bp, 5 predicted proteins | sample AttcapACBM2_FD_111484 | JGI IMG/M metagenome (GOLD analysis project Ga0157358, IMG submission 111484) | Fungus gardens microbial communities from leaf cutter ant in Botucatu, State of São Paulo, Brazil - Atta capiguara ACBM2 | ecosystem: Host-associated > Fungi > Mycelium > Unclassified ...
AGATGAGCAGATAAGTCTAGATGTGGAAAAGAATTATGGAATATAGATCAGTCAAAAAATACAGAAGAGAAAAGACTTGGAAGAGTCTGTCGCTATTGTGCTATATAAGTTCTAGCTTTGGTATTTCAAAGAAGTGCCACTATATTAGCCTCTCAAAGTTGCTAGTCTTATTCATATTTACTTCCATCTCAACAAAATCAGTGGCCAACATCATCTTTAGATAGCATCTTTCTCCAAACAACATATAAAAAATTCTCTTGGATGAATATCATTCAAAAAGACTACTTATCATCTCATCCCCAAGCAATACATAAAGATTAAAAGTTCCATAGTGGACACCAACAATTGTTTGAATGGTATCTTTCTAGCTTTTGACAGTTTGATTCAAGAAAACTCTCCTGGTTTTCATCTTATAAACAATTTTCTGATTGTTTTTATTTTTACTTAGCTAATTGTAAAAATGCCAATGTAAAAATTGCTCATGAAAATAAACTTGAGAATATCTATAAGGACTTATCCAATAACCAAGACACCATACTTATCATTTTTGACATGAGTATCAAAAATAATGTCATTACTTTGGTCTCACACATTTAGAGAGGACATGAAATTATTGCAAAGAATGTTCATCATGTAATAAATATCTTATTAATAGAAGCTGAACTTTTTGCTATTAGATGTAGCATTAGTTGAACATCTCAAATACAAGATATTTCTTATATTATCATCATCATGAATGCTGCCAAACATATCTTTGACATGTCCATCTATTCTTACTAATTACAGTTCATTATTATATTTAGCAATTTAAGAAGTTCTTTAACAAGAACAATAGCAACTCTATTTCATTCTGAAACTACTCTAGTAATAATAAATGGCCTTTACATCTATTAGTCAATAAGAAGTCAAAATTTCACAAGATAGACCTTATTATATCTGGCAAAATATCATGGGAGTTTAGTAAGAAAGAAAAATGTAATGATATTGTTAGAAAGTGGTAAATGTATTTTCAAGTATTCAACTTCAAGAGAAGACATTTTCTCAATTTAAATGACAATAATGGTCAATTTATTTGTCTGACCTATTCTAAAGATAGAGCTTGGTTAAAATATTTTGGCCTTTCTAACTCATTATGTACATATGTTACCAGATCGATTACCAATCATGCCCTAATTAGTAAATATAAACTAAGGTTCTTTCTTAATAAGTTATTTACATGCCTATATGGCAACTCTCCTATTGAGATAAGATCACACATTTTATATAAGTATATTTAATATATAAATTTATGGAATCCTAAATGAAAATCCTTTAAAGATGTTCTCATGTTTCTTAAGTTCAATCCAGAAGCTTTTTGCTTTTAAGAAAACATTACATAGTATTGGTTTTTACTGTATTAGACTCTCTATCTAGTATAGTTTTATATTTCCTACTTTTCATCTTTCTTTTCTCTCTCTCTTTCTTTTATTTAAGTAATTATCTTGTGTAGTTACCACAGTATACTACCATATACTATATAATCATTACATACTATCTGAGCATATCTGCCATATCTAACTACATCATGGATAATGATTACATAAGCTCTACTCTACCCAAAACATTTGTGGAAGTGAATATTCTTCTTCTACATACTACTTCTAGTATGGATCAACCTGGTTCTATTCCATGTTATATCTCTCTATTATTGATTACATGGCTCTTTATGATGTCTATGGAGCTCTGGACTTAATTTCTGAGGACTTTAGTGTACCCAAAGTAGTTATCTATCTTCTCTGATTCTTAGATAGACTTAGTACTAGTATTCAAGATAAGTAAATACTCTGTAACATCTTAGCTTGAAAATTATCTAGTATAGTGTACTGTTCTGAGTGCTCATGCTTGGAATTTTGACTTCCATAATGATTTATTTCTTGTTATAATTTCCTTCCAAAATATGACTATTATAATAAGTAAAGACATAGCATATCTACTGAAGCCAAGATCACCTTCAAATTACATTCACATACATTGAATAATGTTCCCATACTATTCCAATGTCTTTTACAAATTTTCCCACAAATGGTTTCTTTTTCCAGGCATATTCATTACCTAACAAAGACTATGGTTAAAACAGCTAGTACTATATGTGACTATAAAGTTTATGGGGTTTGGTAGTAGCAAAGTTTGCAAGTCTGGCAGCAGTATTCAGAAGTGCAGGGTGATGGTAAGGCTTATAGGAAAGGCTATAAGGTTCAGTGAAGTAGTGAGGGTTATAGAAATATTTATGAAGACTGGTAGAGAGAACATATTTGGCTAGGCATGGTAAAGTACTGGGTTTTCTTACACTATCTCTATTGTTCTAGCTTCTTTAGAGGTGTCTTCTTCAATAATTCTTAATAATTCCAATATTTCTTCTAATACATCAATACCAGTAACTTCTTGCCTGGTTCTGTCTATCTTGTTTATTTAGTAACCTAACTACAATGCTATCTCAATATTTCTTTTATGGCATAACTATTATGATATTCTAGTAGTCTAACCACAAGCCACTCTTCTTTTGCAAGGTGAGCTTGATGATGCTTTACCAAATATTATAATTCTAAGCTTGGCTCAGGTTACAACTTAGACAAAGACTTGAGTAAGAGAGAAGAGAATGATCAATTGGTAAAGCATAAAGATACAGTTTTATATCTACAAATATATATACTTAATAACCATGAGAAAATAAAAAGGCATTCTTGAGTAAACAATAAGGAAAATATAAGTAACATATGAGGAAAACATAAAAAGGTCTTTACTACTACATAAGATACTCACTAATATAATATGTAAAAGATACAAAGTGTATTAATTGTGAGTTATAAAATTAAAAAAACCCTAACATATGTCCAAGGCACGTTTAGTGTGAGATAGACATATGTAAAAAATAAAACATGAAGTGTAATTATTTGTAACAAAACTCAAACCCAAACACCACCAATGCCTGCTATTAAATATGTGAACTTCTCCTCTACTTCTCAACCTATGATCTCTACTGCTAACTCTACCAGATCTCTACTTTGTATTATTCTCATAATAATCATAACTTCCTTTCTTTTATTACTATCCAATCAGCCCCCACTAACCTATAATATTTTAGGTTATTCTATCAGAATTCCTGACCACCAGACACAGTCATTCTGTGATTATGTCAGCAATGTTCCACTTGATGTTCTGCTTGATTGGTATAAACTCATAGACTTGGGATTTTCCTAAAGATTGTAAACTCTGTATATCTTACAGACTTCACTCAGTTGCTCTAATATATACTACTAGATTAGAATAAAACTATTACAAACTTTATTCAAATTATATCTCTGCAACTATTAGACTAATTCTTATAAACCAAGTTACACTAGAAAGCCCCAAATAAGAGCTATCTGGAAGGGAATTCATCTTATACTTATATTGAGAAGTCATAAGTACCCAGGAATTCCAGATGATATTTGGGTAAGGTATTCTACTATTATACTACTAATATATATACAATAGTCTAAGTATATGGTTATCATATGCCAAGTCCACCTGTTCTGAAGACTGTTCTCCATAGTAGTGATATTTTCTGACAAAAGCCTATCTTCTATAACAGCCATAATTTTTGCAACATGTTTCTATGGCAGTAATATAATTATTTCTAAACATTTTGAGTACTTGATCTTCTATAATAGAGTTCCCTATTAATCTCTTTCAGTATTTTATCACTGAAACCCCCAAGCATCTTCTATTAATCTTCTTTGTATATAAGACTAGTAGTTACATTGTAATTTGCTAGTCTGATAATCAAATATTCAAGTAAACTCAATCTCCAGTATTCAATGATAATATACCATATCAGTACTCATCTCCTTTGGACTTTGATTTATCTTCTGAAGTTATAACCATGTAGCAGACAAATGGTACAGCATATAAACTGAAGTCAAGATTGTTCTAGAAAGTCTATATTACTGAGCTTATTATATGGAGTTTTCATATTCAGTACATTTTTAAGCCAACTCCACAGGCTTTTGTCTCTTAGTATAAACTATATCTAACAATGGTTTATATACTTGACCAATCAATATTCACAACTATAACTAACTAGATAATTATAGTAAACTAAATAACAGAAACCAGGATAAGTATGAGTATTTACTAGTTTATCAGAGGCTAATCTAGGTAATGACAAGCTTAGAAGTGCAACTGAGCATACTATTAGACATAATTCATACTTGAGAGCATAAGTTCAATGAGTATGAGAATTTATCAAAATTTGTAAGATTGTAGACTTTCTAGAATGACCTTAGCTTCAGTTTATATGTTGTATATTGCTTAATCACAACTTCAGATATTGAAACAGAGTTTAACAGAGAGTGTTTTAATAGAAAAAAGTATGTTACCTTAATACCAGAGTTTAGTATTAATAGTAACAAAAACTATGGTTGATTATTATCAAACTGAAGACTTATAGACTATTTACCAGTTCTTAAATACAGAAATAAGTGTCTAAAATACTTGGAAACTTAAGTAGTACTATTACTATATAGATAGCAGTTATCTACATCAAGTAAAGTCAGTGTCTGAGGCTAGCTCCAAGCTAGGCAGATATTTGATTGAATTGATCTATAAAGAAACACTAACTGTGTGCAGAGTTTAAAATAGAAGTAATTTCTGCCATAGAAGAACAAATACTTGCAAAGTTTGACAAGAGATAACATTGTCATCAAAAACAGGTTATTTATAGGATTAAACTTCAACATATAATACCAGTATCCCTAATACTATTCATATATATATAGAATGTCCAAAAGTAACAACAGATTACCAGGATATTAGACTATCAGTAACTAGAAAGTTTTATTGGCTGTTATCCTAGAAATAGCTGGATATTTTTGCATAATTTAACTTGTTTTGGAAAGTACTCATCAAACTGTTTCCAATGATATGTAATATATCATATATCAATTAGAATTTAAAGAGATACAATCATGTCAATATAGTAACCTGATTAGTTAATCACTAAAATTAGCCTAATACTATAGTAACTGTCAGCCTCTATTAAATATAGCTTTTAACTTTGTGATGAAAGCAACTTGCACACAGACCATCATCTTTTTGTAAATATACCTATGTGTCTGAGAATTAGACTTCAGACTTAATTTGTTCTCATTACTATTGAACTTCTGAATCACTTCTTAATCCTTGAGAGTAGACCCAAAGTACAAACATTACAAATAAGTAAGTAGTTTATTTTATAATATACTTGAGATTTTGTTTAAGTAAGCCAAGCTTATGATCATTTGAGATGATAAGCTGATCTATCAACTTATAGATAATCTAAACAAACTAGTTGTCTATTCTGTAATTGAAATAATTGCAAATCTGTTAGTGGTTTTGTGACTTATCTTGCTAATACTACAAAATTAACTTCATACAAATTTAAGACTGAATTTTCTACTATAGATTTTTATGAGACTCTTCAGCTTCATGATTTCTTTAATCAATTTACTATTAATGTGATAAATATCCCAAGCATATTGATACAAAGTATAAATTTATTTGTGATTACAATGAGTTGGATTATATTTTAACTCTTCATATTTCTATAATCAACAACCACTAGATAGCTTTACTAAGCTTTTTTTCAGTGGATTTACCTATATTTATAGGTAGTTTCAAATGACTGCTTTTGAGTGAACATATTTCTGTTTTATCTTAAATACTATATAATTAACTTATTTTTTCTTGTATAGTATTTTACTTACCTCAGTTATATGCTATGATTCTAAGTGACTCTACATTCTTGCTACTTGTTATAAAAGTATCAAAGTAGAGATATTCTGAATCACTAGTCAAATAAAATATTACTGAAACCCTTAGTAATTACAACTACCTAGTACCCTATATTGACAGCTTATATTTTTCAAAGATTATATCTTATAAGTATATAACAAGTTGCTCAATTTATAGCTGCCACTCTACTTTTATAACATACCAAGATACTCAGACATGACTAGTACATTGATTTTAAAAAAAGGCAGTGAATTACCTTCTTAGTTCAAATTAAAAGAAAAAATTTTCCTTGCTTTCCTGTCTGTAAGTCATTCTGACTCCTGTACCCAGTTACCTGACATTGCTCAGTCTAGCTACTCTTCTTGCACACTCTAGTCTCCAACTTAGCACCAATATGGGCATTGTACAGAAACATACTCTCTATAAATATTGTACTCTAGGCTAAAATCAATCACTTTCAGTCTCTCTGAAGTACTGAGTTCAAATGTGTATATCAATCAGGGCATGATTCATCATTATTTCCAATACCTGGGTTGTGGAGACAAAATAGGCTAGAATAACAATACTACAGTGCCATCATATTGAGTAATATGAGAACCACTAATGTTCTTGGTTTCTATAATTAGTGTATATCATAGAACTAGTGAGCATTATATTGCTGCTAGGATATAAGGTTTAGTAATAGACTTTCTAAGAGGTAGAATTTGTAGATCTTACAAGGCTAAATAGTTGGATTAGTTCTCATAGTGAGAGCTATTTCTAGTGATACTCATAGCTGAGACTAAAAGGATAGGTCAATATAAGATAGGAAATTGGAGTAATAACAATCTAATTCTGGAAAGCTGATTAGTTAAGAGCTTAGCCTTGTAAGAAAACAAAACAATGGACTTCAATTTATTTTATTTTTCATTTTCATTTTTCATTTTATTTTCAATTATTTTATATTTCTCTATTTTTAGAACTCTAGGGTTAGGGTTATAAGTGATTGGTCACACTGTCACATCAGCCACATCTGATGGTGTGGTTACAACATTGATCATGGGACTTCAGAGAAAGGAGTAGAAGAGTCTGGAACAAGTGATGTCATACAACATGGACATTTAGGGTAGGGTGCACAGTAGCTAGCACAGACCATCTATATAAGTATATAAGGTAGACTATTTTGTAAAGAGCTCTCTATTGAGTTCTCTTGTGTCTTCTCTAATACAAGAGTTTTGACCTTTATCCCATTCTAAGGATTTAAGATTATAACAAGCCTACTGTTTGGTATAAGCTCACCTAGCTGAATCAGATTCTAGAGAGCTAATTGGTTAAGAGCTTAGCCTACTATTTGGTATAAACCTAGCTGGTATATTAGCTAGGATAAAAATAGAACACTCTACATCTCTAAGTTTTATGACTTAGAGATAGTTAGTCACACTATAGAAATAACTTCTAGTTCAGGCTTGTTCTAGAACACTCACTAGGTTGGTAGGTAGCAAGATAGTAATCTTGGACAGGTTGGGGATTTATACTTATAGGCATAAATGAAACCACCTATTGGAGGACAGAAAGATACAGCATTCTCAGAAAGTAGTGCCTTACCAAGACTAGGCTATAGTAGAATAGGATAGTCTTTCTCCTCTGGCTCAAGAGATTTATATCTATTATTAGTCTGCTAGTATTATAATAACTAGTTTAGGCTTAAGTTGAAGCTAATATATTGGAATCACCAGGATGTAGGAAATTCCCACTCAGAGTACTATATGGGTGCAACTCCATGCTGACCTACTTGGCAGGCTTATGCCATTAAGTCAGATCTAGTCCTAGATATAACTATAATGGAGAGGTTGTTGGTTAAAGGCTTAGCCTATCATTGGCCATTGAACAAACAAGACTGCAGACCAAATAATGAGGTCTTCTAACAAGAGATAATACTGGATATAACAGCACAAAGAGATTAGTAGGTAGGGGATAGCTCTATACTAAATACTTTCTGTAGTTTCAATAAGATTTCCTACAAGAAGGGCTCTAAACTTTGCATACTACTATCTTGTATAATAACATCCAAAAGAAATTTAGTGAATACATACTTCTCTTTGAATCTTAGCTTACTATCTAATTCTCCAACTTATAACAACATAAATATAAACATAGAGATCAACACTCTGAGAGGTTGGTCTAATATTTCTAGTACTAACAACTTTAGAGAGTTGTTGGTCAACTCAAGTACTTTGTTCATTCTATATGTCTCTAAAGGTAGGAAATACTGGTAGAACTAATGAGGCTATAGTTACAGTTACAGCTAACATTCTAAAGCCTCAAGTCCTGAAACTATGTCTATTCCTTATTTGATCTACCAACCAAACATGAGCCAATCACAAGATCTTGAAATGATATTAATTCCTTATTCAGTTAATCAACCAGTAGATTTGAGTTTGTGGGATGACTCTGTATATCCTATTTCCATTTATAGTTTAAACAAGTGCTTGGAAACTGATGCTTACAATATCACTATGTCACTTAACAGAATTGCCTCATTTGTCAGAAATAGATTTCTAGATGGAAAAATAAAAAAAGATATTCTATATATTGCAGGTTTTGGCTATGCCACCTAGAACCTTATTTCATCCATCTATGAATTGGGATAGGATTCTATAACTGCTAATGATGACAACTGAACCTTTTGTCAATATGGATTAGCTTAATTTAGGCTAAGAAGTCCCAAGAATAACTTAAATCACAAGAAAGAGTTGATAAACTCTGGTAAGAAAGCTGATATTTCTAGAGTTCCCCCTTCCATTCCTCTTAGACCAAGCAAGAAGGTTTTAGTAATGTTGAAGTATTACAAAGATAAAGGAAAAAACCTGGTCAAACAAGTGAACACTCAAAATGGTTGGTCTTATGTTCAAGTGTCCTTAGCTAATGTCAAAGATATAGTGAAGATTAAGGAAATATTCATGAACCTCTCAACTAAGAAGATTAAAGAGGGACAGAAGATGATCAATGAACAAAAAAAGAAAAAACTTAGATTCAACATAACAACAAAGAATCCTTTGAAAAGGCAGGTCTTAGTTTCTATAAACTCAACAAACTTGAACAAATTCATGGCAATACCTAGTATATATATTGCTAATATTAATAGGGCTCTTAAAGATATAAAGTCAGCCATAATGTCTGACTTTGTCTGAGCTGATCAGAGAGGTTTGACTATCACCACTAACAAAGTTGCATCTATATCAGACCTCAATACAATCAACAGATACATCAAGAATATTAACATTGTTAATTCAGAAGATATTATGGCCCCACAATTACCTCAGTCAAAGTCCTATCTCAAGACATTGGGTATTTCATATATCAGAGAGAATACTAATACTCCTATCTTCTTGGATTTTGTAGAATGAATCTATCTGAGATGTACAAAGTAGCTCCAAGGCTAAGTCCTTAATTAACAGATGTTTTAATATAGAGAATCACATTTCTATTATCTAAGGCACCAATATAAACCCAGGAGTACCTCAATACAAGAAATATTGTAAATGGAGGCACACAATATTTTCCTGTCATGTTCATGGATCTAGATGAATCAAGTGTAATAGACTACACAAAATTGAACACCATCATGATATAGCATGGTATTGCAAGGCAAATTTTAAGATAAACCTGTCTAGACTTAAAACCAAGAAAGATGAGTCATGTCCACATAGCTTCAAGTATGTTAATTACAAAGGCAAATACCAAGTGGATAGCAATATATATCTATTCTAGAGGTATAGGTTCAATAAAGAGTGGTATGCCAAGAAGTATTAAGAGCTTTAGGAAAGCCAAAGCAAATTAATCCACTTAGTTATAGGAGAGGTGAGTTCATGAACTTAAAAAACCTTTGCTCATTTTCACAGAATATTCACAAGAACAGATTACTCACTGAGATAATTCTAGAAAATAAAAAAGAGTTTGATATCCTTTTCATTCAAGAACTTCCATGGTCTTTCATTCAAAATATTCCAAGTTTATCCAATAAGGAGGGCAACAAAATTATTGGTATCTCTAATCATCCCATTTGGATAATCTTTTTTATACAATTGTCCAATGCCAATAAACATCCAAGAGTAATAACCTACATCAATACTAGGCTTATTCAATTGTGCTTTGCACTTAGAAGAGATATCTTAAACCACAGAGACATTAATTAAGTTTTCTTTTTTAACAATAGCTCTATTTTCTTTATGATCAATATTTATTATGATGAGTATTAATTGGCTTTAAAGTATTTCAAGAATACTGAAGTTAATATTTGTAATGTTCTTGTCATGACTGGAGACTTTAACATTAGAGACAGGGATTGAGATCTGTCTTATCCTCACCATTTAGCTCACAGTGATATCCTTATGGAGATTTCTGATTTTTTTGATTTGAAAATATCTTCTCCTGTTTATTAGGTCCTAACTCATTATGCTGATAATACTAATAACTCTAATTTAGTTATTGATCTTATATTTTTTCATCTAGATTTGGTTAAAGTCAACTCCTATTTCATCCTACCAGAATTCTGATATATATTGGATCATACTTATTTAATAGTTGACATATTCATTAGTAAGGAATTTATCTAAGATATGTAATAATATATTATTAGAAACAGTGAGAAAGAAGAGAAATTCATCATGAAACTCATGTTTACTCTGGGAAATATTGATATAGCAGATATATCAAGCAAAGGTTCTCTTGAAAATATAGTTCAAGAATACACAAGAATTTCCAAACATACTTGATATAACTTTCACTAAATATTCAAAATTGTGGTGGAACAATGAGTGTAGTACCAAACTAAACACTTATCACTCATCCAAATCACTAGAGTATTAGAAAAAGTTCAAGCAGTTTGTCAAGTGAACTAAACATTTATTCTTTGATGAGAAAATTCAAGAGATTACATAAAAAAACAAGAGATCCTGGAATCTTATGAATTGGGTCAAGAAGTGTAAACTTCTTGCCATTGAAGCCCTTCAACATAATGAGTGATCTTACATTGAGCTTGAAGATCTTTGGCAAGTCTTTCATTATAATTTCAATTCAGTACAAAGTTGTCAAGTAAATCTATGACTCTTGGATGAAGTCTTCTCAAAACCCTCTTTAGAATGGCCAACTTTTTTGAAAAAGGAATTCAGAAATGAGATTGCAAAATTGTCATATACAAGCCTGCCTTCCACTTTTTTACAACATGTCTTATAGCAGTGCTGCAACCCTCTAGATATTTTGTCTTCCACAGCAGAGATACTCCTATTCAACTTGGTCTTCCATAATGGAGTTACCCCTGTCAGTGTCTCAACACTGAAACCTCCACTTGGGGTAATAGGGGTTTTACCACTGAAATCCCAAGCATCTCCTATACTATCAGTTTGTATATAAGACTAGTAGTTACACTGTAATTCGCTAGTCTGATAATCGATGAAGATAACTCTTATTGAACTCGATCTCCAGTGTTCAATGGTGACATACCAATCAGCACTCACTCCCATCTTGGACTTCTTCCCAGTGTTATAATTCAAAACTCTTAGAGTTGAATCAAGAAGTAACCTTGTATTGA
>Ga0157358_1001186_pt1 | contig 11349 bp, 10 predicted proteins | sample AttcapACBM2_FD_111484 | JGI IMG/M metagenome (GOLD analysis project Ga0157358, IMG submission 111484) | Fungus gardens microbial communities from leaf cutter ant in Botucatu, State of São Paulo, Brazil - Atta capiguara ACBM2 | ecosystem: Host-associated > Fungi > Mycelium > Unclassified ...
GTGCCAAAGTAGTCTCAGTCAGCATCTCATGTAGTAGGTGCTCTATTCTTGCTTGGTTCTTGTTGTTCTATGACTCATTTGACATATGTACTATGAATGATTCTCTCATGGTTGTTACATATATATAGTATAGAGATTCTTCTGTATTCTTTATACTTCACCACTTCTATATCATCTCTTTCTTACTCTTAAGTCTTTACCTAAGTGCAATCTAAGCTCCAAGCAAAGGTCATAACAACACTGGTACTTTTCTTATTCATCTAGTTTGATCAGAGTAGGTCAAGAATTTACAAATGAGCACACTAGTATTTAAAATTGCTCAATTCTTTCTGTTACTTAATTATTAGCTCTTACCTATCATTCTAGATAAAGCTAATTTTGATTCTAAAATTTCAAACTTTTTCTCTAATTATTTAATTTGTAGGAAAACACAATATTTGTAAAACAGTTTTACCTCTCTTGTTTTATGTGTAGATGTAAAAGTTGGACAAGAATATGCTCTTTCCTCAATTCTTTCTATAATCTATCTTTCTCTTGTCTTTTATATCTTTGAAAAAGAAACAAAAGATCTTCATATCCCTATCTCATTCCTTTCCTTTGTAGATGATGAAATTTTCATTTCTCAAGAGAAATCTTTTGAAAAAATGAACTCCTTTCCTGTAGTTACAATATTATTTTCTTCTTATTCAAATAGTTTGGTCTAATTATTGAGTATAGAAAATTTCAAGTCTTTCATTTTTCCAGATCACATAGTCTCTTTGATTCTCTACCCCTTGATCTCAGCTATTCTGTGTTATAGTGCACTTAGACACTAATATTTTTCTTTTCTTTTATTTATTTTTCTTGATTTAATATTTCTTTTTCTGACTTTTCTTTTCTTTTTATTTGATGATGAAGAGGCATGTGACTGCAGTTACATGACATGTCACATGATGTGAGATCATAGGCCTAGAATCTAGGAGAAAGAACTAAAAGGATGATATCAGGGCACATGTATATGGTATGGTGTTCTTATAAAAAACATAAGGTTGATATATGGTGAAAGCATAGACTACACATGAATATTAGGGTAGGGCTATTTATTGTTAGCATAGACTATAAGAACTTTGTATAAATAGGGTAGTAATATATTGGAGACTTCTTGTCAAGTTCTCTTGTAATCCCCACTTGATATCCACCTTAAGATTTATTGCTTGTATAGCTATTGGTCTTTTGACTAGTAATTGCCACAACATTCTGGAGGCCCCATTCTCAAACCCAAGGATACCTAGTGTCAAAAACAAAAGAAGTGGACTTAAAGTTTTCTTATTTTCTTTTCTCATTCTTATTTTTCTTTTCGATTTATTTTCCTTTATTCTATTTTTAGAACTAGGGTTAGGTTAGAGTGACAAGATTACGCTGTCACACAGCAGGTCACATCAGATGACACAGGCACAAGTCACATGACACATGGAAAGATGTAGAAGGCTCTGGAAGAATGATGCTATACAATAGTAGAAACACATGTTGACCTTCAAGTGTATACATGGTCATTTAGGATAGGCTAGAAATAGCCTGGCATGGACCATTAGGTATTTGTATATAAGGTAGACAATCCTGTACAGAGTTCTCTATTGAGTTCTCTTGTATAAACCCTATACAAGGTTCTTCTTTTGTCCAGCACTAAGGACTTAAGTTGTAACACCTAGAAATATCTTGGTTTCATTTTCAACAGCACATCAAGTTTTATGCCAACAAAGCTCTGTTAACAGTCAAATGTATGATGTTATAACTCAAAACCCTTAGAGTTGGATTATAAGATAACCTTGTATTAGGTAACATAAGAGAACTCGATAGAGAGCTCTTTACAAAATAGTCTACCTTATATACTCCTACAGATGGTCCATGCTAGTTACTGTGTACCTTACCCTAAATGAACATGTGTGAAGCATGAGGCCAACATGTGGTGTCTATATTATATAATGTCACTTTGTTCTAAAATCTTCTACTTCCTTCTCTTAAGTCCTGTGATCAATGTTGTGACCACACCATCAGATGTGACTGATGTGACAGTGTGACAGATCACTTCTAACCCTAACCCCAGAGTTCTAAAAATTGAAAATATAAAAATAAATTGAAATGAAAATGAAAATAAGGAAAGAAAATAACAAAGAATTAAGTCTACTTCTTATGATCTTAACACATGAAGATAATTAGAAATTCTACTCAAGGTCTTCTTTCTTATTAGAAATGCCTTTTTTACAGGACTTGTATACTCTCCATTGCACTATATGGTTTTCCTCTGTGACACTACAATAAAGTACCACTCTCATATTTCTTTAAGGAGCTCAGAAAAATATAGTATCAAGTGGCTTGTGGATCTTAGGTGTCTTTCACATCTCTCCTACTCTAGAAATCAAAGAAATTTCTGGTTTAATTTCTATCCATTTACATCTCTAGAAGCTCAGTAAAAGACATTAACTCAGAATATCAACTCTTTCTTTTAATCATGATCAAATTCCTTCTTGAAAGTAGACATGCCTCTGACTCTAGTTATCATTGTCTCTCCTTGGAAAACATGACCTCCAAGCAAAGACTACTAATCAAAAGTTCCATTGTTGATGCTAATAATTGTCTCAATAATATTTTCTCTTCTTTTAACTTTTTTAATAGCAAATTCTCTCCAGGGTCTAGATTAGTTAATATATTTTCTAGTTGATTTTCATTTTACCAAGCAGATTATAAAGATAAAGGATCTAAAGTTGCAAACTTGACAATATCATTCTTAACATATCATCTTGTTTCAAGACAGTCATTGTTGTTTTAGATGCAAGTATTAGAAACAATGTTACCACTTCCATCACACATACCTACTCACATTCCAACTCTGTTGAGAAAACTCTTTATCATGCTGTGTTAGGTGTGGTTCACACTTGAAGATGAAAGTTCATAGAGTTGGTTTGGAAATGCACAGAGTATAAAAACTTTATGTGATGAGCTCAGCAATACAAACTTGTTGGAATAATCTTGGCCTCAACTTATGTGTTGTACCTCTTACAAGTTGTGTAGTCACAATTTCAGAGAATGGTCTTGTAAGAAGTTATAAGGAGAGAAGTAAAGTATATCACTATTGACATCAGAGATTTAGCATCAACTTTAGTCAATTATTAGGCTAGTTATTAGTAATCATCAGCCTTAAATACTGTTGTGGCAACCACTAGTCACAAAGACCAATAGAGATATAAACAATAAATCTCAAAGACAGATATTGTTGTAGAGATCATAAGAGAACTTGACAAGGAATCTCTGCTGAATTTCTACCCTATTTATATAAATTACAGGTGGTCTGTGCTATTAATAATTGACCCTACCCTAAAGTCCATGTGTTGTTCATGCTTTACCCTCATGTCTTTTATAAGAATACCATGCTATATACATGTGTCCTGACATCATCCTTCTTGCCTTTTCTAGTTTGCTCTAGTCAAGTCTAGGCTTATAACCTTACATTATGTGATATATTATGTGATATATCATGTGCCTCTTCATTATCATAAAATAAAAAGAAAAAGAAAATCAAAAGAAAATAAATATTAAATCAAGAAAAATAGATAAAAAAAAAGAAAAATGTTAGTGTTCGAGTATACCATACCAAATACATACATAAAGTAGCAAAAGGAGTAATTAAAACATAAAGTCTAAGTAATTTTGAAGGAGATAATTAGGCAACAGAAATAGATAAATATGACTATGAATTTTAACTCAAATAAAGCCATATAACCATGGAAATTTGATGGAATTAAGTCTATTATAAAGTACCAAACTACCATACCAAACTACTGATGGAGTTTTAGACACAAATAAAGCCAAATAACTGTAGGGATTTGATGTCATATTGAAGTCAGACATGTCTTAAACATGTTTTGGAGTTTGGAATATAACATACTATTAACATCATATTATCTGAAGCCAAAATTTTTGCTATCAGATGTGGTATTAATTAAACCATCCAAATTCCTAAGGTCTCTCACATCATTGTTATCACTGATTCAATCTATGTGGCAAATCAAATTTTTGATTTAACAATTTACTTATATCAACACTAATCAATCATTATTTCTAAAGATTTTCAATTGTTTTTCAACAAACATTTATTGAACTCTGTTGAATTCTGAAATTGTCCAAGTGATAGTAATTGGTCCCTTCATACCTTGGTTGATAAAGAAACAAAAAAATTTAATCTCATACTACTACTCCTATGCAAAATATTATGGGATTTTGACAAGAAGCATGAATGCAATGATATCATAAAAAATTAGCAAATGACTTTCCAAGCATCAGACTTTAAAGGCTGATACTTTCTTAATCTCTTAGAAGATGATCTCTATCCTATAAAACCTTTGTATATTAAGGGAGGTTTATGGATCAAGTATTATGGACATTTAAACTCATTATGTGCAAAAGCTACAAGAGCAATCACCAATTATACTCTAATAGAAAATACTGCCTTTGTTTCTTCCCTAGAGAGAATTTTAGTTGTTCATACAGGTTCTATCCAATTAAAACTAGATGTTATATTCTGTATGACTACAGAAGGTATAACAATAATTGGAACCTGATGACAGACACAATCAGTCAGTTTGTTTCCTTCCTCAAATACAATCAGGATGTTTTTTTCCTTTGGGGAAGACATTACATGACAAAGTGGACTTTCTGCTCAGTTAGTAGGTTACTAGTTTGTTTTAATTTTTTCTTTTCTTTTTATTTTTCCATTTCCCTATTGTTTTGGTTTTATGTAATATAGTTACAAAGTAGCTACCATAGACTGCCTTTATGTTACATGTAATAAATTGCTGATTTAAAAAAATGTGATTTTGATAATTCATAATAGATTGTTAAAAATAGCTTATTTTGTGATAACTATGGAGGGAATATCAGCAAAAAAATTAATAAGGTTGTTCAGAGATAATGTGTGAAAGTTATATGGGTTGCCAGAAAGCATGATTTTGGATAGAAGCAAACAGCTTGCAGCAGAGTTAATTAAGAAGCTAAATAAAATATTGGAAATTGAAACAAAGTTGCTAATAGCCTTCTATTCACAAATAGATAGACAAACAGAATGTATAAATCAGGAGTTGGAACAATATCTCTGACTCTTTGTAGATTACAGACAAAAAAATTGGCCAGAATAGCTAGTGACAGTGGAGTTTGCTATCAATAACAAAATACATTTAGCAACTAAAGTGTCTCTATTTATAGCAAAATATAGTAGAGAACTGAGAATAGGAGCAGATATTAGAAGAAAAGGAAAGGTAGAGAAAGCAACAGAGTTTACAGAAAGAATAAAGAAGGTCTAGGAGAAAGGAGATGAAGCAACAAGCAGATAAGAGAAGGAAGAAAGCTGAGAAATGGAAGAAGAGTGACAAGGTGATATTAAGTATAAGAGATTTGGTATTCAAAGAAAGACCAGTGAATAAACTAGTGGACTGATATGTTAGTCTATATATCATTGAAGAAGAGTATCCACTAATATAGTCAAACTAAGACTGCTAACTTCAATGAGAATTCATCTGATTGTGAATGTCAGTCAAGTAGTAAGATATAAAGAACAAGTAGAGGAGCAAAAGGTGGAGAAAGTGAAACCAATAGAAATAGATAGAGTTAAATAATGGGAAGTAAAAAAATAAATCAAAAGGAAGGAGGACTTATAAAATACAAAGGAAGTAGTAGTAGAATTCAAAGAGAGGCTGAGTGTAAAAGTTAAAAGACAGGAAAAATTGGATAGGGCAGGAAAAATAAGACTTCAGAAGAGGAAAATTACTGGGAAAATATATGGCAAATATGATTATGGCAGTCACTAACCAAAACAGTCAATAGTAGTCTTATATCACAAAAAGTCTCTTAGGGATTATAAGAAAACTTGACAAGGAGTTTTCAATGTATTACTACCTTATTTATGCTATAGTTACATAGTCTGTACTAGCAATAAGTAGCCCTACCCTAATGTCTATGTTTCAGCCATAAGGTAAACATATTATAGACATATATCTTAACATCATTCTTTTAGTCTCTTCTTCAATATTTTATATCTTTAATATAATGTCATATGACATGTTATGTAATAACTATCAAAATCACAAGAAGTGGACTTGATTACTTTGTATTTTCTCCTTACTTTCTATTTTCTTTGGATTTATTTTCTGTTTTTCTATTTTTAGCACCTAGAGTCAGGATTAGTAATGACATAGACTACATGACACAAAGGAAGACTCTAGAAAGATGACGTCGTACCATGTGCCAATCGCATTACTAACACATGGTTGTTTAGGATAGGTTAGAAATAGCTAGCATAGACCATGAGGATTTAGTATATAAGGTAGACAGTCCTATACAGAGCTCTTCATCAAGTTCTCTTGTGTAAACCCTATACAAGGTTCTTCTCCTGTCCAACACTAAGGGCTTGGGTCATAACAAGAATAGAAAAATTGAAGAAGAGAAAGAAAGAGAAGAGAAAGAGAGTGATTAGAGAGAGAAGATGTTTTGTATGTGGGATATTTGGGCATATGGCCTATAATTGCAGAAATAGAAGAGAGAAAGAGAGGCCAGTACAGGTGCCCTTGAATAAGTTTGAAGTATTGAAGGACAGAGTAATGCAGAGAGGTAAAGGAAGTAGGAAAGAAATAGTGAAAGAGAGAAGGGAGATTTTGAAAGAGAAAAAAGTAAAGAAAGAGAAGAAAGAAAGAAAGAAGAAGAAAGAGAGAAAAGAAAAGAAAGACGATTTGAAAGAAGAAAAAGAAGAAGAGAGGAAGATAGAGGAATAGATAGAAAAGGAGAAAGAAGAGAAGAGAGAGGAGATGAAAGTAGAGAAAGAGGAGAAGAAGGAAAAGGATTTCTCCAGAGAAGAAATCTTGAGAAGGAAATACTCCCTAGTATAGTGGAAGGTGTGATGTTACGAGTGTGGAGGTTTAGGACATAGAAAGAGAGATCATGGAAAGATAGAAAAAGATAAGATGAAGAAAGATAAAATAGGGAAAGATAAGAAGCAAGATATAGAGGAAGATAAGAAAGAGATAGCAAAAGGGAAGATAAAAGAGAAAAAAATAAAGACAAAGAAGAAAGGAAAGAAAGAGAAGAGCAAGAAGAAGAAGATAGAGAAAAAAGAGATCAGAATAGAGACAGAGAGAGAAGAGAAAGAAAAAAAAGATGTGAAGATATTGACAGAGAAAGAAATAGTAGAAAAGATAGATGAGAAGAGAGAGATAGAACTAAGAGAGCGAGAAGAGAGAATAGAAGAAAGAGAGAAGATAGTGAGAGAAAGAGAAATAGAGATTAGAAAGAAGAAAGAGGAGATGGCGAAAAGAGTGAAGAAAATGGTAGAGTTATAAAGTAAGATTGGGGAAAGAGAGATAGAGACAGAAAAAAGAGATAAAGAGATAGAGAAGAGAGAAGTAGAGATATCAAGGAAGGAAGTAGAAGAAAAGAAGTTGAAAGAAAGAAAAGAGATAAAAGAGAGAGAAAAGAGAGAAAAGGTGAGAGTAGTAGAAGAGAAAAGAAAGAAGGAAGAAGTAGAGAGAATAGAGTAGAAAAGAAAAGAGAGAGAAAAGATAGAGAAAGTGGAAGAAGAGGTTAAGATATCTCAGGTATTTGATAGGACTTTGTCACAGGTCTCAAGATTTGTAGAAGATTGTAGGAGATATACAGAGAGAGAGATAAAGGGAGGAAAGACAGAAGATAAGATCTATTGGATAGTATCATATGTCCAAGGAGGTCTGACAGATAAGTAGAAGGAAAAAATAGTGGATGAGATATTTGAGGACAGATGGAAAGATAGAAAGGTGGAAGATATATTAAAAGAGATAGAGAGAGTTTGGCAAGAAGGAAGAAGAAGACATAGGGAAAGGAATGGATGGATTTTGGAATGCAGTGAAAGAAAAAGAAAAAGAGAAAAAGGAAACACCAATTGTCATGGCAACAATGCCAAGAGTACAAACAGCAAGAAGAGGAGGTAAGAGTGGATTTTGAAAGAGATAGAGATAGAGAAAGAATACCAAGGTGTTTCTCCAGAGGAGAAATCTTGAAGAGGGAATATTATTATAAGATGAAAGTGTGGACAGACTTTAGGGTTAGAGTTAGGACAGAGATAAGATATAGTAGTAGTATTATTATTAGTCTACAATGAAAGAGAGAGAGGGCATGTGACTGAGAAGTCACATGACATAATATCATAGGCCTAGAGTGGTCTAGAGTAGTCTAGAAGGATTAGAAAGAGTCTAGAGTGGTCTAGAAGGATTGGAAAGAGTCTAGAGGTGAAATGATGTCAAGGATAATGTTAACAGCATGGTTTTTTCATAATGTACACATAGTGCATGTATGTATGATGGAAATTAAAGAGTATAATGTTAGGGCACATGAACATAGCATGCTGGCCTTAAGGTAGATGCATAGTGGATGAGTAATGACCATGAGGACAGGGCATAGATATTAGGGTAGGCATAGAGAAGTCATAGTACAGACCATGAGGACTTTATATAAACAGTTAGTAAAATACTGTTGTGGTTTCCTGTTGAGTTCCCTTGTGAATATACAACTCATGTTCCCACTAGATATCTCTCCTGTAAAATTTATTGCTTATGCTACTATTGGACATTGGTCTAGTGGTTGTTACAACACATGGTCTATGCTACTACTTTCCTAGTCTACCCTAAATGACCATGTGTTGCACATATTATATAACATCATTCTTCCAGAACCTTCTATATCTTTTTCTGTGACCTTGTGACTTGTAACCATTACTGTGACCATATGATCTGATGTGACTGATGTGTGACAGTATGATATTGTCACTCCAACCCTAACCTTAGGTTTAAAGAGAAGAAAAAATAAATCCAAAAAAAAAGAAAAAGAGATTAACTAAAAAAGCTAGTGTCTAGGCTTTACATCTCTGATAGATAGCCAATCTTGAAAGTAAAATTATAATATCTCAGAAGTATAGATTAAAACTAACAATCAGGAAATATTTATAGTTTTTGCAAGATAGAACAGTTTTTGTAAATTATAAGCCATATACATCTATATTATATAATTTCTAAGATATCAAAATATCAAAGAACTAAGTAGAAGGAAGTAAATACTGCCAAAGTGCAGCTGACAATATAAATAAATAATGTTGAGATGCAAAGCCTACTAGGGCAACTGGGTGGAAGAGTAGGGCACTTCAAATCTCTAGAAAATCCTAATTTTATTGTCTAAGAAATACTAACTATATGCTTATCTCCAAGAAATCCTAAGAGAATAGGATGGGGATTCCTGAAGATCATAACTACTCTATATAATAACAGGTCTATTCTAATGTGTCATAATTCTGTCTACATAAGCAGGAAATGATAATACTCAAGTAATTAGGAATAGTTCAGAATAGAAAGACCAAATTGAAAGAGATCTGAAGTGCTTAGCAAATGTTTTCAGAGTATAAGAAAGTAAATGAGCAGATAATAATAGCAGACTATGGAAGACTACAAAATATTATAAAAGAGTAATGGAATACAGGAAAAGAGAGTTAGATGATATATCTAGATAGTTATTTGTATATGGCTTAAAAAGATCTAGAGTATGAGAAAGTAGATAAGCAAAGAGTTATAGAACACAAATCAGCTGGAAAATATTATTAGAAGAGAAAAGTCTTAGAAGAACAAGTCTTCTTACAAAACTCAGATAAGTGTTATGACATGTCTCTAAACTCTATTTTCTTTTAATACTTTTTATGGATTTTATATTCTTTTATTTTAGTTTTATTTTATTTAGTGATGAAGAATTATATGATTATTGCATGTGATTATGTCACATGAGGTAATATTATAGATCTAAAAGAAAGTTGAAAGATTTAGTATAATAATGTTAGAGGATATAGTATTATGACTTAAGACTAAAAGATAGGTCAAAAGAAAAACCTTGTATTGGGTTAATACAAGAGAACTTGATAGAGTTCCAAGTACAAAGTACTTACTTTATATACACTTGGCTAATACTCTATGCTATACTAAACCTAGTCTACTTTAAAGGAAATATATACTTTATACCATTGACATATAGTATGATATTGTTCTAAAACCTTTTATAACCTTTTGTATGACATGTGACATGTGATGGTTTGTGACATCATTTTTTTTTTAAATCAACAATTTATTACATGGTGTGCGAAGGCAGACTGTGGTAGCTACTTTCATAACTACATACAAAGGACGCACTCTAACATGAAGCTAAAAGAAGGAAGGAGAAAGGGAGGAGATAAAAGAACTAATCGACAAGTAGAAAAGGAAAGGACTATTTAGATAAAATTAATTGTCAATTGTCAATGAATGCGAAAGCATTCAGATTAAAAGTCAAAAACATCACGAAATGAGTCAACATGTCTCTTCTGGAGTTCCAATACCCATTAAATCTTTGGCACTCGTGTAATATATGTCTCCTCTATTCGATAGGATAGTTATTGCATGGACATGCGAAATCTATGTTAGGGAAAAATCATAGCCTGTACTCTCCAATAGAAGTATGGTTGGTAATTGCTCTGACAGCTCAGGCGCATAGCGAATTAGAGTGGCTGAAAGTTTGAAGCCAAGGACCACCTCTGGTGTAGGATGGTTTGATAACATTGAGATCGTTATCTAATAAATCCAGGAAGTGTTTGCCTTTCCCATCTGAGGCTTGGAAAGTCATTTTCCACAGCTTGATTGACTTGTCACAGTCAGATTTCTTGCAAAAATCCCAAGATATTTTGGTCGGATAAGAGGGTGTAACCAAAAAGGCTTTGGAATCTTTGTCGGCATCGCGATAAAATCTCCATCTGAGTTTGCTAGGGCATTCCCAGAATTCAATGGAATTGGATTCATTAGATGAGAAAAAGGTACGCAATTCTCTGAGTATAGCAGCAGAGTGGATTTGGTAAGGATGTGATCCACAGTCAAATATTTTCTTGGCCGCATGGATAGAGTCAGTTACAATGACGATTTTGGAGACATTATTAATGGAGCATGCTTGATTGATGCCCCATCTGATAGCAAAAAGTTCAGCTTCTGTACTTGTCACGAAGGAAGCATGGTGAACTGTTTTGATTAGTGGTCGATTGGCTGAGTGGATGTGCAAAATAGATGTAGCGATATCATTCTTGATGCTAGCATCGGTTATCACAAGGGCAGTATGGGATTCAGAAGAGCAATGAAGAACCATGTCATCTAGTTCTTGATTGCAAATCTTGTTTTGATTTTTTTCTTTTTTATTAACTAAATTAAAAGAAAAGCAATTAGAAAAATTGTCAATAATGCAATGACCAGGAAAAAATTCAGGATCAAGAGGAGAGAAAGACGGAAATATCCCATA
>Ga0157358_1001187_pt1 | contig 11342 bp, 2 predicted proteins | sample AttcapACBM2_FD_111484 | JGI IMG/M metagenome (GOLD analysis project Ga0157358, IMG submission 111484) | Fungus gardens microbial communities from leaf cutter ant in Botucatu, State of São Paulo, Brazil - Atta capiguara ACBM2 | ecosystem: Host-associated > Fungi > Mycelium > Unclassified ...
TCAATAGAAGTTATCTTTGTTGATTATCAGACTAGTCAATTACAGTATAATTACTAGTCTTATATACAAGTCAGATAGTTAGGAGATGCTCAGAGATTTTAGTGTACAGTCATGAGCAGAGGTTTTAGTAATAAAACACTGATAGAGATTTGTTACATCAATGTCACAGAGATGTGTTGCAAGAAGAATGACTATCATGGAAGGTGGGCTTGTGTTGGAGATGTTATAATGACAACACTGCTGTAGGGACATATTTCAGAATGGGTAGACTTGACATATGATAACTATACAGAGTTGAATGAAAACAGGAAGACTCTGAGTTAATATTTAAATGAAATCCTTACCAAAGTCTTAGATTACTGATATAAAGTGTTAATATCTTAGGTAATCTAATATCACTTGCTACTTTGGTATTCTGGTATCAAATACTATAAACAATAGACTTGGTTTTATTTTATTTTATATCTCTTTTTATTTATTTATTTAGTTTTTATTTCTATTTTTCTTATTTTGACTTAGGTAGTGGAGTTGTTAAAGGTGTTGGGAATATAAGCTTTTATATGTGTTAGCTCTGCTAGTATCTTGACTAGGAGCTATAAGATAAATATCAAGAAAGTTGTGGTTGAGTAGGCCTAGAACCATCCTTCCAATTAGAGTTTTTATTGATAAGAACAATGCTGGGACATATAACAGAAGATATTATCCATATATCTTGAATAGTGTAAAACAGAGATTAAAGAGAAAAACATTTTCTTTGGTTAATTTGTCTTAAGCAATATAGCAGATTTGTGTTATATGTCAAGTCTACCTCCATAAATAACTCATCTTCTGTGGCAGTATTATCTTCTGTAAAACTCTGTGAGTATTCAATCTTCTACAGTGAAGTTAACTTTTCACTTATTTTCTTATTTTGGGACCCAGGATTAGGGTTTAGTACAACATAATATATGGAAGAATGTAGAAGGTTCTGGAATAATAATATTATACAACATGTTTACCACATGTTAACCTCATGTATAATGCATAGTCTTTAGGTGTACACAGACTATTAGCCTAGAATATATAGGTAGATATATTATATCAAGAACTTTATTGAGTTCTCTTATATTAACTCTGATACAAGGTTCTTTTCTTATTCTAACTCCTAAGCTTGAATTGTAATATTATATCAAGAGTGTTGTTAAGAGGGGTGGTGTCAGAGCAGGATAGAACTTGCTTCAAGTGGATATTCACAATCAGTTGTTTAGGAAAAGATTAGATCAAATATGGAAACTTATTCAGAAATAAATGTGATATCTATAAGGTTGGGCAAAGTACCCAGATTGCAGATCAAGCTTGGAGGCTTATTCATAGATAGATGACATAATCTCAGATAACAACCTTGACCTCAACTTATGTGTTGTGTCTACTGTCTGTCATGTGGTTGTAATTTTGAATAATTAGGGAGAAATGAAAAGAGGGTTCTTAGTTAGAAGAGTAATAGGTAGTTCTTAGTTGAATCTTAGTTGAATCCTAGTTGGATTAGATTCTTAGTTAATTTCCAGACTGAAGACTACAGAGTATCTACTTGTTCTTATATACTGAGTCTGGAGTTGGAACTGTAGCTAAGAAATAGTAGTGTAAGGGATAACTAAAGAGATATTATAGAGACATTTTCTAGGATATAGAATGACCAGGAGTCTAGGTGACAGGTTACTGGAAGATGAAATATGAGAGACTAAACAATCATGGATATGGAAGTACATCTAGATATGGTTAGAGTCCTAACTGGAAGTTAGAAGTAGATGTCTTAGATATCTCAGAAGTCAGTCTATAATATATTAGAATATTAGAACTCAATTTCCCATTCTTAAGACTACTCAACACAGGACTCCCTCTACTTTTTTCTTACTTTATATTTATTCTGAACCAAGAAACAATACTGTTTTTTAGTCAAGAAGACACAGCTAGACTCTAGGCTTAAGAAAAAGATAATAGCCACCAAAAGGCTTGTTGTAAATGGTTAGGACTAAGTACAGGCCCCTACTTAGACATACTTATTATTGAATTATGTAGTGTTTAGTAGAATATTTGTATATTTTTACATATTATCTCAGTGTTGTAATGTTTCCTTATAACTTATATATGCAAAAGAATGACAGTTGCTCAAAGTATTGTTTAGAGTAGAATGACTTTCTTAGGTTAAACTTGTTTACAGTATGTTATGACTTAGGCCCAAATGTTAAAGCAAAAATATACTCATATATTGAGTAACATAAGAGAACTTAATAGAGTTTCTACTATAGAGTAATCTACTTTATATACCTTTAGGAGTTGGTCTGTATATACCTAACCTACTATGATATTTTATCAAGTCACATGACTAGGTGACTGTGACTATGATATTTATAATATAACATATGTCATGCTTCTATCATGCTTTGTGACATAACATTACTCCAAAGAAGGAAATAAGGAAACTACACTATAAAAGAAAAGAGAAATCATAAAAGACTAGAAAAATAGAAAAATGTCTAAGTCCACTTCTGATACAGTAGTTAGTAGTTTTAGGTATTCAGTAAATGGTGTAAGTATTATATGTGAAGTTCACCTAATCAAAGCTTGTTCTCTATAGTAGTGTTATCCTGTTTATAACTCTGACAAAGGCCTGTTTTTTATAACAGCTATATTTCCATAGCATGTTTACTATGGTAGTGTTATACCCAATCTCAAACTCCACAAGTACTTTGTCTTCTATGATGGAGGTACTCTTATCTAACTTTGTCTTTTATGGTAAAGTTTCTCTATTTGATCTCTTTCAGTGTTTCACTACTGAAACCCCAAGTTTCTCCTTTTTATATTACTTGTATATACTAGTCTAGTAGATACATTATATTTTGCTAGTCTGATAATCAACTATTTCAGTTGAACTCTATTTCCAGTATTCTTCAGCAATATACTACTATCAGTACTTACTTTTCTCTACTCTACTCCTAAAGTTGTGATCATATAGCAAACAGACAATATAGTACATAAGCTAAAGTCAAGGTTGTTCTGGGAAGTCTGTATTATTATATACTTTCTATATTATTTCTATATCTAGTACAACTCTAAGCCAACCCCACAGGCTTTTGCCTCTTGATATGAACCATATCTAACAGTGAGGTAAGACTAGAAAAGGGCCCACTAGTATTTACAGAAATAGTGTTAAGTTTAGAGTATAATTCTAAGGGCAAGATAAGTATTAACATCTTTTCTTTATCTTTATACATATTTTCATCACTACTATTATTATTATTATCACCTACACTTATTGATTTACCCTCAGTATACAGCATGAGTCAATACAGCTTATTAGAACAAATTTTACTTCAATTGAGGTAGTGAAATAAGCAGATTGCGGTAATGTAGACACAAATAGCAGTACTGGTGGCAGTGTTTGATACAGATGTTAACAAGATAGCAGGTTTTGTTATAATATACAAACTTTATATTGGGATAAGAATAAGGGAGGTAGAATAAGGGAGGTATTAGTAGAGGAACAAGTATAGTGGGTTTTGACATGTATGTAGAGAGGTTCAGCAGATATCTGAAAGGAAAACTTTTTGGAGGATTTGAAGTCAGGAGATTTTCCTAGCTCTTTCCTATTATTTAAGTCTTTTTTATTTTTCTACTTTGATTTTTCTCTATTCTCTTTATTTCTTTTCTTATGTAGACTTAATAAAGGAGAACAATGTGATGTCACAACTGTCAAAAGTTGGTCACATATGTTATGGTCATAGTCATAATGTTATATAATGTATTAGAAAAGTGATATGATGACTCTTATATATAACTCACAGTATTTGGAGTAGGCTAGATATAAAGTATACACAGACTATATACTAGAGGTATATAGAGTAGACTCACTTATACTAGAAACTCTACCAAGTTCTCTTGTGTTAAACAATACAAGTTCCTCTTTTATTCTAACTCTGGGATTTATATTATAACAATACTTAGCCAAGCAAGCTCTCTCAACTGTACACTTTGCAGACTTTTCCACAGTTCTCTTGAGCCCCACAGACTTTGCTATAGGCTCTGCTATGATCCTATATTTATTTCCAAACACTACTACTATTAATCCTAAGCCCCACACTTATGCCTTGCTCCTTTAAAAGACTTTTTGGACCTCTGATTCACTGTTCTCTGTCACTTCAAATATTTCCTACCTTTTCAGATAATATTCTAGATACTTTGATCCAAGTTCCTGACTATTTGTATATCATAATTCTAATGATTAGCTTAGCATTGTTCTGCTAGATTGCAATAGACAGTAGAGTATTTAGGTATTAGCCATCTTTAGGAGATCTTATTCTATTCTTTTAGGTTTCTCTAAATACAGGTAGTATTTGGTTACTAGCTACTAGAATATAATCTTAGATTTCTCTAAAGATTGTAAACTCTACATAATCCTACAAACTTTACTCAGTTGCCCTAATAGCTCTTATCAATTGGAGATTTTCTAGCTGAGCTGAAAAAGGAATTCAGCAAAGAGGATGATAAGCTGACAAAGATGGCATAGCCAAAGAAGGTGAAACAGGAATTGAGAATAATAGAGGAGTTTTTACAGAAGTTTAGAAGAGTGGGTATAAAAGAAGGCCTTTAATATATTGAGTAATAATATAAGAGGGCAACAAACTTGGACAAGCACTAGAGAGAGAGTAGGTAAGAAGAAGAGGGACCAAGAGACAAGAAGAAATCTAGAAGTCAAGAACAGAGGTAGACTATAACCATAAATACAGAAGGCAGTATGAGACAACAACTGGCCCCACCTCAGGTTTGGTCTGAGAGGCAAGAGTTTTAGAGGATATTAGTAGTACATATTCTAATAGAAGGAGTAGAAAGAACAAATGTGATCATGGTAAACTTGCAGCAACAGCAGCAGGTAGTATAAGAAGACTTGTCTTTGTACAAATTTTAAGTATTCAAACTTTATCTCCAACCCTACCAAATCCCACAGTATTTTTACTCTTTATAAGTTAGTGCTCCATTATCTCTGCCAAATTCTTTAGTCTTTCTTAGGCTAACTTGCCAAATCTGTGGACCTCTGTAAGCATATTGTCAACCTCTATTATTAAATCTCTTTAGTATTTCCACTGTAAATTTTCTTTCTTTCTTTTCTAGTAAATTTCTAGGTGTTTCTGTTAGAGTTCTTAATCTTCTGGCTATTATAATTCTTCACCTATGTCAGCACTATTCTGCTAGATTGAAATAGACTCTATTAGTATTTATAATAGTTGCCACTTCTAAGAGTTCTCATTCTGTTCTCTTAGAACTTTCTGGAGATGAGTATTACCTATACTTAGGACTTTTTAGAGGTTGTAAAAGTTTGAAAAACCCTATAGACTCTGCTGTTATGCTGTAAAAATGAAAGAATATACTTTTATAAGGTCTTTAAGCATTATTAGAAGTGATTCATACTTACTAATTTTATCCACAATTGTAGTATGGAAGATGGAGGTGGAAAAGAACTTAGTGAGTCAGGTTTTGGGACAGAGTTGGAAGGGGTACTACATAGATAGATTAACCTTGGCTTCAACAAATAACATTACACCTAGCTTATACATCATATGATCATGATTTTAGATGACAATGGTTCAGATAGATGTGTGTAAGTGTAACATAATTCAAGTTAATAATTAGACTAAGGAAAACAGTACATGATAGACTACATTCTTAAATATGGAACTGGTAACCTAATAATAATCTACTGCTGTATGTACTTTGGGTTATTGGGCATTACAGGGGATGTTATTTGGAACTTTATACAATTGATGAGGAGTGTAGGGTCTGGTTCTTGAGTTGATAGGTGATTTGAATGGAGTGTGATCCATGCTGGAAGAGTGGAAGGTGTGTGGATGTTGGATGGTATGTAACAAACATTTAAAATGTTGTAATCCTAAGTTTGGCTCAGATTGCAACTAAAGCAAAGACTTGAGAAAATAGTAAGGAGATGATCAATTGGTAAAGTGTAAAGATACAAAATGGTATTTACTACTATATATACATAGTGACTACAAGGAACAAGTAAGGCATCCTTGAGGAAATAATGAAGAGAGAATGAGAAAAACATAAGGAGACCTTTACTACTACATGAAGCACTGACTGATATAATATGAGGAAAGTGCAAGGTGCAGTAAGTATGAGTCAAAAGTGAAACAAACCCCAACACATGTTTGAATTGAGGTAAACATGAAGCAAACACCTGTAGCATATAAGACATCAATCATAACATAAAACCCCTTTAAAGGCATTAGCAAGAAAACTTTATGCTCTTAGATGATATCTCAGGCTCTTTTAAGTGGATATCCTCTTGAGAGGCAGTATGGTAGCTGTTAATCAAACTAGATCTCAGAAAGACAAGGTTTTTGGGGAGAAGAAACACTACTGCACTCATAAAAGACTAACTACCAAGTATGGACACCTGTGAGCACAATTTACATAGCTACAAATATTTGAATAGTAGAATAAGACAGGAACATCCTGGATCAAAAGCTAGAGAAGCCTAAAATAGATTTACAAGTGGAGACAACTAGTAAAAATAACTAAGAAGAAATGTAATTGGTACTTGTGAGCAGGAAATAATCATCAGGCTGATTTCAGGTTGCAAATAGAGAAAGGACTATGTGCTTGTAAGACCTCAGAAATCTTTCTTATAGTTTTGGTTTTCATTCTCCATGTTCATTCTCTATATCTTTAGACTAATATATAAGCCACAAGTAGAGAGGAGAAGAGAAAAAACCCCTATCCAAATTCTCCACTCATAAGTGGTTTGAGTGATATTTTATTGAGTGAGGAGTATTGTGAATACCTACCATTACTTTCAAGCAAGTTTTGAAGAGTTTTAGCAGTCTGAGAAAGGCTGGTAAGATGAGTATCAGTTAGTGTCTTCAGTTGTAAGATTCAACTTGAGAGATATCTTTAAAGTACATTACTTAGAATAGATAGTATTTTTAAGTGTTATGATATGATAAAGTGTGGACAGACTTTGATAAGATATAGATAGGACAGTAGCATATTATTAGTCTACAGTGTGAGAAGGCATGTGACATGGAAGTCACATGACATTATATCATAGGCCTAAAATGGTCTAGAAGAGCCTAGAAAGGTCTATAGTCTAGAAGAATCTAGAAAAGTCAGAAGCAGTCTAGATGGATGATGTCAAGGAGCATGTTAACCACATTGTTACCTCATGGTGTACACATAGACTTTAGGGTAGGATGCATAGTAGAAGCATAGTCATAACATAGACCATATGTAATAATATATATAGAGTAGCAATTCAGCAGAGACTCCTTGTCAAGTTCTTTTGTGATCCCCACATCAATAGCCTACTGAGAGCTTTACTTGCTTGTGTGATTATTGGACTTTGTGTCTAGTGGTTGCCACAACATTAAGAAGCTTTGCAATCTATTTACTAGGTTTTCCAAAGAAGCTTGTTACACAGTATAAGGTTTACTGTTTAGAAGTGTGTTATCAAGGAAAAGTGTTTGCAGGTGAATGTTATTCATATATTCCTTTTAATATCCTTTCTAACTTCATCCTTTTACATTTACAAGAGCTCTTTTAGGGTTTTATGTATTTTAATCTTCTTTTATATTATTGCTTTTACCCTTTCTCTGTTACAATTGATGCCTCCTGGAGACAGCATGGAGAAGGGCAAAGGGTATGATGATATGATCAGCTGTGCCACAAGTAGTCTCAGTTAGTGCCTCATGTAGTAGGTGCTACAACCTTGCCTTATTCTTATTATCTCCTCATGTCATTTGTCTCATGTACTGCACATTGCTTTACTTCTAACTAGTATATATAGTATAGATACTATCTTGTATCCTTATACTTTACCACTTCTATATATCTCCCTTAACTTTTCTCAAACCTTTGCCTAAGTGCAACCTGAGCTTTAGCTTAAGATCGTAACATTCTCTTAATTTCTAAAGCTAATATTATCTCCTTTGAATTCTTTAACATGTAGTTAAGAGCTAGTATTATATAGTTCTTGTTACAACCTAGCATAACTTCTTTTCTACTTGACTTCTATTACTACTAGTCACTTTAATAGGTAAGGCTTGTATCTAGACAAGACCTATATACTATAAATATGGATTATAAAAGGAATTGTGAAGGTTTTGAACACATTGCAAGATATTGTAGAAACAGAAGGGTAATTGGCCAAGAATAACAAATTAGCTATTATGGTAACAATAGTAATTTAAAAGAGAAGAAGAACTTAGTAGTTCTTGACTAGGTTCTAGTTACAATAAGTTTGCAATGCTCAGTAGAGTAATAGACAATGAAAATTTATCTAAATGCAGCCTAAATAAAAACCTTTGAAGAGAAGTAGCAGTAAATATTGGATTGGAAAGGATTGATATATAAGAAGTGATAGTAGAGATGTTGTTAGATAGTAGTGTGATAGAATTGGTTTGAGTTCAGAGTTTGTGAGAAAACAAGGATTTAGATTGAAGAAAATTAAAAGACTTATTTATGTATGAAACATAAATGGTACTTTTAACAAAAAAGAGCCAATAGAAAATACTGTGAAAGTAAATATCTTTTATAAGGAACATGAGATAGATGTAATTAGTAGTCAGAAGTGGAATGTGATCTTGGGAATGCTGTGGCTTGCTTGCTACAATCATGAGATTGATTAGAGGATAAGTGAAGTGAAAATAACAAAGTGTCCAAAAGAGTGTAGGAAAATGGAAGTAAAGCAAGTTGCAGAGGAATGGAAGATTTGGGATAAAAAAAGAAGATTGCAAAGTTAGAGGAAGAAGCCAAGAAATTGGTACCTCCAAGATTCCACAAATAGATCCATGTTTTTAGGAAGAAAGTAAGTAAAAGAATGCTGATGAGGAAAATATAAAATCATGCAATAGAGTTGAAGGAAAGATTTGTGCTATAGAAAGAGAAAATTTATACCTTGTCCAGAGAGGAGAGAGAAGGTATATGAGTTCATAGATAAATAATTAAGAAAGGGATATATCAAATCCTCAAAGTTGTCTCAACAACACCAATGTTTTTTGTAGAAAAGAAGGATGATAAGAAAAATATGGTATAAAACTATAGATATTTAAATGAATAGACTGTAAAAAATAATTATCCTTTGCCTTTGATTTTAGATATTGTAGAAAATATTGGTACAAAAAAAGTATTTACTAAGTTAGACTTATGATGGGGTTATAATATATAGATAAAGGAGGGAGATAAGTGGAATGTGGTGTTCATGATATCAGAGAGGTTTTTTTAAGCCAAAAGTGATGTTCTTTGGTCTTATCAACTTACTTGCAATATTTCAAACAATAATGAATGAAATTCTATGAGACTTGATCAATGCTGGGAAAGTGGTAAGTTTCATTGACAATATGATAGTAGGAACAGAGAAAGAAGAAGAATATGATGAAGTAGGTAGAAGGTTAGGAAGATAGGATTCTTGAGAGTAGTGATAGTATTAGAAGAAATTAAGATAAAGGAGGAAAATATGAAGGCAGTACTGAACTAACTAACTATCAGGTAAGAAACATGCTCTAAAGAAGAAACCATCCATAAAAAAATTTGTGAAAGATATCAGAAGAGCATGAGAACATTATCCAATGCATGCAGATGAAATTTCAAGGTAACCTTGGCTTTAGTAGATAAGCTATATCTCTACTTATTATAACAGTCATATTTTGGATGGAAATTGTAACAAGAAATAAACCATTAAGAAAGTCAAACTTCTAAGCATGGGCACTCAGAACAGTGTACTACACTAGATGTTAGAAACAGACTAGCTACTGAACCAGTTACACTAAAAGTGTACAATGTCAAGCTTTGACATCTGGCTGGTACTATATATATATTTCATACTGTATTTCTAATATTAGGTATTTTTCAAGCTAAGGAATTATGAAGTATTTACTTGTCTTAGATACTAGTACTAAATCTATCTGAGAATTGGCAGAGATAGATAACTACTCTGAATATACTAAAGTTCTCAGAAATTAAGTCCCAGAGTTCCATAGATGGACATCATAAGAAGTTATGTAATCAGTAATAGAGTGATTCAACATGGAATGAAACCAGGTTGATTTGTACTAGAAGTAGTATATGAGCTAAAAGAAGAATATCCACTTCTGTAGATGTTTTGGGTGGAGCAGAGCTTAGGTAATCATTATCTGTGATCTAGTTGAATATGCTGAATGTGCTTGAATGGTATATGATACTAACTCTTGAAGAAATTAAGAATATTTAGAAGTTTTTAGAACTAGCCAACTATTATCTAAATATTCTATGTTTATAGCTAGGCTATTATATGACCTGGTAAAGAACTAGTGTTAGCTGCACCAGACTTAGACTAAAAAAAATGAGAATAAAAGTAGATATATTGAATTTTGCAATAGGAAAGGTCTTATTAATAGAGTATGAAGACAAAAAATAGAGATTAGTAGTATTATAAACTTAAGACTAAAATTAAGTCAGAAGAATGACCTTGGATTGGGTTGCTTACAAGAAAACTTGATAAAGTTTCTAAGTACAATGTATTCTACTTATATATGCTAGACTGATAGTCTGTACTACCCAAAATCCAGCCTATCCTAAAAACTATACATATTATATACTATTGACATATAGTATGACATCATCATTCTAGAATCTTCTATATTCTTTTGTAATACATGATTAGGTGACCTTTACTGTGATTGCATTATGTGACCTGTGACTGATGTGTGACAGTGGCAGTAACATTACACTAAACTCTAACCTTAATAAATAGAAACATAAATGAAATAAAAAATGGAAATAAAAATATAAAAATAAAAAATAAAGCCCTCTGTTCATAGCTCTGATAAGTGGTATACTTATCAAAATCTCTAAATAAGACTGAAGAAAAACTATAAAATTCATGACAAGAAAATGTTAGTGATAATTAGAGGATTATAAAACTGGAAATATTTTCTAAAGGGTACCAAGTTTAAGTTCAAGATTTGAACTGATTATAAAAACCTAAAATATTATATAAAAGCACATAAGTTCAATTGCAGACAAGCTTAATAGACATCATACCTATTAAGGTTTAATCTCACTTTGGAGCATATACTAGAAACAAAGATAGAAAAAAAAAGACTAAGTAAAAAAACTGAACTGAAAGGTGAGGACAAAAACAATAATGAAAACCAGAAATTAATTAAGAACAAATAGGTTCAAAGTTTGATAGAAGTAGTAGTAGATAGATCAGAAGTAAATATAATAGAAAAAATAAAAAAGCTAGAGAAAAAGATAAGAAAGTAGTTAGAGCAGTAAAGGAAATAAAGAAGGCAGGAGCTAAGAAATTGAGAGAA
>Ga0157358_1001189_pt1 | contig 11340 bp, 8 predicted proteins | sample AttcapACBM2_FD_111484 | JGI IMG/M metagenome (GOLD analysis project Ga0157358, IMG submission 111484) | Fungus gardens microbial communities from leaf cutter ant in Botucatu, State of São Paulo, Brazil - Atta capiguara ACBM2 | ecosystem: Host-associated > Fungi > Mycelium > Unclassified ...
ACAAGGACAAATGATCTCACTAACAAGTAAACCTCTCAGTAGAGTTATAATATAGGAATTTCACAAGAGAACTCAACAAGGAGTCTCTGCTAAATTAGAGTCCTATATATACAGAATACACATGGTCTGTGCTACATTCTTATGTCTGCCTCATTTCCTACTCAAGGCCACCATGTTGTATACATGTGTCCTGACGTTATCTTCCAGATCATTCTACTATGTTCTAGGCCTATGATGTTACATCATGTGACATGTCATGTGACTGCGATGTCATGTGCCTCTTCATCGTCACTAAAAGGAAAAAGAAATTCAAAAGAAAAGAAATATAAAATCAAGAAAAATAAATAAAAGAAAAAAGAAAAAAGTTAGTGTCCAAAGCATTCCATAACAGTCTCGACAATCATGTTGTCAACTTCTTGAGCAACTATCTCATTGACAGGAAGACCAATTACTCATGGAACAATTTTTCTTCATCTATATTCAATGTAAATGTAGGTGTAGGACAGAGTTTAGCTCTTTCTCCTATTTTATCAGCTTTATACCTTTCACCATTTCTTCATATTTTAGAAAAATGACTAAAAAATCTTAAAATCCTAATTTCCATTATTTTCTTCATTGACAATAGACTATTTATTTCTCAGGACAAATCTCTTGAAGTGTCCAATTCTCATTTTTTCTGTAGCTATAATATCATGTCCAACCTTTTAGATAAATTTGGACTTGTTGCAGAACAGTTGAAAACTGAAGTTTTCCATTTTTCTAGAACGCATAGTCCATTCAACCCACCTCCTCTTGATTTCTCTCCATTGGGAGGACCTATCCTCTCTCCCAAGAATTCGTAGAAATACCTTGGATTTCTCTTTAACAGGAAATTGATGTTTCACCAACACATCAATTTCTACTTCAACAGAGTGATCTTTTCAGTCAAATGCATGAAGCTCCTGGGAAAATTTTCATGTGGCATCTCACTGTTACGAAAAAGACTACTATATAGATGCTATATTCTCCCTATCGCTCTATACAGCTTCCAATTATGGTTTTACAACCACACCCTATTATCGTACCCTTTCAAAGCTCTCAACAAGATGCAAAGAAGGACAGCCATCTAAATTCTAGGTGCTTTCAAGACTTCTCTGACTGAAGGTGTCGAAGCCCTTATGGAACTTATCCCCATCAAATCACAGATTCAAAAACTTGGAGGGAGATCTCAACTTCACACAATCTCTCTTCCTCCCAATCATATTATTCACTCTCTTATGGATTCTCCATTTGATTCTCACAATTATCAACATCCATCCTCTCTCAGCTCCTTCATGGATCGTCAAAAAACAAAAATCAAAGGACATCTTGCTGATGCTAACAACAGATCATATGGAGTTTTTCCTTCTTTTTCTCCTCTACACCCTGAACTTTCACCTGGTTCAAGAGTTATTGACACTTTTTCTAATCGCTTTTCTTTCAATTCTAATAATAAAGGAAAAAAATGATAAAATTCGCCTCTAACAACTTGACTCAATGGTTATTGAGTCATTGTCATTGCCATCTACTGCCATCACTGCAACAGATACTAGTATCAAAAACAACGTTGCCATGTTCATCTTGCACACTCATATTCCAAACAGACCTCTGTCCAGGACAATTCATCATTCAGCTTTTGTCACTAGTACTGAAGCAGAATTATTTGCTATCAGATGTGGCATTAATCAAGCCTTGTCAGTTGATAACATCTCAAAGATCATCATTGTCACCAACTCCATTCATGTAGTCAGGAAAATCTTCAACCCTTTGTCTCATCTATGTCAAATCCATGTGGTAGCTATACTAGAAGAACTCTGTCTCTTCTTTTCAAAAAATTCAGCCAACTCAATAAAGTTCTGGGAATGTCCCAGTTGTCTTAATTGACATCTCCACAAGGCTGTTGACCACAAATTGAAGGCTTTTAATCCTACTCCTATATTCCTATACAAAACATCTTGGGATTATAGCAAGAAAACCAAATACAATAATATTCTTCAAAACTGGAAAATGACATTTCAAGAATCAGATGGCAAGGGTCAACACTTCCTCAACCTCCTTGATGACAAACTCAATGACATTGAACCATTCTACGTCAAGGGAGGTCCTTGGCTATAGTCATTTGGACATTCTAATGGATTATGTATGCATACATCAAGAGCCATTACCAATCATGCTCCAATAGGTGAATACAGACTTAGATCTTTCCCTAGGGAAGAATTTAAGTGTCTGTGCAGTCTTTACCCAATCAAATCACAAAGACACATCCTTCATGATTGTAAAAGATTCAATGGCTATTGGAATCCAAGAAGAGATTCTCTCAGCCATTTTGTTGTGTTTTTGAAGGCTAACCCACTTGCTTTTGCTTTCATTGACAATCCTTTACTCACTAATATAAATTGATTTCATAGTTAGTCTCATTGTAGGTTATCTTTTTCTTTTTCTTTTTCTCTTTCTTTACTATTTCATTTAGTCCTTTATATCTTTCTCTTTTCTTTTTCTTTCTCCTTTTCTTTTCTCTTCATATATGTCTGCTTCTCTTGTATGTAGTTATAAAAGTAGTTACCATGGTCTGCCTATGCACTCTGTGTAATAAATTGTTGATTTAAAAATAAAAAAAATTAATATCTATATTGATCTTTATCATTATTGTTATTATTATTATTTTGTGATAAGAGTAAAGCTATTTATCATTAGCACAGACTATAATAAATAGAGTAGTAATATCAGAGACTTCTTGTTAAGTTCTCTTATGATCCCTATAAAATTCTCACTTATAAGACTACTTAGTATACTATTGACTATCTTGGTTAGTGGTTGTTACAACATTATGATGCTAAGATATTTATCTAGAATAGAGACTGCTAAGTATTACTCTAGTTTCTAGTAATTTTCAGATGTTAGAGATGAAGATTGTTAGGGCAACTGGGTAGAAGATCAAAGCACTTCAAATCTCTAGGAAATCTTAAGTCTATTATCTAGAAAAATGCTAAACTATACACTTACCTCCAGGAAATTCTAAGAGAATAGAATAGAAATTTCTAATGGTAACAACTACTCTATATAATAGCAGGTCTATTTTAATATGTCAGAATTCTGATTACATAAGCAAGAAATAATGATACTTGAGTAATTAGAAACAGTTTAGAATAAAGAAATTGAAATGGAAGAATGCTAGAATGCTTAGCAGATACTTCCAGAGCATGAGAAAGTAGATATGCAGATATACAGATGATACTAACAGACTTTGGAAGACCACAGAGCATTGCAGAAGAGCAAGGGAATACTGAAAAAAAGAGTTAAATAACATATCTGGATAGTTGGGAGTATTAGTATATGGCTTGAAGGAGTCCAGAGTGTAGGAGATCAGATGAGTAGATGAGTATGGATGTGGGAAAGGATCACAGAACACAGATTAGCCAAAAAATACAGAAGAGAACAGTCTCAGAAGAGCCAGTCCTCTTATAAATATTTATAAAGTTGGCAAGAGTCTGGCAAAAATATAAAATGGAATGGAAATGATTGATCCACACTAGAAGAGATTAGGGAGTGCAAATAAGAGAGGTATTATATATAGATTAAAACAGATGTGGCTGGATCAGAATGTGATATATGAGATAAACATCTGTTTAAACATGAGATAGTAATTACAATAGATTAGATGGAAGTTGGAAGTATAGAAAAACTTTGGAGCTCCAGGAAATCTTAATAATACTAACTAGCTAAGCAACTATACAATTCATCTCTAAAAAATTCTAAGATAACAAGATAAAGTTTCTAAAGATAATAGCTACTCTAAATACTGTTTAGTCTATTCTGATGTGCTAGAGATCTGATTACATAATCATAGAATAATAGTGCTTTAGTAATCAGAAACTATTGGGAATAAAGAGACTAATATTATGATTAATATCTTATATTTCACAGATAGTTTGCTCATAGACAACAGATATTGAGATTTCTTTTATATGACTTAGTGATTAGCTATACTGTGTGCTATCCACATGTATGATCAGTCAGTGTTTCATGTAGTAGTTGAGGCCTCATTATGTTTTCCTTGCTATTTCCTTATATACTGACATATGTATTATTCATAGTCATAGGTATATATAGCTGTAGATATTACTTTGTATCCTTACACTTTACCAATTGACTTCATCCCTCACTCCTACTCAAGTCTTTGCTTAAGTTACAGTCTAAGCCAAGCTTAAAGGTCATAACATTTGGTAAAGTGTTATCAGGCTCATCTTGCAAAAGAAGAGTGTATCATGGTTAGGCTACTAGAACATTTATAGCTTTAAACTGTCAGGAAGACAATCAATACTTGTGGCACAGCTTATAGATAGCAGGACAAATCAACATTGAGGAAACAATATAGAGGCATTATTAGAACAATTGGGATCATTAAGAATCACTGAAAAAGATGTCTCAGAAGAAATAATAGAATATACAAATGAAATGTCAGTAGTACCAGCACCAGTGACAGTATAGAACAAACAGGCAGTCATACCAAAGAGCATGGTCCTAGATCTAGAATGATATTATGGTAACAGAACAAATTTTGAAAATTGGTAGAGAGGAATCTGATTATTCCTCAAGACTAACAGAGTAACAGGAACAGAAGACAGGATAACTGCAATCTTAGCCCAACATAGAGAGGGTATAGCTAGCATTTATGCCCAGAAGAAGCAAGATCAACTTGAAGAAGAAACAGATACCTGATATTGGAACAAGTTTGTTAGAGAACTCAAGACAACATTCAGTAACAAGAGCAAGGTAGCAGATGTCAAATGGAAGATTAAAATATTCAAGCAGGGCAAGAAGCATATTGCCAATTTCATAATCAAATTTGAAGTGTTAGCCATGAAGGCTGAAACAGATGGCCTACATGCTATATTTCTATTGAAGAAGAATGTCTGGACAGACATTATAAAAATGATATTGAAATACTCACCAATGGCAGCACTAGAAATGCTTAGAGAATGAAAGGTGGCAATCACCTCTGTAGAATAAGGATATGAATCTACAGAAGACAGACAAGATTACAAAACTAAGACAGAAACTACATCTGAAGGACAAGGTGCACCCATGGATATTGGGAAGGCTAAAGAAAATTTTGACAAAGATAGGAAGCCTAGATGCTTTAGCTGTAATGTATATGGACATATAGCAAAGAATTGTAGAAATACAAAGAAGAAATGAGATGCAAGAAAGTGCTATAAATGTGATAAGATAGAGCACATTGCCAAAAACTGTAGAATAGGATAGAAGAAGAAGAATTACAGTGTCCAGGAAGAAACAGATGATGAAAAGGATAAGAAATAGGAGGGTTTTGGAAAAGGTCCTGAGTAGATACAGTACAAAGAACCTCTAACACTCAGAATTAATATGTTATTCCAAACTGATAGAACAACAAAGAGAGAGAGTTAAATGTGCAAATAAAAGTCAAGATGCAAAATAGAGAAGAATTTGGGCTACAAGCACTGGTAAATCCAGGATGTACTCATACTAGGATTGACAAACAACTAGTAAAGAAAGAAAGAATCCAAACCAAATCTATGGACAGATTATTAAAGATTTTCAATGCAGATGGAACTAAGAATGGAGAAGTTACATGATATACACCACTGGAAGTCAAAATAAATAGACACAAGGAGCAAATCAATACAGCAGTAACAGATTTGAATGGTATGGATATGTTTTTAGGATATGACTGGCTAATCAAGCGTAACTCAGAAGTAAATTAGAACACAAGAACTATATGATTTACAAGATACCTAAGAAACTGTGGGACACAATACTAGGATATAAAGTTCAGGAATAGGAGAATACAACCAATAGATAACCAGGATAAAGAATACCAAGAAATAGAAAAAAGAACTGGATCTAACAAGTCCAGAAGATTTCCCCAAATACATTTGACTATTTACACACTTATTCAATAAGAAGAATTTTGAAAAGTTACCAGAAAGACAAGATGTTATGGGATGCTTTGGACATGAACAATTTTTATTTTCTTTTTCTTTTATTTTCTGACTTTATAGGGATTTTGTTTTCTTTTTCTTTTGGATGATGAAGAGGCACATGACATCGAAGTCACATGACAGGTCACATGATGTGATGTCATAAGCCTAGAACATGGTGGAAGGATCTAGAAGATGATGTCAGAGCACATGGAGTATGCATGGTGGCCTTGAGTAAGAAGTGAGGCAAACATGAGGTTGAAGCATGGACAATAGGGCAGGTCTAATTATTAGTAGCATGGACCATGAGACATTTGTATAAATAGGGCTCTAATTAAGAAGAGGCTCCTTATCAAGTTCTCTTGTGAATTTTCCCACTAGATATCCACCTTTAAGAGATTTATTGCTTGTGACGCTATTGGTCTTTGTGACTAAGTAGTTGCCACAACACAAGAATGGGACCACAAAATTAATCTAATGGAAGATGTACCCAAAGAGTTAAATACCAAGGCTTATGCCATGACAATAAAGGAAGACAAGACATTGAACTAATGCTTGGATAAATAAATCAAGGTAGGATTAATTGTGGAATTAAGCTCAAGATATGCAGTACCATATTTTTACATCCCAAAGAAAGATGGATCACTATAATTGGTACAAGACTATAGAAAATTGAACCAACAGACAATAAAGGAAAAAACACTACTGCTTTTAATTAGAGAAGTAATCAACAAATTAAAAGAGGTGAAATATTTCAACAAGTTGAATCTTATTTAGGGCTATAACAATGTACAAATCAAGAAAGGAGACAAATGAAATGCAGTTTTTTCAACAAATAAAGGCTTGTTTGAACTTAAAGTAATGTATTTTGGACTATATAATTTGCCAGGAACACTCCAAAGAATGATGAACAGCATTTTCCAAGAGTTATTACATGAAGGAGTATTAGTAAACTATATGGACAACTTTATAATACCTGCCAAGACCAAGAAAGAACTAGAGGAAGGAACTATTCACTTTTTAAAGGTAGCAGAAAAGCACAATCTCTATTTCAAATAATTAAAGTGTGATTTCAATGCTGAAGAAATTCCAATCCTAGGAGTAGTAGTTGGAAGAGGAAAAGTATAAATGAAAAATAATAAAGTCAAGGCAGTCACAGAATGGAAGACTCCTACCAAGATAAGAGAAGTAGAAAGCTTCTTGGGATTCACAAACTTTTATCAATGATTTATCAAGAATTTTAGTTATATAGCAAAACCTCTCAATAAACTTAAAGGGAAGAAGGAGTAGAGATAAGACAACAAACATCAAAAGATATTTGACAAACTTAAAGGAAAAATCACAAGTCAACCTGTATTCACACTTCCAAAAAGAGATGGTAAATTCCAAGTTAAAACAGACACTTCAGAACATGCAATAGGAGGAGTTCTATCTTAGAAATAAGAGGAAAAGTGAAAACCCATTGCATTTCTATCAAGAAAAATGCAACTGGCAGAAATAATTATGAAATCTATAACAAAGAACTACTTGCAATAGTAAAAGCCCTTACCAAGTGGAGACAATATCTACTGGATACCACAAAAAGATTTGAAGTCTGGACAGACCATGAAAATCTAAAATATCTCAGGAAACTACACAAGTTAAATAGACAGCAAGCAAGATGGTACTTAAAGTTGCAAGATTACAATTTCACACTACACTACATACCATGAAAGACAAATACTAAAGCCAATGTATTATTAAAGAAAGATTAAGTGGATACTATGGAAGACAACAAGGATGTTCAATTACTCAAGGAAAAAATGTGGACAAGAAAGATCACAATAGCAAAAGTAACAATTAAATTTTGAAAGAACTAGAGAAAGACAAAGAACAAGCATAGGAAGATAATAGAGTAGTCTATGTCAAAGAAAGGATGTATATTCCAAACAACCAGAAATTATAAGAGCTAATCCTACAAAAAAAATCATGATCCAGCAGATATAGAACATCCAGGACAACAATGAATGCTCAAGTTAATCAAGAGAAATTACTAGTAGCCAGGAATAAAAAAAGATATCAAGAAATATATTCAAGGATACACCAAGTGTCAACAGAACAAAGTGCAACACATGAAGAAAGCAGGAGAACTTCATCCACTGGAAATACTGGAAGAACCACAGTAAGAAATTAGCATTGATATCATAGGACCACTTCCAAAATCAAACAACAAAGACACTATAGTGATTATAGTGGATCAATTTACAAAGATGATCAGACTTAAAGCAACAACTACATCAGTATCATTGAAAGAGATTGCTAAAATCTATCAGGACAAAATTTGGAAATTACATGAAATACCAAGAAGAATTCTTAATGATAGAAAACCACAATTTGCCTCAAAATTTATGGATGACTTGACAAAGGCACTAGACATGAAAAGAACATTATCAATGGCCTATCATCCTTAAACAGATGGTCAAACAGAATGAATGAACCAAAAAGTGGAAACATTTTTGCAATATTACATTAATTATTAGCAAGACAATTAGACCAAATGGTTATCACAGCAGTGGAATTCCAATACAATGACAAGAAACATGCAGCAATAGGTCACACCCCATTTAAACTTAACTTTGGAAAACATCTATGGAAAGAGAACCTTATTATAAAAATAGAATTACCAAAACTGAAGAGTTTCCTTCAAGAACTACAAGAAAGTTGGGAAGTAGCAAATGGAGATAGCAAAAAGCCATGAAAAAGAAGTTTGACAAGAAAACTTGCTGACAAGATGCAGAGAACCCCAGTTTAAAGGACAGCACATTGAGTCAGCAGCACCACCAGAAATTGTTAATAAGGATGAAGAGTATAAAGTAGAAGAAGTTAAAAATTACAGAAAACAAGAATATGGCATACAATTTTTGGTTCATTGGAAGGAATACAGTAATGAACATGACCAATAGATCTCTGAAATGGGGTTACCACATACAAAGAAGGCAATTCAAGATTATTAGATGAGAGTTTTGAGTTAAAACCTATAAAGAGGGGGAGGATAAAACTCCAAATCAACATCTCAAAAGTATACCAATGACAAGAACTTATATTCAAATAGCCCACCAATTCACCACTACACCCACTTCTCTTAATCCATATGATTCCTGCACTGTTAACAACATGGACTTGATCATCACATTGAATAATGAAAGGAAGGATTGGATAAAGAAATACCACAAGATTATATGAGAAATTGAAACCATAGAAGACATCTAATGTTAATTATAGAACATTATTAGATCATAAACAGCTGGCAATATTTTCAGCATATATGAAGACTTATAAAATATAGTTCAAAAGAATATAGAAAATCAAGTATATCATATCCAATCACTCTTAGCTAATGAATTGAGCAGATATAAAGATAATGGAAATTCTTATACAGACAATCATATAAAGAAAATATAAGACATATATATTGTGGCAACCACTAGACACAAAGTTCAATAATTATACAAACTAGTAAAGCTCTTAGTAGGCTATTCATGTAGGGATCACAAGAGAACTCAACAAGGAGTCCCCACTATATTGCTATCCTATTTTATATAATTTACACATAGTCTATGCTACTTAATATTTACCCTACTCTAAAGTCCATACATTGTCCATAAGTACACCATGTGTACACTATGAGGTAGACATGCTATTGACATACTCCTTGACATCATTTATCTAGTCCACTCTAGTCTGCTCTAGGCCTATAACCTCACATTATGTGATATATCATGTGATTGCAATCATGTGTCTCTTCATTGTCAATAAAAAGAAAAAGAAACAGAAATTCAAAAGAAAAGAAATATTAAATTAAGAAAAATAGATAAAAGAAAAATAAGAATATTAGTTCTCATATGTATTATAACAATATACAAAATTGAACAGCAGATGAAGAACAACTAATAGTAGTCAATAAAGAAAAACAAAAAGAAGACTGAATATAAGAAGAAGAGGTTTTTTTATACAAACTCTATAATATATTATTGAAGTCCAGTAAACCCAAAACACTGGAACCAATATTTATCCAAGACAAAATCTATAACCTAAAAAAGTATATGAAGTTCTTACAATCTTCAGAAAAGACAGTACAATTCTATCCATCACCACACTACAAATCTCTTTGACCCAAATAAAAACAAGATGAACAGCATTGAGATGAAATTGCTGTTAAGTTCTTAAAACAAAAATATAATGCAGATACAACAAAATGAGGTTTTCCTATTGAAATGTATATGGGAGGACCACCACATGAATCCTACTTTATTGCATTAACACTACAAGGGAAAATAATCATTGGACTAACCAAGAAAATAGTTACATTATATGTAGTTGGAGATTTAACACTACTAGACTAGTTCATGAGGATATGAATGCTAAAACAGTGGTATTGTTATGATTGATGTCTTATGTTTCACAGATAGTTTGCTCATGTCACAGATAGTTTGCTTATGGACAATTTTATGGTGTACTTGGACACTAATAGTTTTCTTTTCTTTTATTCATTTTTCTTGATTTAATATTTCTTTTCTTTTGATTTTTCTTTTTTTTTCTTTTATTTTATTTTGACAATAAAGAGGCATGTGACTTTGGTCATATGAAATATCATATGATGTGTGGTCATAAGCCTAAACTCTAGAGAAAGAACTAGAAGGATGATGTCAGGACATTTATATATAGTATAGTGTCTTTATAGTAGATATGAGATTAACACATGGTGAAAGTATGAACAACACATGGACATTAGAACATGGTTATTTATTGTTAGCATAGGCTATGTATTTATAGTATAAATATGGTAACAATACATTAGGAACTTTTTGTCAAGTTCTTTTGTGATCCCTACTTGATGTCTGTTTTGAGATTTATTGCTTGTATTACTATTGGTCTTTTAAACTAGTGGTTGCCATAATATACAACAGATATTGGAGTTTCTTCTATATGACTTAATAATCAGCTGTACTATGTGCTATCCACATTGTCACAAACTTCATTCAGCTTGTATCTCCACAACGAGTGGACTAATTATCACAAACTAATGTATGCTGGGAAGCCCCAAATAAGGGCTATCCATATATGTGTGGGATGCACAAAAGTGACAACAAATGACTGAGATATCAGGCCATCAGTAACTGTAAAAGCTTCATCTGCTAATATCTCATGAATAGCTGAATGGATTCACACAATTGAACTTGCGTTGGAAAGTGCTCATCAATCTGTTTACAACAATATATGATACATCTCAAAGCAATAAGTATTGGTAGAGATACAAGTATATTAATATAGTGACATAATTAGTTACCTTTTAAAATTAGCCTGACAGCTGCTATGACAGATG
>Ga0157358_1001190_pt1 | contig 11332 bp, 11 predicted proteins | sample AttcapACBM2_FD_111484 | JGI IMG/M metagenome (GOLD analysis project Ga0157358, IMG submission 111484) | Fungus gardens microbial communities from leaf cutter ant in Botucatu, State of São Paulo, Brazil - Atta capiguara ACBM2 | ecosystem: Host-associated > Fungi > Mycelium > Unclassified ...
ATGCAAGCTTTCTGTTGTTGAAGCTATCAAGTACAATGGCCACTCTTGTTTAGAAATCAATAATCTCTAGTATACCCTTTATTTATCATTCAACATAGCTCAAGACCAACAAATTGATATTTACACTCTAGATGAAATCCCAAACAAATGTCCTATGATATGGGTTCCTTTCTCAGAGAAGGAATTCACTAGTTCTATTGCCAAATATAACAACTCATTGACTCTAAGTCTGGACAAACTATCATGGAGATATCTCAAGAGTATCATTAAGGACAAAGTGTGTCTTAAAAGAATCATTAGCATTACTGATACATGTTTTGAACTAGGTTATCAGCCTTCCCACTTCAAAACATCTACATCCATAGTTATCTCCAAACCTAACAAGTGTTGTGGCAATTACTAGTCACAAAGACCAATAATCACACAAGGTAGCAAATCTCTCAGTAGGATATCAAGTGAGGATCACAAGAGAACTTGACAAGGAGTCCCTGCTGTATTACTATCCTATTTATACTATTATATATGATCTGTGCTATGACTACACTTTTACTATGCATTCTACCCTAAAGTCCATACGTCATCCATGAGTGCACCATGTGTACACCATATAGTAGCAATACAGTTAACATGCTCTTTAACATTATTGTCTAGATTCTTCCTAACTTCTCTAGACTTTTCTAGACTGTAGGCTCTTTTAAGCCCTTCTAGACCACTCTAGGCCCTATGATATAATATTATTTGACTTCCAGGTCATGTGCCTTTTCTCTCTTGCCATAGACTAATAAAATAATGTTCTTTTACTAATATATAAGAAAATATCTTCCCACACTTCCTCATCTTGTAACAATAAGGAGTTGTATGACTCTTCTAAATCTTTCAGACCTATTGTCCTACTTAATACCATAGGAAAACTCATTGAGAAAGTTATTAGTGAGCATCTTCAATTCTATTCAATTTCCAACAACTTTATTTATTCAAGTCAAAAACTGATGCAGAGATCACCTTCACTCGTTTTATCTGATTGGAATGGATTAAGAACAATATAACCAGAACTCTGGTTTTTGACATTGCCCAATTCTTCCTATCACTAAATCATTGTATACTTTCTCTCATCCTTGGGAAAGCTGGATTTGACCCTAAGGTTGTGCATTTTTTTTAAACTATCTGGTAGGAAGGAAAACTTGGTACTTTTGGAACAGCCTTCTCCCTTTTTTAACATTGACATTGGAGTGGAACAAGGCTCAGCTTGGTCTCCCATTTTATTTTATATTTTGTTGATGATAGACTTATTGTTGCCTAGAGTAAAACACTAATAATCTCAAACTTCTTTCTCTTTTGTAGTTATAATATTACTTCTTTTCTTTTAGACAAATTTGGTCTTATCATAAAACACAGAAAGATAGAGGTGTTTCATTTTTCTAGGTCACATGGAGTATTTAATCCCTCCCTCTCAACATTTCTGCTTTAGAAGGCCCAATTCTGCATCCCAGGAATGCATGGAAATATCTAGGATTTATTTTTGACAAAAAGATATCATTTCACTAGCACATCAACTATTATACAAACAAAGTGTTATCAACTGTCAAGTATATACAGATCCTTGAAAATTCAGTTCATAGCCTTATCCCTTACCAGAAGCAACTTTTATACAAAAGTTGCATTCTTTCCATTGCCTTGTATGGTTTCCAACTATAGTTTTACAACAAAGCACTGCTATCATATCCTCTTAAGAAATTGAATAATATGTAAAGAAGAATAGCAACCTAGATCCTTGGTATATTTCATACCTTGCCCTCTTTTGGTATTGAAGCAATTGTGGGTCTTATTCCTATCTATTTACACCTGTGTAAACTTAGTGGAAGGGTTCAACTTAGAGCTCATTCACTATCTCACAATCATATTTTTTAATTGCTACTTAAGTCAAGACTGTTACTATGCAATGATCCTCATTGTCTTTCATTGAATTTTCTCTCTCCTCAACAATGGGAAATAATCAAAGATCCTATCATTGATATAGACAATACATTTAATAAAGTATTTTCTATATTTAATCCACTTAATAAGGAATTTTCTCCTAGTTTTTGTATTATTGATATTTTCCCTAGTTGTTTCTCTTTCCATTTTTCTACCAAGTAAAGCATAAATAGTCTCATATTTTGATCATACCAACTGGATGAAGTAGTGATTGTCTCCTCTTCAAATCTCTCCTATGCTCTCATTGTTATGGATACTAGTATCAAAAACAATGTTACCATCTCCATTACTCACATTCATGTCTGTAACAAAGCCATCATCAAAACTACACATTATGCTGTGAATGTTATGACTACTGAAGCTGAACTCTTTTCCATTAGATGTGGCATCAATCAGGCTACCAATATATCTGATATTGCTTAAATTATTGTCATTACAGATTTGCTCCATGCCATATAAAGAATTTTTGACTCTTCATCACATCTGTTCCAAGTTTATTTTGTATCTATTTCAAATAAGCTTAGAAGGTTCTTTCTCCAAAACTCCAACAACTCAATTGAATTTTAGGAATGCTCAAGTCATTGCAATTGGTCTCTTCATAAAGCTGTTGATAGGAAATCAAAACTTTTCTACTCCATCTCTCTTTACTCTTGCAAGTCATCTTGGGACTTCAGCAAGAAAATTGAATGTAACAACATCCTAGCCACTTAGAAGATGACTTTTCAAGTCTCAGACTTAAAGGGACACTAGTTCCTCAAACTATGTAATGAAGATAACAATTCTTTAGAATCTTTGTATTCTAAAGATGGTACCTGGCTTAAATACTTTGGGCATTCAAGCTCTTTTTGTACAAGAGCAACAAGAGCAATTGTTAATCACACTCCAATTGGTAAATACAGGTTGAGATTCCTCTGTCAGAAAGATTTCAGTTGTCCATGTGGTGACTACCCCATCAAAACTAGGCATTATATTCTACATAAGTATAGAAGGTTTAACAAGTATTGGATTCTGATAAGAGATTCAATAGGTCACTTCATCCTCTTTTTGGAATTTAACTGTAGGGCATTTTTGTTCAAAGGTACTATTACCTAGTCATTATAGCATTTTTTGCTATATATTCTTACTTCCTTTAAATCTTCTCTTGCTTTCCTATCTCATTTTTGTTCTCATTTTATCTCTTTTATTTCTTTTCCTCTTTCATGTAGTTTGGTTGTCTTGTATGTAGTTATGATATAGCTGTCATGGCCTGCTATCATATCCTATATAATAAATTGTTGATTTTTTTTAAAAAAAGATAGTATGAGACTACTAGAGAGATATCTACTTAAGTAAGATTAGTGTCCCTTCTTATCTGGCTCTATATAAAACTATATGGATGTCTGATTAGATTGATTTATGATATTGTAGAGATAAAGTTTGGATTTTATAATATATATCATAGTCATAGTCATACTATTATATAACCAGAAGAAGATTCTAGAAGTGTCTAAAAGCAAATAATATTATATAACATGGCTACAGTATATTGGTTTTATGTAAAGCACATATCATTTAGAATAGGTTAGTATTATGACATATTCCTCAAGTATTAGAAGAAAAGTGTACTTGTTATGACCTTAAGCTTGGCTTAGGTTATAACTTAGGCAAAGACTTGAGAAGGTATAAAGGGTTGAATCAATTGGTAAAGCATAAGGATATAGTAATGTATCTACACTATATATACCAAATATACATCAGGCAATTATCTACCATACATAAGTCTATAAGTCATACAATCATAAGAAAAGAGAAATGAAACAATACCTACTACATGAGGTACTGACTGAGATGACTACGGCACAGCCAATCATTTTGTCATTGCCCTCAACCCTAGTTCTTGCTGAATACATGAGGCATCAATTATAACAGTACCCATATATTGAGTGATATAAGAAAACTTGATAGAATTTCTAGTACAAACTAGTTTACCTTATACTACAGATTATAGTCTGTACACATACTGTTGTAGCAACTAATACCAGTGATGGCAAAGATGTACAAACTTATATAAGACCAGTATATTTCTATCACTCTCATTAGGATTTACAAGAGAAACTTGACAGAGTTCTCACTACTATAATATACACTATATATACTAATACATCATAGTCTATACTCTATACTAGTTGTCCTATCCTAAAGCTATATATGTTGTCCATGAGTCTACTATACATGAGTCTACTATACTCTAACTAAAAGATAAATATATTATAGTTATACCTTTTGCTATTATTATACTAAAACCTTTTACTATCTTCTAGATCTATGACATCACCTTATGTGACATAGTTATGTGCATCTATCACATGATCCTCTATCACCAAATAAAACTATATTAAAAAAATAAGTTCAAGAGTATATTATAACACATACTACTTCTAGCCTACTCTAAAGTACCAGTACTATTTATAAAAGATGATATTATTAGTTTCTAGAACTTTCCCAAGTCATGTGATAGTGTGACTATAACTGTGACACATATCATACTCTTGTTACTCTTTGTTACTCTTATATCATACTCTTTTTCTAAGTCTAAAAAATGAAATCTAACTACTAGATAAGAGAAGTAGAACAATAAAAGAAAAAATTAAGGAAACAACTAAGTTCATAATTTGAAGTTCTGACAGTTAGGAGTAGTATGTACACAGACCATAATTATGTGTATATAAGATAGACTAGGAACTTCATTGAGTTTTCTTGTATTACTCATTATATAGAATGTATATTGTTACAAACAATATATTACAAAATGAACTACTTACTTTATTTAAACCTTAGCTTCTTTAAAGATAAATTATATAGTTCATATTATCAAACTAATAGATTTATGTTTTTCTCAGAGTTCTGAAGTCTTTGGTGTACTTTTTTCCCCAGTTATTCTAACAAGATTGGATAGAAGATATAGCATTCATAATTCAATTATTTCCACTTTTGATCTAAAATATTTTTGTTTAAACCAGAGTTTCAGAAAGATAATAGGGGTTAAAAAACTGTTCCAATGAGTAGATATTTCCATTAATTCATTATTAATTCATTATCTGACCAATACTCTAATAAATAATATGACAGGGTATACAGAACAATGATTGATGTCATATATTACATATGATATAAGTTGATTTGTCTGAAAGATGAAAACATTGGGATGATTCCTTGTGCATGACTAAGCTGGCTTGACTCCCAAATCAGAACAGCATTGGTTTTGTGGAGGTGAAAGAAACATTATTTTAAATAATATACAGACTGGTGTAGAAAAAACTACTGTCTACTACCATTATTACTCTTGTGAGATTTGGACAAATGATATGAAGTAGTAGGAGGGTGTGACACCCTGCGTTTATGGGTATAATTTTTTTGGGCCACACAATCTTCTGACTAGTAATCCGATGCAAGCCTTGGTCAGAAAACATATTCAAATGCGCCACGGGCTTTCATTGCCTCACAGTGTTTGTGGTACTTGGCTTCGACAGCAGCATAAATTTGTGAAGGGCTCTCATTGCTCAGAGGAAATGTCTGAGTGTCGCCTGTCAGTTACCTGTATCGCTCCTGAAACAAGATACAAAGTTCATCAATCAAGTTATGAAGTGCAGGTGAATAGAAGATACCCTCCAGTGGTTTCTGGATCATGTTTATCTTGCTGTCCCCTCCTTTCACATTCCCATCCCAATCTACCTTCACCTCATTATAAGGGTACATTAGTAAACTTATATTGGCATGTCTGCTATGAGCAGTATAACGTAATGAAGACCATGTCAACACATGGAATGCAGACTCCCGATCATCTAGAATTCCATGCACATGTTGGTTATTCTGGAGGAGAGCTACTGACATGAATTGCCACATTCCCTAGAATATCAGAGACATCAACAAGGCAATCTTGGAACAAAAGGCAAACACCTACAGTCCTCTCCACCCTCCCTGATAGCTGGACCTCTCCTCTAATACAAACATACATGTCCCAGTCAATCAAGAATCCTCCTCCTTCCTCCAAAATCATGATGTTCCCTGCACTGATGTCACAATGCAGGATTTTTGTATTATAATATGCTGCATCATGAGCTACAAAGCAAGACATATGAACACAAAATAAAAATGGGCGAGAACAGATTAACCTTGCATAGCATCCGCAATGGCAGTGACAAGCTCACAGGCAGACCTAAACTCTGTCAGCTTCCTACCAACTTGATACAAGGCCATTCGATAATGTATGACAGCATGTGTGTTGGGATATATAAGAGCCCATTCCGATGTCCTGATTTTGGATACTGTCTTGGGTCCTTCCTGGCTGTCAAGCACTTGCCAAGAGTCATTGTCCACCTGCTGAGAGTCACTACCTACTTCCTTAGAGTCATTGTTCCTGTGTACTGCATGGTACACATCATTCCCACAGTAAAATCTGGGAATATTGAGAACATTCTTCTCCTCAAGGGTCTGATAAATCTCTCCTTCTTTCTCCCCCCCTTCTGGCCTCCAATAGTCCTTGATGTACACCATCCAATTTCTACACTCTTCCAAATCCACATCACAACCTGTCATGCCCTGAGTCCCCCTTCCAAACAGCGAGTGCAAAGTAAAGTTCTGTGGATACAAAAAAAAGAAATTCTTCTTGATCATTGAGTCATCATGGTCATTGATGACCATCTGGCAAAATCGAAGGTGTAGATTGTTCTGTCCTTTCATCTCTTCTTTCTCTGTGTGCAGCTGCTGGTTGTGTGGGTTGGATTCATTCTATTCAGTAATGGTGGGATCATGACCCTGTTGGATGGTGTCAAGTTGGGCATATCACCAAATGAATTTGGTCAGAGGGTTCTTGCTATCCTGATAATTGAAAAGTTCGGTGACTACTGCACAGTCATACTCCCAGCATACCAGCCATGCATATTTGCCACATATAAGGATCAAATACAGATGTATGCGGAATTGCATTCCAAGCACCGCCACTGCATAGGAACCCATCTGCCCCAGAGTACTCTTTGAACTCCTGGTATTATGAACAAATGCACCCTTTGGGAGTGGTTTGTCCCTGAATAGATTGTCGCTTATATGGCGCTTAAACTCAATGAAGATCTCCATCTCAGAGAAGCCACATTTCTCCTCCTTGGAGAAACCCGATTTCTCCTCAAGAGGATCCAAATCACCGTCCTTGACACGAGTGCTGACATTGACACAAAGATTATCGCAACGGGGATCGCGTTTCTTACTGAAATTGAAAAAATTAAGTGCATCTATGTGATTTGCAGTTGCAATCTTGATTGCATTTCATCATGGGCTAGCTGACAAGAGTGGGGGATTGAACTTACAAACAATGGGTACATTCCCGCTTCTTTCATTCCTTTGCAGATTTCTGGCCACTCTGAGTCTGGACATTCCAAGTTAGGTTTATCCAGTGAAAGATACTATTTGAGGAATAAGTCTGGTGGCATAGGTCCCAAAAACTTGTCCATAATCTCATTAGCAAGGAGTTCGTTGGCATCAACACGATGTTGTTTTTTGGAGCTATAGTTACTGGCACCTGAAGCCTTGTATGTGATGGGAGTGTTAGTTACATTTGAAGCAGATAGTTCGGCACGCAATGGGGGCAGAGTGACTTCTGCTGATTTTGGATTCCCAGAAGACATGGTTTTTGGTTGTACTGTGATGCTGTGTCCATATCTTGTTACATTCTATCAACAATTCACATAGGCTCCTCTAGAATTGTGTTAAATTCATGCTCAGACAGGAAGCTTAGCACATTATTTTGGATATCAGCTGTGTTGAATGCAATGGTTCATGGCTGTACATCATACCTTAAATCTCATATCTCTAGATCTAATCGTAGTCATAACCTCGAATTGGTGCAGCAACTGTGACAAATCACCATACTATTTCATATACCTTTGTAAAATGTCTGTTCAGTGCAAAATCAATGCTTCATGCCAGCAGGTGCACAAGGTGGACCTTTTCTCAAAAAGGATGAGGACCTAAGACAGGTTAGGGCAGGAATCAAGTTTTCCCAAGTTGAAATTTAAAACACTTCAGAGTTAACATTAGACCTCCAATAGAAGAGAGATCTAGTGAAAGAGGATTAAAGAGATCTGGAAAAATGAAAGACTTCAGTTTTCCCATGTTTGACAGCCAAACTAAATTAATCCAAAAGAGAAGAAATAATATTGTAACTACAAAATTCAAAAAAATTTCTTGAGAAATAAGGAGACTATTATCTATGAATAACAAGAAGAAAACAGAAAATTTAACATATTTTTCAAAAATATAAAAAAGAAGTGAAAGATAAAAAGCCAAAATAATAGAAGAAAGGACTAAGCCTTATTTATTACCAACATTAACTTCAAAAAAAAGAGACAAAATTGTTCTACATATACTACATTTTTTTACTAATTAAATAATTGGAAAAGAATTTTGAAACTTTAAAATTGAACTTTACCTTGTCTAAGATGAGAGAAAGGAAATGATAATTGAGTAAGGGAAAGAATTGGGCAATATTGAACACCAAAATACTAGTTTGAATACTCTTTACCCATCTAGATCAAATTATATGCATTAGAAAAGTACCTGCATCAGAGGTGGACCATTGTTTAAGTTCTTCAGATTAATATAGATATGTGAAATTGTTGGAGATAGTGTGGAATTACATTCTTTCTCCAATGACTTTTTCAATCAATTTACTAAGCATATTTAACAACATAATGGATTGAAAGAATTTGGGTGAATCATATGATAACTTGTTTAGTTTTGAAATAAAAAGGCCAATACCCTTGGTTAATATAAGCATTAGCAATGTTGATTATGGAGATTAAGCAAAACTCATCATTAATAAATCTTTTAAGAAGTCTCTATGAAAATTTGTCTGGTCCAGAAGCTGATAAGCCATTATATTTGCTGATAGCACTCTTGAATTCTTCTTTTGAAAAGGATGCCCATTCAGAGACAGGTTTTGATGGGATCTCATCTAAAATATTAGTATTGACTTGACAATTATGAGTAGAGTTGAAAGATTGATATAGAGCTTGTTAGAGATTGTCAAGCTTGATACATAGTTTACCATTATATTGAACAGCTTCTGTGGCTGGTAATTTTTGTTTTCAAATCCAGTTCATTATTAAGTCCCAAGGTTTTCAATTTCTTGATGTAATTTCTTAAATCTTGTCATCAAAAAAAGTTCTTTTGGTTTTCTTAACAGTATGTTTGAACATCTTCCAATCCTCTAGTTATTTAGAAGATTTATAGTTTACTAGACTTGACTGGCATTCTTTGTTCCATCAATCCTTAGATTGTCTGATAATTTTGACTTATTTTGAATGTTTGTTCCACAATTGTTCTTGAGTTCTAGCAATTTCTTAAACAGTGAACTCCACCAACTCTTTACTTATTAAGTGCAAAGTGTCAAATTTATTGAACATTTTTATAACATCTGAAGTAAATTCAATTTCTTCTTTGCTATCCTTGATGATAGTATGTCTAACATCAGATATAAATTCTCTGATAATCTGAATATTGACTATAAGAGGAGCATGGTCTAAATGATATTATAATTCAGGGAGGATTGAGTAGTTGTCAAGTTCTGAAGAATTCAGTCTAAAAAACATTAAATTGATGACTAAGTTTAAATTTCTGCTGTTGTCCAAGTATCTGATGGAAATAGGACAAGTAGAATATGAAAAGGATAGATTAAAAGTGTTAACAATATCAAAAATTAAATTGCTATGAACAGAATGGAAAGGATAGTCTAGATTCCAATTGCTGTCTCTAATATTAAAATCACTAGTCATAATTAAAACATTATGAATATTAGCTTCAGTATCCTTAAGATTGGATTTATTAAAGTTCAAATAAATATTAAGTAAAAATAAAATTTTGCTGCTGTTGAAAAAATAAAAACAGCAAATGTCTTTATGATTTAAAATATCTTTTCAAGGAGAAAATTGCAAACTGGTTAAACAGATATTGATGTACAAAATAACATGAGAGTAATTATTGTCATTAGAAAGATTTCTGGAAAAAGTGACCCAATTTGGATGATTTGGAGCTCCTATAGTTATTTTACCTTCATTACTCAATAAGCTTGGAATAGAATAAATAGTCAATCATGGAGGTTCTTAAATAAAAATAATATTAAAATATCTATTGATCTTTAACAGTATATTAGTCAGAAATTTGTTTTTTCAAACATTTTGCAAAAATACTCTGATATTTCCCAAAATCATGCTTGTTTGCTATTTATAACTGAACAAATTGATTTGCTTCTGTTTTTATGAAGCTTTTGATATTTTTTAAAGTACCACTCTTTGTTAAAGCAATGTCTCCAGAATAGACATGAGTTAGAGTCTGCTTGGTAATCTCCTTTGCAGTTGATGTATTTAAAAGTATGAGGGCAAGGTTTGCCCTATTTCATCTTAAGTCTTAGCAGGTTAGTTAAAAAGTTTGCCTTGTAGCACCAGGTGAATTGATGTTAGTTTTTGGTTTTGTAGGAACTATTACACTTAATATATTTGGATCCTTGTACTCTGCATAAAAAAGTCACATGACCCCATTTCCAGTAATTCTTATATTGTAGTACTCCAGAGTTCATGTTTATACCTCTAATTGTAGCAATATATCTTTCTATGTTAAAGCATCTATTAATAAGGCCTCTTGCATAACTACTACTTTGGATGTCCCAAATATCCAACCAAATGATTGCTATATTAGATTTCAGAGAAACTTTGATAATATGAGATTTTAAAGCAATCACAATATTATTGAATATGTAATTGTTCTTGATGATAGTTTCAATTACATTAGCTGAAATAAGAGTATTAGTGTTTTCTATCATGTAGGGAATATCTATAATCTTCAGATATAATTTTGATTGGGGTAAAAAAGGAACCTTAACTTTTTTTGCATCAATGTAATTAGAGTTCTTGACATATTTCTTGATGGTTTGAAGATTGAGAGAAGATGAAACTTTGTTAGTAACAATTATGATGCCTGCTTGGTCACTATGAACAAATTCAGCCATGACTTCTAACTTGATACCTGTAAGTACTCTGTTGAAATTCATAATGTGTGTACTTGATGATTTTATAAATTTAATCTTGTTTTCATTACTTATTGAAACAATTACTTGTTTTCTCAATGAATCTTTCATTGTCATATTAAGTTTGGGTTTGAGCTTACCATTATTATTGATAACTTTTTGAATATTTTCAATTTTTTTTGCATGAAGATTTGGGAAAGTTTCTTTAATCTTCAGAATTTTCTTAATGTTAGTAAATGAAGCCAAAGCTTGAGCATACAATTTTCTATTATCACTTTTATCCTTTGGTTGACTGTTCTTCTTAAA
>Ga0157358_1001191_pt1 | contig 11331 bp, 8 predicted proteins | sample AttcapACBM2_FD_111484 | JGI IMG/M metagenome (GOLD analysis project Ga0157358, IMG submission 111484) | Fungus gardens microbial communities from leaf cutter ant in Botucatu, State of São Paulo, Brazil - Atta capiguara ACBM2 | ecosystem: Host-associated > Fungi > Mycelium > Unclassified ...
GAAATCAACAACCCATCCCCTGATCTGGTTTGCGACACTGCCTTCGGGCCGCGGGACAATCCAGTAACGGCCAACAGGAATGGCACTGTTCGGCAGGTAAGCGCAGTTGGGATCGTTGGTGTAGGGTTTCTGGCCAGAAAAGACCGGAAAGTGACCCACGCCGTAGACCTGCAGCTTTGCCTCACCGCCCCCCTTTGCCAGGTCATTGTAGCTCATTGTCATCTTCAGCATGAAACGCTCCCTGTAAGTTGTCAGGCCGATACTATCACTACTGCAGAGCAAAATTAACGATCGTCCTTCGGCTTTGTCACCCAGTATTACCCGTGTCTGCCATACGTCCGGATTTACCATAACACCCCATCAGTGACGGCTTCCAATATTTAATATAGGAGTTCGTTTGCAACGTCTGTTTCTGGCACAGAGCAGACATCCGCAGCATATAATATCCCCCGTGAGCAAAGCGTACCGTTCAGCGCTAAATGTTCGTTGTTTCGCGTCTCCTCTTAACAGCAGCCTGATTCAGGACGTGAGCCGTCCGGACAGGAAAAATCTGATTTTATGAGTCCGTCATAAAACCGATATACAGGCAATATAATTTCATTTTGCTGGAACTAAGACACAGAGATTTACGACTCACATAATACTTTCCCCAACAGAACGCATTCACTAAGGGTAAATTATGAACATGCTCTCAACAAAATCGGTACTGATGACAACAGCATTCACGCTCACTGTGTTTTTGTTAAATCAGGGCGCAGCACTGGCTGAAACGGCTTCAGCATCTTCGCAGCCCATCCAAAACGGTGCGGTTTCACAGCTGAAGAATACTGTGCACGGTAACGGAAACATGATTCTGGCCAGAGAGAAAACCCTGGCGAGTGGTCAGCGCATCAACCCTGCATGTGACGATGGCAGCCCGTGTCCACATGATGACATCACAGATGATGCATCATAAGTTATTAAAAACCGGCAGTGACCTGAAGACTCCGGACTAAAATAAAAAACCGCTTTAAGGCGGTTTTTTATTTTGAGCAGCGCAGATTCGTTCATCAGTACGCAGGCCAGTAACGCCGTCATCTGACACTGAGCGTTCCAGCTCGCTACTCAGTCCGCTATGAGCGAACAGCCGACATCGTCGTTGTGCTCATAACTTATGACGATTATTGAAAACCACAGGAAAGTGAATCAGATCGTATTTCATCAATCATTGATAATGATTTGGAACGTGATCGTTTTTCATAGGTTGCTATCACAAATTTTCGGAAAGAAAATCCAGTAAAAGACGATACAAGAATTTTTTTACTGAAATATATTTCAATATAATCAATTGGTTGAAATCTTCACATTTCGCACTGATGATTGCTAACCGAACCGTTGAACCGGTAAGTAAACCTCTATAATCGATAGCAAGTTAATGTAGTCTTTTGGGGCTCACGTCCGGGCCCCTTTTTTTCTGAGTGAACAGTCCCGATGCGCGAGGCTGACTCCCTCCCACACACCAGCCAGACAGGGTGTAAGTAATTTACGCTCCTGTCAGGCAGCTGAAATGACTGCAGAATATTTTCTCAGTAAGCCACAGTCTGACTTTACGAACATGACTGCTTAATCAACGGGGCAGGTCAGCTTCTAACGCTCAAAAAAGGAAGCAGCGACAGGCAGCCTCTCAGATTATCTGTAGGTAAGCTCATTCAGTTAAACAATCGTTAAATATGTAATTGCTTAATTTACAGAACCTGTGACCTGGCTGATATTATGCCTGCCACTTAATCCTTACTCTCAGGGAGCAATTATGTCAGGCAGATTATTCAGAATATCCTCCGTCTGTACCAGAGGCCACGCACCCCATATTGTCTGACGCGTCAGTTGAAGAGCTCAGGCCGGTACCTTTTCCGGTACAAAGCATAAATGCCGTTTTATGACGGCAGGCGACAGCCATGAATGGTTTCAGGTGGCCGTCAAACGTGAACGCAGCGCTGAAGGCAACACTCCGAGACTGACGGGTGTGTTGCTGAACATCAGTGAGGACATGGCGCGCAAAAGTGAATATGACATTGTTATGACCCGCTTCGGCCTGTCGCGTGAAATGCTGAATGACGGACTCTGGGACCTTCAGATCATCAATGGTGACCCTTTGCATCCGGACAACGTGTTCTGGTGGTCTCCGCAGTTCAGGAAGCTACTCGGATTTGAAGCGGTTGAAGAGTTTCCTGGCGTCATCGACAGCTGGGCTTCTCGCCTTCACCCCGATGACAGTCAGCACACGCTGGATGCCCTGATAAAACACCTTAACGACCACTCAGGCGCAACCGGTTATGACGTTGAATGCCGCGTCAGACTCAGAAGCGGCAATTACCGGTGGTTCCGTGCCCGCGGTCAGGCCCTCCGGGATATAGACGGCATACCTTTGCGGGCGGTCGGGGCGCTGGTTGATATACAGATGCTGAAGGCTCAGGAAGCTCAGGAAGCTCAGGCTGAGCATGAGCGTCAGCGTACAGAGGAGAGTGCAGTCTGCGGTCAGTAAAATTGCTGATTAGATTTCTGAAAATGCCAATATCGCCGCTCAGATTAAACTCATTTCACTGAATGCCGAAGCCGCAAGAGCGGGTGTTCAGGGGCTGGGTTTTACGTCATTGCCAGTTAAATCCGGGAACTGGCGGACAAAGCGCTGACATCAGCCGCCTGCTGGTCCGGCTGGGTGCCTCTTCGCGTCTTTAACAATTATCTGCGGCACTGGATTTATTTCGCACACGTCCCCGTCGGTTTCCGGGAAGTGTGCTCACTGCAAAGATGAAGATGTTACTCAGCTTACCGTGTAGAAATCAGACCATATCTCGTTGTAGTGGATTAATGACTGGGAAAGAGCCGCCACAGAGGCGGCTTGCACTGCAGACATCAGTGTTTCATATCAGACCAAAAATAAACCACCCCCGGTTTATCGTCATTACCGGCACAGGTTCTCATAGGCTCATGATGAACCGACAGGATGTTTACCAGAGTGAGTGCTGCAAGTATTGACTTACGTCTGTGTGCATCTTCTTCAGCCCCGAGAAAATGACGCAGACGTTCTGCCAGCGATTCACTGCTCACAGGAGCCCCTTCCGCGAGCAGCGATAACAGGGCTTCACCTGTAATAACGTTCGTCAGTTTCTCACTGTCTCTGAACATGTCATTTTCCTCATCACCTGGCTGTATAAGGTCCGACCGTTCGGACTGATGCTGACGCGTCATGGCACCAGACTGTTTTATGTGTTTTAGGTATAACGGCAGGTCCGGCTGACTGTATAAACGAAGCCTCTCTGGTTGATCCTTTATTAATCCTGGTCTGGAACCTGACATCATAAATCTGGAATCTTTTGACGACACAGAAAGAAAAAAGGGTAACCAGACCTGAAAAGAGCCATCAGAGCATTAGTTTTCGGTTGCGGGGCACTGGCCCCTTTTCTGGCCACTTTATAATCACGCACAGATTTCACGTGACCCGGCCGATATGAAATCTACAGAAAGCAAACAACCACCGTCGCGGGTAACGCAATTTTACAACAACCTTGAGGCGCTTCCGGAAGGATAAGGGCAGGTCTGCACACGCGGTGGACAGAGTGCAGACATGAATCTCGCGCGAAAACAATTTATTGAAATACATTTCAAAATGAGTGGTTCGTATTACAAAATTGCTCTGCAATCGACAGCTCCATAATCACCCGCCCGGCGATTAATGCAAACGTCGTGGCCTTACCGTTTCCCTCAGGTAAAAAACCTGATTCAGGAATACTCACGAACCTCCTGAAAGTAAAGGGGACAGTCCTTCCCATTCATTTCTTTTAGTTTAAGGCTGATCACTTTGCATCTGAACTGCATTTAACACTATCAGTCTATACATAAACACTGAAGGAGTATTTCCAGAATCCTGCAGCAATAACGTGCCTGAAACGTTCTCTTCTTTTTAAAAATCCCGTTTTTATTAAAAGAAACCATCTTTCTTTATTTGTGAGTTGATGCATGAAAGATTATATCGATCAGTTGAGTTTTTTTGATAGGTTATAACATAGATAATTGCTATCATGCACCATTGATTAATTGGTTAAATCGATCAATAATTTTTCTCATAAATTGCATTTTTATCCCGAAATTTTAAGAATATCAGGAATAAAACAACACCTTACATCAAATGAGCTTAACAAACCTGCTAAGTGCAGGTTACGTAACTGAACCGCAGGAGGCGTCAGTGAAAAAGAAAATAATGATGAGTGAGTCGGAGCTTTCATTAGATGTGGATTTCTCTTTTTCACCTGTCGTGAACGCGGGAGGAAAGGTTATATGCATGGAACTTATCCCGGAATTCCGTATGTCCGAAACGGAGTCCAACGTCCTTTTTCCTCACAGTTTTTTTTACAGCAGAGCATCGCTGACTGATAAGCATGTACTTTTGAAACTTCAGATCGAAACCGTCATGCAGCAGGCCAGTTTTTTTATGGCAAATAATATTTTATGTACGCTGAATGCTGACAGAGATATTGCGGGCATGATATGTGCCATGTCAGAAATTAAAAGTCAGCTCATAACTATGAATAATTTTATCAGACTGGAACTTACAGAAGGTTTTTCTTCTTTGAGCAGTTATGCCAGCGACCCACTGCTTTCCATACTAGCGCGTCACTTTGGATTGTGGCTCGATAATTTCGGAGCCGGCCACGCCAACCTCTCAGCTCTCCAGAGTGGATTGTTTGAAACCGTAAAAATCGATAAAACCTTTTTCCGGAAACAGGCCAGAGGGACTCTCTGGCCTGTTGTACTCCGAGAAATTCGCCGGTATGCCTCGGCCGTGGTGGTGGACGGCGTGGAGAATTATGAGCAGGCAGAGCATCTGAGTTTCAGCGTTGAAGGCATGCAGGGGCGTCTTTTTCCGTCGGTATCACCCGGCAATCCGTTTACTGCCTTTGCAATGCCCCATAATGCCGGATTCAGGAGGCCAGTCATCTGAATCAGCGTAGGATTTATCTTTGTATATAGAAATGAGGGCTGGATCTACTTAAATGCGCAGGATCTGCCATATACCGAGTGTTTTTTCGGTAACGATGGTCAGAAAAAGCCAATTCGAATGCAGAGCCGTTTCCGGCTCACTGACGGGTGTATGCTTGTGAAAGCCGCAGGTGCAGGTCGCGGTATCACCCTCCAGCCTGGAGCGGTGCTACGCAAATATTCAGATAGCGTGGTACTGGTGTGACTTTCAGAGGACGATAAGGCTGTCCATACGCGATAGGGTGATCATCTTCTCTGCAGCACATCCCATACGGACACTGAGCGATTTCATTTTCGCGAGTTTTCCCGTGATGATACTGCCACAGCGAACAGACTGGCGCAGGCAGTATAGTCTGCGTAAACCCTCATCTCAGCAGGAGTGCACAAACCCTTATCAGGGTTATGACACTGTACCCCGGGCAGACTCGGCCATTACTGCATGTCAGTTAAACAAAGAATACGTATGAGTCTGTCTGAAATATTTCTGTGAAATTGAGCATTCTTTGATTCATTTTCACTGGCGATAAAACCATGATACTGATGAACAGGGACAGTATTAATGTCTGCTTTTGGCACAAAGAGGACATTTAACAGCGCTATTTGATTGTAGGGTGAAATAACCAACTGAACGAGAGGGGCTCCTATTCTACTTTACTGAAAAGAACAATAATTTTACCTGAGATATTTACTGATACTTGGTTTCGCCCGGCTCTTTTGGCCAGATAGAGGGCTTCATCAGCGTGACGAAGGCCTTCTTCACGCCCAACATTGTGACCACGTAAAACGGCTACACCTGCTGAAATGGTCATTTTGCCCACACCATGGAAGTAAGCTTTGCTTACCGCCCGCCGAATACGCTCTGCTGTTGCAGCACCATCAGGAAGCGTTGTATGTGGCAGAAGTATAATAAATTCCTCTCCGCCAAACCGACTAACCAGGTCAGTCGGACGGCTTGCATTAATCAATAATCCGGCGAGGCTGACCAAAGCAAAATCTCCAGCGTCGTGACCAAATTTGTCATTGATGTTCTTGAAGTGGTCGATATCAATTGCAATGACGCAGTGTGCCGTGGTGTCAGCTATACTGCCAGCCTTCACAGTAAAACCGCGTCGGTTATAAAGACCGGTAAGGGGATCTGTCATTGCCTCATCATTGATAGCGGCCATATGTCCTGAGACCGCCCTACGGTGATCCCTTACGGCTTCTGCCAGACAGTCTGCTTCATAATACCACGCCTCTAACCCCCTTACGGACTCAGCGCTGGCGTTACTTCCGCCGTCCCGTACCATTGCAGCAAGCTTCTCAAGGGGTGACGCAATTCGACCTGCCATAAGTGCCATAATACCTGAGGCCAGCGCCATAATTCCCAGAATGAACCCGATAGTATTACGCACGGAGTTCATAAGAATGGCGTTTACCGTCTCAGATGTTCCGGCCATAAACACATTCCAGCCCGTAGAACGAACGTCCGCATACCCTATCAGGAGTTTATGTCCATTGTTCTTAATACTGAATTGTCCGTTTTGCGTGTTGGCCAGTTGTTTCTGTACCGAAGCAGGAAGAACCATTTTACTGCCGGTACTGGACAGATCGTGGCTGAAAATAATCAAGCCTTCATTACTGACAATACTCACAACAGCGTCCTTTCCAAAAAAATGTTGGCTCAGGATATCGCTGAGCATGCTTTGTTTTTTAAGATAAATTGTTCCGCAGATATAACCGAGATAATGACCTTCAGGGTCAAAAAGTGGCTGAGAGATGAAAATGATGTAGTTACCCGTTTCCGAGATTAACGGGGGAGAGATGAATCGTTTCTTCATATCAACAGACTGCAGGCTGGCGACAGGCTTTAGCCTGACACCGACAAGTTTGAGATTTTGTGGGGATGTGGCAACCACGGCCGCATTTCGGTTCACCACGACTACTGTATTAAAAAAACCGGACTGTAGCCTTAGTCTGTCGCTTTCACCCGTCAGATGAACAACATTATCAAGCGTGGTTATCTGACTCGCACTCCAGGCCAACTCTTGCTGCGCTGTTTTGAAGTAACGGTCGATACTGTCAGCAAGCTTTTGTGCGTAAGCGATGTTATTGCTAATCAGGCTTTCTTCAATGCTTTTCTTCTGAAAAAGAAAGATCGACCCCATCAGTAGCAAACACGTAACATTGATGCCGCCTGCTGTAAGCGAAGTCAGTAGAAGCCGAAGATGAATTTTTCTTTTAAACACGACGAAATCCGGATTATTTATATTTTTAAAGAACACCTACTAGCCATAGTTATAACTAACTGATTAAAAATGAAAATTACAGTTTTTTTGCTTTCAGACCAGAGCAATTCATGAATATCAGGTACGTGCATCGCCATTATTGATGATGTACTTCCGGTAGAAACTCGTAGGTGCGGATATTTGTGCGGCCTCCGGCTGGCGTTATTCTCGTCATCAAAGTTTAAACCCTGCCACTTAACCAATGTGTTAAAAGCGCATGTAGCTTGAACGGCTCTAACGGCTTGCGCAGCACCAGATATCCTTCCTGCTCAGCTTGCTGCAGAACCGGTGAATCAAACTCCCCGCTGACCATCGCGCCCCTCATATCTGGGAGGCGTTCGAAAAGCGCTTTAAGGATGTCGAAGCCACTTTCACCAGACCGCAGGCGTTGATCACAAAGCACTGCGGTAGGTACGAAGCCATCATCAATTATGGCAAAAGCTTCTTTGGCAGAGGCCGCACAGCGCACGCTTATGCCCCAGAGACTTATCAGGCTCTTCCAGGCAGATGTCACCAGCGGATCATCGTCAACGACCAGGCAGGAACCGTACAGTGGCGCATAGCTTAAAGGTGATGCAATATTCTCAACGATGGGCAGTGACATTGCTTGTATGTCTTCACCCTTATATTGTCTGAAACGCATCCAGAAGCGTGAGCCTTTACCCTCAATGGACTGCATGCCGTACTTTACGTTCATTAGCCTGGCACAACGGGCCACTACTGCCAGGCCCAGCCCGTGTCCTGCACTGTCGATTTTCCAGGCCAACTCAGGGCGATAGTAGGGCGAGAATACTTTACCTTTTTCGTCATCGGCGATGCCCACGCCGGTGTCCCACACTTCCACCAGACAATCGTCACCGCGTGCGCGAATGACGACAAGCACGCCGCCCTTTTGAGTATAGCGAAGCGCATTTTGTACAAGGTTAATGAGGGATTGCCTTACTAACATCGCATCTCCCGTTACGAAGAAGCGACGTTTTGGCTGCCATGAACGAAGAGTGAGAGCACGGCAGTTGGCCTCTTCGCGAAATAAGGTGATCACTGAATCGAGCAGTGACCCGATATCCAGACGGGAGGACGCAACCATTACATTACCGGATTCGATTTTGCTGAGATCAAGCAAAGAATTGAGCATCAAATGTACCGAGCGTATGCTCTGCTGCAGGTCAAGCAGTTGAGGTGTAAGGCTGTCGTCCTGGTTGCGGTAAAAAATGGCTTCGATTAAAAAGCCCATGGCATGTACTGGCTGACGCAAATCGTGGCTGGCGGTCGTTAGAAACTGATTTTTATCCAGCAGCGCCTGCTCCGCGTTCTCTTTAGCCTGTCGAAACTGTTCCGCCAGACGTAAGCTTTTTTCCTCCAGGAGCGCTTGCTGAATAAAGAACATATGGGATGTTAACGCATGGCGGTAAATAGCGAAGCCATAAAGCAGGTTCAGCATCAGAACGATAAACATTATCTCATTCAGCCGACAGATAATTCCCAGACTCAGCAGGCCCCAGGAACCTACAAAAAAACGTGTAAAGGTACTAATAACCGGTGTCAGATGCGTCGCATTGGCAGCGACAATGGCGGCGATGCTAATATTTAGCAGCAAGAAAAAGTCGAAATTTTGTGTTTGTGGTGTAATCAAATAGAGTGATGAAATTCCCAGCCCATGAAAGAAAGCTATTTTATTGATGCGTGGAAGCCATCGCCGCAGAACGTCCTCTTCTGTTTTTTCTTTTACTTCGCGCTGGTAACACCGATGCAATAATCGGATCGTGACAGCGCATAGCTGGTAAAGTATTATCCAGACAATCGTTGGGCCAATCTTGTCGTCCAGAATATAAATCCAGATGGCGAAAGGAATACCGACAAAAGGCACTGCGCTGAAACTGAACACCAGCCGAAGAAAGGTGTGATTGAGCAAACGTATCTTCGCCGGAGAAGAGATACCGTCGGTCTGCGAACGCCTGAAAAACCTCATTCTGAAGGCTCCCTTTTGCCATGTAACAGGGTGATGAGTTCCACCCGACTGTTTACGCCTATTTTTTTTAGAATATTGCCGATGTGTTCTTTAACCGTTGGCTCGGAAATGGAGAGTTGTTTAGCAATTTTTTTGTTTGGAAGCCCCCACATAATCATATCTAATACGTCTAACTGTCGCGGCGTTAGATTAAAATTTCTTAACTTTTCATTGTGGTTCCTGACTGCAAAAGCTTTTTTTTCTGGGAACCATGTAAAATCGTCCAAAAGTGCAAATACGGCTTTTGAGAATAACTCCGGTGGCTCACTTTTCAAAACAAATCCATGGCCACCGGCCGCGAAAACTTTTTGCCAGATGTCGATATTATCATCCCCACTCACCACCAATAGGCGCACCTGCGGATACATCTTTTTCACTTCTTTGAGTAAGTTCAGTGCGGTGCAGGAAGAGAGCCAGAAATCGATTACAAGCAGACTTGGTGGGCCATTATGCCTAATATGGCGGTAGCAACTCTCCTCATTTGTTACCACAAACGCCTGTTTAAACCGGCAATTCGTACTGAGAAAATTAGCGATACCACTTGCTACCAAAGGATGGTCGTCAACGACCAAAGCATAATTCAACCCCAAAGCACTCTCCTTTCAACTCAAAGTACTTGAGAGTAAGGTTACTGTATTATATATCCACCCTACTTTGGGAGGGTTTTTTCGATTTAAAAAGGAAAATACATTATTACTAAGTTAAGTGGCAGACAAACGTAAGGAGTCAGACTAGCACAACGAATGTTAAACACTAACGAAACTTAAAATTCCCCTTGGAAAACTTAATCATTTTATCGTTACGTTTATGTTTCGGTCGGTTTTTCCTCTCTAAAAACCGATAACGACATCCTTTGAATTAGACAACATCATCACTTAGGTCTCATCAGAGAAAACAATGTTAACCGGTGTGCATGACGGATTTCTTTGAGGAAAGAAAATTAATATCATAAGCCTGGGTAAACAGAGCTGCTTTCGGTTATTTATCTATGGCGAGTCCGAAATGCCAGGCTGTACGCGTAGATTGAAAAATCTGCCTGAAAAGCAGATTTAAAACTACACTTAGCACTTGGCGCTTCAAAAACATGCAGTTTTACTAAAATTTAAATGGTTCTGATTTATCAGAAACATCAGCAATCAGAAAATTTGAATTCTGGTTCGTTGATATGAGAAAAATTTTCTGTGTTTATGATTTTTTATAGTTTCGAACTAACTGGCTACGATATTTATGTTCCTGGAATGCTTAGACGACACACTGAGACTAACAAAATGCCAGAATGGTTGGAGTCCGGTCAGATAACGGTAACTAATGTCTCAATGTATAAGCCAGGCGCGTCTGGCTTTCAAAGTGAGATCATGGCATGTAAAAGCTGGTAAAGGCTCCTGGCAGATTCCAGTCTTTAATTACAGCCTGCAACCGTAAGCGCGCCAACATGTGAGAATTATTAAATAGCAGACAATTGCATCTCGCACAATCACTTTGTCGATAGTCATCGATAAATTATCGCATTAGTAAGCACTAACCACCTTAAAGATTATCCGGTGACAGTGTCTCATCTTATGACGATAAGTGGATTAAAAGTTCTTTTTTTATCTTATAAATAAAAGCAATAAGAATCAAACAAATGGATATTACTAGTTGAGAATAGAAAAAGCCCCTACTTAAAGAAGAATCACAAACATAAAAACCAGTAAAGTAAAACTTGAGAATAAATTAAAATAAAACACCCTAACTAAGGAGGAGAAACATGAAAAAATATTTATCCATAGCAATCTTATCGCTAGTAATAGCAGGATGCAGTTCAATCGGAGGTGAGGATAAATTTAGTCGGAACTATTTAAATTCACATATCATTCCTAATAAAACCACTCAAAGTGAAGTTAGATCACTTTATGGCGCTCCACGTGAACAAATGGCTCAGTCCAATGGTAATTCTCAATGGTTTTACATGAAAGGTAGTAACACGTCTTCAGCATTAGGCATTTTAGGTTTCATTCCCGGAGGTGCTGCATTTTCACAGGCGATTAGCGTAGCGAGCAC
>Ga0157358_1001192_pt1 | contig 11330 bp, 5 predicted proteins | sample AttcapACBM2_FD_111484 | JGI IMG/M metagenome (GOLD analysis project Ga0157358, IMG submission 111484) | Fungus gardens microbial communities from leaf cutter ant in Botucatu, State of São Paulo, Brazil - Atta capiguara ACBM2 | ecosystem: Host-associated > Fungi > Mycelium > Unclassified ...
AGAGCGACAGCCGCCGCAATATCAGCCGTGACGTGACGGCCTTTATGCAGCAGCGGCTGGAGGACAGGCTGCTTGGCGTGGTGAATCGCGATGAAAGCGTCGCGGAAGCGAATGCATCACAGCAATCGATATTTGATTTCAGCCCGGTTTCCGCGGCCGCTTTTGATATCGAGCTGGTGGGCAAAAGGGTTGCCGCGCTATTGCATATTAAAGTCGGCGACGGCGAGCTGCAGGCACCCCTGACCTCGCGCTAAGACGACCAACCGTTCGATACCTGTTAGTCCGGGGCGCTGCTGCGCTCCGCTACTCTTCGTTTTGTTTTCAGGATGACTTATGAAAAAAGTCCTGTATTACCTGCAGCTGCTGATATTATTTCCGCTGGCCGCAGTGATTGTTATCACGCCAATGGACAGCCAGAAGCAATATATTTTTGGCCTGATCGGCATCGCCATTCTTTTTGTATTGGGCCTCAGCAAGAGCCATAAAATCTCTCTGGTGATGGTGTTCCTTTCGGCATTGATGTCAACGCGCTATATATACTGGCGCGCCACGGAAACGCTGGCTTTTAATTCCGAGATCGAGGCGATTCTGGGCATCGGCTTATTTATTGCTGAACTTTATGTCTGGGTGATTTTGCTTTTAGGCTATTTGCAAACCTCATGGCCGTTAAAAAGAACCATTGAGCCGATGCCCGAGGATATCAGCCTGTGGCCTACCGTCGATATTTATGTGCCGAGCTATAACGAAAGCCTGGATGTGGTGCGCGACACCGTACTGGCCGCGCAGTGCATTGATTATCCACGCGACAAGCTGAAAATCTATCTGCTGGATGACGGCAAGCGCAGCGAGTTCGCCGTTTTTGCCGCCGATGTTGGCGTGGGCTACATTACGCGCGATGACAACCGCCACGCCAAAGCGGGTAACCTGAACCACGCGATGACTATCACCAAAGGCGAGCTGATTACCGTCTTTGACTGCGACCACGTGGCGACCCGCACATTCCTGCAGGCCACCGTAGGGCCTTTCCTGAAAGACCCTAAGCTGGCGCTGCTGCAAACGCCGCACTATTTCTATTCGCCGGATCCTTTCGAGCGTAACTTAAAAGCCGCGCGCAAAATCCCGAACGAAGGCGCCCTTTTCTATGGTCCGGTTCAACAGGGTAACGATAACTGGAACGCCACCTTCTTCTGCGGCTCCTGTGCGGTTATCCGCCGCAGCGCGCTGGAAGAGATCGGCGGCTTCGCTACCGAAACCGTGACTGAAGATGCGCATACTGCCCTGAAAATGCAGCGTCGCGGCTGGAAATCGGCTTTCCTGGCGTTACCGCTGGCCGCCGGTCTGGCTACCGAACGTTTGGGTCTGCATATTATTCAGCGTACCCGCTGGGCGCGAGGCATGACGCAGATTTTCCGTGTGGATAATCCGCTGCTGGGGCGCGGTCTGAACTGGCAGCAGCGCCTGTGCTACCTGAACGCCATGCTGCACTTTCAGTTTGGCCTGCCGCGCGTAATCTTCCTGACCGCACCGCTGGCTTACCTGCTGTTTAACCTGAATATCATTCATTCTTCTGCCAGCCTGATTTTTGCCTACGTGCTGCCGCACCTGGTGATGTCGCTGTACGTTAACTCCAGGATGAACGGGCGTTTCCGCGCGACCTTCTGGGGCGAAATCTACGAAACGGTAATGGCTTTCCATCTGGTTATCCCTACGTTGCTGACCATGGTTTCGCCGAAGCACGGCAAATTTAACGTCACGGACAAGGGCGGCCTGCTAAATACCGGCTTCTTCGACTTTAACATCGTCCGGCCGCACGTTATCTGCGCCGCGCTGCTGCTGGCGGGTGTGGTTAGCGGCATCGTTCGCGCCGCCGCGCATAATTATTTTGGCGTCGATCCTTACGTTATCGCGCTTAACGTCGGCTGGGCGCTGTTCAGCCTGGTTATCCTGATGGCGGCTATAGCCGTGGCGCGGGAAACCAAACAGACGCGCAAAACCATCCGTATCGACGTCAACATTCCGGTGGTGATGCACTACGCCAGCGGGATTTCTTCGCGCTCTGCCACGGTCAACCTGTCGATGGGTGGCGCGCAGGTAAAAGCGCCGGACAATCGGCACGAAACGGACATGATTGAAGCAATTGATTTGATGCTGCATTCCGGTGCGATCTCGCTTCCTGTCAGCACGATTGAGGCAGATGACGGCGTAATCCGCCTACAGTTTGATGATATTCCGCTGTCGCGGCGGCGTGAACTGGTTCGCGTGGTGCTCTCCCGCGCCGATGCGTGGATCAAACCAGAGGGGCCGAAAGACAAGCCGCTGCGCTCGCTGCTGACCATTATCCGTACCGTATTTGAACTGTTCTGGCTCACCTGGAAAGACCGACGCGCCAAACGTCAGGCACTGAAGGCTAAAGAGGATAGCGCGGCATGAGAAAGCTTTTATCTATCCTGTGCCTTAGTGCCCTGGCGTGGGGGCATGCGTATGCCGCTGACAGCGTAACGCAGGACAGTAGCGCGCTATTGCAGATCCCGCCGCCAGCCGGAACCGGACTGGCCGGAGACCTGCCGCCGTTGCCGCCTGTTGGCGATACCGCCGCGCCGATTGTTTCGCTGAATCAGCCACTGTCCAGCACCATCTCCGTAGCCCAGATGGGCCAGGCCAACGGGATTCTGCTGACCGGCGGCCAGCTGCAGTCCGGCATTGTCTTTACGCTGCCCGCTGACGAGGTCATTACCAACGCCCGGCTGAATCTGTCGCTGAAGGTGTCGAAAGCGCTGGCTGCGCGTAACGGCTCGATGCAGCTGATGCTTAACGGCCAACCACTGGGCACGCTGCCACTGAACGCTTCCGACAACGCCAGCGAAGAGTATCAGCTGGATATTCCCGCCGCGATGGTGGTCTCCAGCAACAATCTCAGCTTTAAAATCAACGATGGAGATCAGCTGCTGTGCGAGCGCGATAACGATCGATACCAGGTCACTATTCTCCCCGCCACCACGCTGGCGCTGGAAGGACAGCAGCTGAATATCGGCAATAAATTGCGCAACTTCCCGCGCCCGTTTATTGATGCACAGCGCATGACGCCTGCCAGCGTGGCAATGGTGTTTGGTGCTGACGTCACGCCAGGCAAGGTCAGCGCGGCGGCAATCGTCTCTTCCTGGTTGGGGATTCAGGCCGACTATCGCGGCATCAACTTCCCGGTCTTGCGTAATGATATGCCGGAAAGAAACGGCATCGTGTTTGTTAAGCCCGGCGAAACCATTGCGGGCCTGACCGTGCCGCAGGTGAACGGGCCGACGTTGCAGATGATCGATAACCCGATTAATCCGGTCTATAAGCTGATGCTGGTTATCGGTAAAACGGATGATGAGCTGCGCCAGGCCGCCTGGCGACTGACCCAACCGCTGAGCGTTGACAGCGACTCGCTGGCTGTCGGGCACCAGGCTATCCCCGCCAGCAAGGCCTATGACGCACCGCGCTGGATCAACACCGACCGCCCGGTGCGCCTGCGCGAACTGCTGCGCAAAGATCAGAGCCTGACCACTATCGGCATCTGGCACGATGCGCTGAAGGTAAATTTCCGCGCCGCGCCCGATCTGTTCCTGTGGGATGGTGAAACGGTGCCGGTGCAGCTGAACTATCGTTTTCCGTCAGAAAGCTGGATCGATGAAGAGAGCTCTTTCCTTAACGTCAGCCTGAACGGCACTTTCCTGCGCAATCTGACCGTGAATAAAGTCGGGCTACTGGAAAATATCTGGCACCGGCTGGGCGGCGATGCGCGGCAGGAAAAATATACCCTGAAGTTCGATCCTTACCTGATCTATGGCGACAACCAGCTACAGCTCTATTTCAATATCAAGCCGAAAGCCAGCGCGCCGTGCAGCGTGCTGACCAATAACAATATCAAGAGCCGGATCGAGGACGACGCCTGGATCGATTTGAGCCATACCCGTCACTTTACCCTGCTGCCGAATCTTTCCTGGTTTGTCGGTGCATCTTTCCCGTTTACGCGCTTTGCGGACTATTCGCAAACCGTGCTGCTGCTGCCTGAAGCGCCCAGCAATGCAGAGATCGGTGCGCTGCTGGATATGGCCGGACGTGCCGGTAACGCTACCGGCGTAGCGCTGAGCAGTAACAGCGTGCTGTTCGGGGTGCCCGCCGATGGCGCTCAGCTCAACCGGCTGCGCGACAGTGATGTACTGGCGTTCTCCACGCTGGCGCAAAACGGCTTTAACCAGGCGCTGCTGCGTCATTCGCCTTTTGAGGTCAATGGACACACGCTGGGCGTGAAAGCCCCAACGCTGGTGGATAACCTGCGCGGCTGGCTGGCTGGCGACTGGACGCGTCAGGCGGTGGATGCAGATCGCTATTTCTCTTCTAACGAAGACTGGCGCGGTTTTATCAGCTATCGCTCACCCTGGAACCCATCACGCGTGGTGGTGGCGACCGTAGCGACCGACGATGGTCAACTAACCAGCCTGCATAATGACCTGAAGTTGCAGCGCATTAACGCCGGGATCCGCGGCGATACCGCCATTATCACCGATGAAAACGGCATTCGCAGCTTCCGCGTGGGCGCACAGTTCCCCAGCGGGGAAATGCCGTGGTACATGATGGTGGTGTGGTATGCCAACCAACATGCGGTGGTGCTGGCACTGATAGCGCTCCTGCTCTCCACAAGTGTGGGATTAAGTACCTTTATTTTGCTGAAGCGTCACGCCTGGAAACGGCTGAATCCGCAACACGATCGGCAGACGCCGGGCGAGAAAAAATAACTATGAAGATCAAAACGCTTATCGCGCTGGGCTTGCCATGCATTACGCTGGCAGCGGGTGCGGCTTCCACCGGCACCGACGCAAACCCGGCCCTTCAGGCACTGTTCAGCCAGGCTAACTACTGGCACCAGAAGGCGCATGACGAACTGGCGCGCGACGCGCTGAATAAAGTGCTGATGGTGGACGGTAACAACGTCCAGGCACTTTACCTGATGGCGCTGTGGGCACAGCAAAGCGGCGACGGCGCGGCAGCGGCTTCCTTCCGCGAGCGCCTCAGCAAGGTGTCGCCCAATGATGCAAAGCTGAGCGAGTTGGATAATGCCCGGCAACTTCAGTCTATTCCTACGGCACAGCTGGCGCTGGCGCGTCAGCAGGCCCACAGCGGCAATATCGCTGCCTCGCTGCAAACCTGGCGCAACACGTTTAGCGGCAATGAGCCGCCTGCCAGCGTGGCCGCAGAATATTATCTGACGATGGCAGGCGACCGCACGCTGCTGCCGCAGGCGGTTGACGCGCTGCGCCAGTTCGCCGCCTCACATCCGCAGGATACCGGCGCGAAGCTGGCACTGGGCAAGGCGCTGACTTACGACGCCACTACCCGCCGAGAAGGGATGCAGGTGCTAAGCAGTATGGCGGACGGCAACGAGGCTGCCGACAGATCGCTGCGCCAGGCGATGCTGTGGTTGGCAGCGAAGCCGGAAGACGCGCCGCTTTACCAGGTATGGCAGCAGCGCCATCCTCAGGACCGCGCGGTGATGGACTATTTCCGCAAAAACGCGGGTGGCGCAGAAAAAGGCGAAGGCTTTACCGCGCTAAACAGCGGTGACGTATCCGGCGCGCAAAGCGCTTTCGGTCGCGTTTTACAGGCCAATCCTGAAGATGCCGACGCGCTGGCGGGGCTGGGTTACGTGGCGCAGCGCAGCGGCAACTATGCTGCAGCCGCCGACTATCTTGACCGGGCGGCGAAGCAGGGCGGCGACAACAGCCAGCAGCGCCAGCAGCAGGCCGCCGATGCCCGCTTCTATGGCCAGCTGGCCGGTGCGCAGCAGGCGTTGAAGGCAGGCAACGTCTCGCAGGCCCTGAGCCTGAGCGAACCGCTGAGCCAGGCAGAAGGCGAAAAAGGCGTGGCGGCGAAGCTGTTCCGCGCGGACGTCCAGCGCCGCAACAATCAGCTGGACGCCGCCGAACAAACCTATCGTGCCATCCTGCAAAGTGATGCGGATAACCGCACGGCAAAAGAAGGCTTATTTTATGTTCTGCGTCAGCAGAACCGCAGCAGCGAGGCCAGCGCGTTGCTCTCCGCACTGCCGGAAAGCGTGCGGGCCAGCATGGCACCGCGTCCCGGTGTGACCAGCGATCCGCTGCGTCGGGAAGCCAAACAGGCGGCGCTGGGTGGCCATCCTCAACGCGCTATCGGGCTGCTGATGACGGGCCTCCAGCGCTTCCCCAACGATGCCTGGCTGCGGCTCGATCTGGCTCGACTTTATCAGCAGCAGGGCGACACCGCCCAGGCGGCGGCAGTGATGCAGCCTGCCTTTAGCTCTACGGCCAGCAACAATGAAATTTATGCCGCCGCGCTGTTCGCCAGCGAAAGAGGTGCCTGGCAGCAAGCCCAGACGCTGCTGTCTCGTGTGCATAGTCAGAACAGCGACATGCGTGAACTGTCTCATCGTGTGAACTTTAATCTGCAAATGGCGGTTGCGCAGCAGTATCTGGCGCGGGGATCGGCCGCCGCCGCGGCCAACACGTTACGGGCGCTGACGATGAATCCGCCAACGAATCCGGCGGATGCGGGCAGCCTGGCGAAAGGGCTGGCCGATGCGGGCGATCTCAACGCGGCCGTCAACGTGGTACGTAACAACATGCAGCGTGGCGTGCAGGGTAACGCAGGCGATTATGCGCTACAGGTGGCCGTGCTGAACCAGGCCGGGCTGGGCAGTGAAGCGCAAAGCTTCCTGAGTAATCCGGCACTGCAGGCTAACAGCACGCCAGCCCAGCTGGCCGGTATTCAGAACGGCTACCTGATCAACGAAGCCGACCGCCTGCGCACTCAGGGTAAATATGCGGCCGCCTACGACAAGCTGATGGGTGCGCTGCAGCACGATCCGCAGAACAGCGATCTGATGTTCGCGATGGGCCGCCTCTATCAGTCTGGCAAAATGAATAAAGAAGCGGGCGTGGTTTACGATTACCTGATGACCCATGACACGCCGTCGCAGGATGCACGCGCGGGCGCTATCGATGTGGCGCTGACAATGCATGACTTGCCGAAAGCCAAAGCGCTGCTCGGCGGGTTACAGGGTGAACAGACGCCTGAGCGTCTGCTGTTAATGGCTCGCGTGGCGGAAGCCGATGGCGATCATCAACAGGCGCTGGCGTATCTGCGCAACGCGCGTGGCAAGATGATCGGCTTGCAGGACGGCCCGATGGCGGCAACGGGCGGTGTGGCCCTGGCAGATAACCCGTTTGTAGACCGCACCGTGCGCAAATCGCCTTCCGCTTACGATGGGGTGATGCCATGGCAGCAGGCGCCAGCGGACGCGGGCACGACCGAACGCATGTCGCAGCAGGCGCAGACTCTGCACCAGATTGATACCATGATGGATGGCCTCCAGGAGCGAACCGGCACCTGGGCGCAGGCTGGCGTGCAGGTCAGAGGGCGCGACGGCGAAACGGGCCTGAGCAAGCTGACCGAAGCGAAAGCGCCGCTGACCTGGTCAAGCGTGCCTTATGGCGACACGCGCTTTAACTTTACGTTGACGCCGGTCACGCTCAACGCAGGCAGCGCGTCTGGCACGTCACTCGCGCGCGTCGGCACCCAGGCGCTGGAGCAGGGGCGCATCGCTCAGGCCAACAAGAGCCTGCCTTCGGACGTACTGCTTAATTCGCCGGGTTCACAAGCCGCCGCTGGCGTAGAGGTCAACCTCGGCCTGACCAACGACAACTTTAAGATCGACCTGGGATCGACGCCGCTCGGTCAGGATCTCAGCACGCTGGTGGGGGGGATCCAGTGGTCGCCGAAGCTTAGCGACTACCTGACGCTGATCCTGACCGGCGAACGGCGCGCCGTGACCGATAGCCTGCTCTCTTATGTCGGTACCGAAGACAAGCTGAGCGGCAAAAAATGGGGCGCGGTTACCAAAAACGGCGGCAACGCGCTGCTGAGCTATGACAACGGTGATGCCGGTTTCTACATTGGCGCGGGCGGATACAGCTATATCGGTGAGAACGTTGCCAGCAACCAGAGTCTGAACGGTACGGCAGGCGCCTATGTGCGTCCTTATCACGACGATAACAGCGAACTGAAAACCGGCGTCAGCATGAGCTGGATGGATTTCTCGAAAAACCTCAGCTACTACAGCTACGGCCAGGGCGGCTACTTCAGCCCGCAGGATTTCGTCGCCGTGTCGTTGCCGGTGGACTGGAGCAAAAACTACGACGATCTGAAGGTGAAGGTAGGCGGTTCCGTGGGGTATCAGTCTTACTCGCAGGATCGCAGCGCTTATTTCCCGACCGATCCGGGTAAACAGGCAGAGCTGCAAAGCTATTATGACGCCGGTTACGCCACCGAAGCTTACTATGCGGGCGGCAGTAAAAACGGCATTGGCTATAATCTTCATGCGGGCGCGGATTATAAGGTCAACAAGGACGTCACCGTTGGCGGTCAGCTGGGTTATGACACCTTTGGCAACTACAACGAGAGCACGGCTCAACTTTACTTCCGCTACAGGCTCGGAGACAAATAATGAATGAATTTCAGGAACGTACCCTGAGTTACTACCGTCAGCAACAGTATCAGCCCGGCTGGTTCGATCTGCTGAGCGTGATGATTAACGGGATGCTGAATAACGCGGGCGAGCAGGAAAGCCACGCGTTTTTACGGCAGATGGGCGATACCCTGGCCGGACGTTATCCGTTGAGCACGGCGCGTACCGTTGGCGAGCTGGAGCAGCAAATTAATCAGGTACTGGCGCGTTTTAACTGGGGTTTTGTTGACGTGCAGCCCCATGAAACCGCGATCTTAATTCATCATATGGCCCTGCCGCCGGGAGAAGGTCAAATGGATGACCGACAGTGGCGGCAGGCGCTGGCTGCGGTGCTGAGCGGCCTGTACGCCCGTTGGCTGGGCGAACAGGGCGGCAGCCCCGCCGTTTCGCTGACCTGCCTGGATCCCGGCAGCACCACTGCCACTTTCCGTTATCAGCTGTAAGGAATCTACCCATGACTTTGCTCAGGGCGAGCGTATTGATGATTGTAATGACGCTGGGCTGTTTGCAGGCCAGCGCCGCCGATGGCTGGGGCAGTTTTAAAGGCCGGTTTTTAACCAGCGAAGGCCGTATCCAGGATACCGGCAACAAAAATATCAGTCATACCGAAGGGCAGGGCTACGGCATGCTGCTGGCGGTCGCCAATAACGATCGCGCCAGTTTTGATAAGCTGTGGGCCTGGACGCAAAAAAAGCTGAAAAACCCGCAAACCAACCTGTTCTACTGGAAATACGTGCCTGACGCGACCGATCCGGTAGCGGATAAAAACAGCGCTTCCGACGGCGATGTGCTGATCGCCTGGGCGTTGCTGAAGGCAGGCCAGAAATGGCAGGACAGCGCTTATTTACAGGCTTCGGATCGTATTCAGCGTGCCATTGTCGATAAAGAAGTGATGAATTATGCGGGCCATACCGTGATGCTGCCTGGCGATCGGGGCTTTAATAAAACCAGCTACGTGGTACTGAATCCTTCTTATTTGCTGTTCCCGGCGTGGCGCGATTTTGCTGCACATAGCCATCTGAAAGTGTGGACCAACCTGATCGACAGCGGGATGGATCTGCTGCCGAAAATGCGTTTTGGCGACGCTGCGCTGCCCACGGATTGGGTAGCCCTGAATGCTGACGGCAGCGTCGCGCCTGCCACCGGCTGGGCACCGCGCTTCTCTTACGATGCTATCCGCGTGCCGCTCTACCTCTACTGGTATGATGCACAGAGCCTGCAGCTGGTGCCTTTCCAGCATTTCTGGATGGGCTTCGCGCGCGACAAAACCCCGGCGTGGATTGACGTCAGCAACGGTAATAAGGCCCCTTACGCTATGGCTGGCGGCCTGCTGGCGGTGCGCGATCTTACCCTGAACCAGACCGGCTACCTCAGTGACCAGCTGGTGGAGGATCAGGATTACTATTCTGCCAGCCTGCAGCTGCTGGCCTGGCTGGCTTATAAAAGTCAGTAACGTCTTTTCTGTCGCACCAGACCTTCTGCCCTCGCCGAAACGAGGCGGAAGGTCTGAAGCCTGTGCAGACAACCGCGCTACGGCGGCAATAAACAGCGGTCGCTCTGGCCGTCGAAAATAGCTAATAAACTGAATACCCTACCAATTATTAATATGCCTGGTGCAAAATTTGCCGTGGCAAAACCCTTGTTTTAATCCGGTTATAGCGGCTTACTGGCGGCCTCTTAACCTGACCGGATACCCAGATGAACCCGTTATGGCCTGCCTCTGTGGACGACCAGAGCGCCCAACCACAAGTCGTCACTTTAACCCTCGGCATTTTCTTTGACGGCACCGGAAATAACGCGCTGAATGCCAGACGCCACCTCGCCTCCCTGTTGGAAGATGGCGAAGCGCTGGCGGCCTGGAAGCACACCACAAAGCAGACGCTGGGCTTTTGCGATAGCGCCATCGGCAGCCATATCGGCTACTACACCAACATCTATTGGCTGCATTCGCTTTACGTTACTGAACCGGCCGGCAGCCAGCACCAGCAATCCCTCTATATCGACGGGATCGGCACGCAGGAGGGCGAGGCAGATAGCGTGCTGAATATGGCATTCGGTACGGGCGACCAGGGCATCGTGGCGAAAACCGATCGGGCGGTCGCCTTGCTGGTCGGCATACTGCACAGATACGCTCTCCAGCACCCAAATCAGGTCATCAACGAACTGCAGTTCGATCTCTTCGGCTTTAGCCGGGGGGCCGCCGCCGCACGCCATTTTGCTAACCGTCTGTTTAATCAGGACAGCAGCATCATCGAGGCGATAAAAAAAGGGCTGGAAGGCGTGCATTATCGCGGTTCACCCGCTGGAAAAACCCGTTTTCTGGGCCTTTTCGATACGGTAGCCGCCGTGGCAACGCTGGCCAACGGTCTGGCTCCCCACAGCGCGGACAGCGGCGACGTCAACCTTGCGCTTCGGCCTGGCGTGGCGGAGAAAGTGTTCCACCTTACCGCGCAGCACGAGTGCCGCTTTAACTTTGCGCTCAACAGCGTGCAGCCTGCCTGGCCCGAGGTCGCGTTGCCTGGCGTGCATTCGGATATCGGTGGCGGCTACCATGCCGTTGAGCAGGAGACCTGTTTTCTGACGCGCCCACAATTAGAAACCGTGCCGCTGGCTACGGCTGATGAGGAAACCCGAGTTTACCAGGCCGCCAGCAAAGCGCTGGATGCCATGCGCGACTATCCAGCCATCGCGCCTTACATTGAGACTGGTGAAGTGGCCCTACGCACCTGGTTTGACGACAGAATGCCCGCCGATCGCTACGGAACGCTGCAAAAACGCAGCGGCGCGG
>Ga0157358_1001193_pt1 | contig 11308 bp, 7 predicted proteins | sample AttcapACBM2_FD_111484 | JGI IMG/M metagenome (GOLD analysis project Ga0157358, IMG submission 111484) | Fungus gardens microbial communities from leaf cutter ant in Botucatu, State of São Paulo, Brazil - Atta capiguara ACBM2 | ecosystem: Host-associated > Fungi > Mycelium > Unclassified ...
GGAAGGGATCCTGCAGCCGGGAGAAAAGCTGGTTAACGCTGTTAACCATCATCGGCGATGAACGCCAGTTAGTTTCCAGCGTATAGTGAGCACTGACTTCACTACGCGCTTTCATATAGGTAAAAATATCCGCGCCGCGAAAAGCGTAGATAGCCTGTTTAGGATCGCCAATCAGCAGCAGCGCGTTGTCAGGCTGCTGGCCGTAAATGCCCTGGAAAATGCGGTACTGCTGCGGGTCGGTATCCTGAAACTCATCTATCAGCGCGACCGGATAGCGGGTTCTGATCGCCTGTGCCAGTGCGTCGCCGCCCGGCTGCCGTAGCGCGTGGTCAAGGCGTTGCAGTAAATCGTCAAATCCCAGCAGCGCATTCTGCCGCTTCTCTTTCTGGGTGGCCTGACGGATTTCTTCCAGCGCGGTGGCAATCACCAGATCGCGCAGCGACAGCGGCTCGGCCAGAAAACGGTCGATGTCGTCGAACAGCGGATGCTGCGGTGGCTCGCCTTTTTTGGTTTTTTCATGCAGTACGCGCTGGCCAAAGCGTTCCAGCTCTTTAGGGAACAGGTAGTCCAGCGTCTCCGCCATGGCCCACTCGTTGAGCTTATTCAGCCAGTTAGGCAAGTGCTTACTGCTGTAGCTTCGCTTGTCTACGCCCGACTGTGCGATCAGATCGTGCAGATTATCGGCCGCCAGCCAGGCCGCTTTCAGCCCGTCGATTTGCGCGATAATTTTGTCGTGACGCTCGGCAAACGTTTCCTGCAGATCGAGCGGATATTTTAGCGCGGGCGCCTCACCGTTCAGCCACGGCAGCAGCGTGGTCAGCAGCTGCTCTGGCCCCTGCCACAGCTGAGTCATTACCCGCGCTATCGGCAGCGGCAGCGGGTAGCAATAGCGCCGCCAGAAGTCGGCAGCGGCCTGACGGCGCAGCGGAAATTCATCCTCAATCAGCTGCTGCTCAAACAGCATCCCTGACTCAAAAGCATTCAGGTTCAGCATGCGCTGGCAGAAGCCGTGGATAGTAAAAATCCCGGCATCGTCCATTTGCCGCTCGGCGGCCAGCAGCTGTGCGGCCGCCTGCGTCAGGTCGTCGACTTCCGTCAGCAGCTGCGCCAGCACGGTGTCAGTCGTGTACCCACGAACGCAGGCGATACGCAGCTTGTGGATATTTTCACGGATGCGGCCGCGCAGCTCTGCAGTGGCCGCTTCGGTAAAGGTGACCACCAGAATCTCCTCAACGGACAGCGGCCGTCCGAACGAAGCTTCCCCACCCAGCCCCAGCAGCAGGCGCAGGTAGAGCAGGCCGATAGTAAAGGTTTTCCCCGTACCCGCCGAGGCTTCTATCAGCCTTTCGCCTTTCAGCGGCAGCGTCAGGGGATCGAGACGCTGTACCTTCATTTATCGCTTTTCACCGGGAAAGATTGCTGTAGTTTTGAGACTTCCTGCCAGGTGGTAAAGCCTGCAGGATCGGCATAGTCAGCCTTGCCGTGCTGGCTGCCGGAGATCTGTGACAGCAGCGTCAGCCCCTGCGGTTTGCTTACCGCATCGTGGAAAAAGGTGGCCAGTTTCTCAGGCGTCAGCGCCTGGATGCGGGCGATCACTTTTTCACGCGTGTCGAAACGGTAGTTCTGCCGGTTGAAATCTTTACTGTAGCGTCCCGCCTCTTCATCCAGCGTTTGCGGGCGCTGTTTTAACTCGTTGATCATCGCTGCCTGGTACTGGACGAAATCCTCTTTGCTCATTTCGCGCAGGCGCTTTTCCGCTGTCGCATAGAAAGCCTCAAAGCGTTGCAGCAGATAAGCGGGTTGCTTAACGTTGCTTTGCAGCAGGAAGCCGATGCCCCACTGCCGTCCAACCGGCATCTGGAAGGCGAACACCGCATAACCCAGCTGCTCTTCGGTACGCAGCTGGTTATAAAACCACGGCTGCACAATCTGGCTGAGCATACTGCTGCTGGCGATGCTGTCGAACTCTTCGTAACCGAGCGGTACGTACAGCGCTGCCAGCGCAGAATCGGTGCTGCTGCCAACCTTCTGCAGATTGACGTTAGCTGCTTTCTCTACCGCCAGATAATCGCTGTGCCAGCTGTTCTGCCCTTCACAATTAAGCTGCGCTGTTAGCGTGGTTGCCAGCGTTTTGACGCTTTCTGGCGTCATATTGCCCACCACCATCAGTTCCGGCGTCGCTTTTTCCAGCAGCATACTGCGATAGTTTTTCAGATCGGAAAGCGTAATACCGGCCACCAGTTTCCGGCGCTCGCTACGTTGGGTATAGGGCAACTGCGACAGCATCTGCGCGGGCTGAATAGCCAGCTCGAAGGCTTTGCCTTTTTCGGCAGCCTCCAGACGCTCCAGATACCAGGATTTTGCCTGATCCAGCTGCTGCTGCGTCGGTTGGTAGCTGGCGTACTGTTTCAGCAGCGCCTGCATTAACGCGGGCAGGTGCTGCGTAAAGCCGCTGGCGTTAAAGGTTACGCCGTCGTTTTCGCTGGTCGAGAAGCTGATACCGCCCACTGAAGCCTGCGAATTCAGCTCGTCCAGCGCCAGCCCCGCCAGGTAGTCGTTCATGCCAAACAGTACCTGATTTTTTGCCGTGCTCATCGCCTCTTTATTACGCAGCGCCAGCGTTATCGCGGCTTTGGGATCGTCCGCGTAAAAGCGGCTTGGCATATAGAACACGCGCAGGTTCGGCTGGTTAACCAGCGTTTGCGGACGGTCAGGCTGCGAAGCCGGTTTGATCAGCGTGAAATCATCCGGGATGTAAGGATTCAGCGTCGGAAGCGCAAGCGAGATAGTCGCGCTTTCTGCCTGCCAGGCGGCAAAACGTTCCGGCGTAATACGGTCGACCTGATAAGGCGCATTGACGAAATAGGCGACCTTATTGTGCGGCTCGTTTGGACTGATAAACCAGATCCGCGCATTCTGTGGCGTCATCCCCTCCAGGCGCGCTTTGATCGCCTGCGGATCGTAGCGGTCGGCGATATAAGGGGCGACCAGCGTGTCGGTAACCGGCACACGCAGCATGGTATCAACCAGCCATTCGATATAGTCCATATCGCGCGTGATCGACGGATAGCGGAAGTCCAAATCCATCACGTGCGCCATCTCATCGAAATAGCGCTTGTCGATGCCTTCGTTACGCAGCTTGTTCAAGTAGCTGAACACGGCAGCGACAACCCGGTCGCGGTTCGCCTGCCCTCGATCGGTCAGCGAGATGGAAATGGAAAAGACGCCGCCGTTGCGATCGATAACCGGATCGGCGCCAGCATCAATGGAATCCGCCAGGCCCTGGCTTTGCAGCCAGTCGGAAAGCGTGTTCTTGCTGCGATTGCCAATGAGATAAGCAATCAGCGTGTCGGTTTTACTGCGAAACTGGTCGCTGTTGTTGTCGATGCGAAACTCAATCCTGATCTGCTTGCGCGGCTGGGCCGGCACGTAGTGGATCACAATCCCTTTCTGCCGATCCGTCACTACCGGCACGGTAATCGCCGGGACGGTCGCGTTATGGTTTTCCACCCGGCCAAAGGTGTCGGCAGCCACTTTTTGCAGCTCTGCCAGCGGCTTGTTGCTGTAAATCACCGCTTTCATCAGGTTGGCCGAGTAGTAACGCTGATAAAAATCTTTTAACGCCTCGTGCAGCTTGCTGTCCGGTTTGTCTTTTAACGTGTCCAGATTGCCGCCGGAAAAAAGGGAGCTGGGGTGCTCGGGATTCAGCGTTTCCGCGCCAACCTGCGCCATACGCAAGCCGTCACGCGAGCGCGCCATTGTCAGCTCTGCATTGACCGCATGGCGCTCACGATCGGCATTAACCGGATCCAGCAGCGGTTCGGCAATCGCATCCGCCAGGCGATCCACCGCCGGTGCCAGCGCATCGTTTTCCACTTCCAGATAGAAAGCCGTACGGTAGGACGCCGTGCTTGCGTTATGGCTACCGCCATGTTTTTTCAGGAACTCTGCCAGATTGTCCGGCTGCGGGTAGCGCTTTGAGCCCATCAACAACATATGCTCAAGGTAGTGCGCCAGTCCCTGCTGATTACGTGGGTTATCCAGCGAGCCTATGGGCAGCGTCAGCGCCGACAGCGATTTTGTCGCCTGCGGATCGGAAACCAGCAGCACCGTCATGCCGTTATCGAGTTTGATCGCCTGATACTGGCGCGGATCCTTTTCACTTTTGCGGATCGCTTCAGGGATCGGCTGCCAGCCTGACTGTGCCTGGCTCAACGGACTCCAGAAGGTAAAAAGTAGAAACAGCGTGGTGAACCGGACTGCATAACGACGCATTCAAACTCCTCGACAATCTAACGTGCTTTCTGCGCGCGTGCGGCGACAGCGAAACGACGACCCTAAAGATTCCGCTGGCTTAGAGCGGACAGAAAAAAGCGAAGTGGGGTTATAAAGTAACACTACAGGATGTCTCAGTTAATGTCATTCATCCGCAGCAGCGGCAGCAGCCAGACTTCAGCCTGATGGGTGATTTGCTCCAGCGTGGCCTCATCCAGCGTGCGGAACAGCCTTGCCAGGTAAGGATCGCTGCCCTCACCTTCTGTTTGCATATTCCCCTGCCAGGCCTGCAACAGCTTATTACGCGCTTTGACCTGCGTCGCCTCGTCATAAGAAATCGCTGCCGCTTTTTCGTCATAGCAGGCTTCCAGCCAGGCACCGCCCGTTTTGGGCAGCAGCAGCAGCGGCGCGCACATGCCGGCTTTATAGCCTTCTATATAACGCTCAAGCCAGCCGCTGGCCTCAATGGCCCCGATCGGCGGGAACCACCAGCGGCTCTCTTTACGGCCGTACATGCGGCTGGCACCGCTGCCGCCCAGCACGCAGTAGACCAGGTGTTCCAGCCACAGCGCCAGCCCGTCGGTAAAGTTAAGGTGGCCAGGCCGCCAGCGCAGCAGGCCATCGTCCTGTACGGCGGGCAACCAGCCGCTCAGCTGAAGCCCCCCCACCTGAAGATTGATTTCCTGGCTAACCGCATCCTTGCGCTGCTCTCGCACCACCCCGGCCAGTTCGGCCATGTCTCCCAGCTGCTCCTGCCAGAACAGTTCACCCCAGGCACCATACGGCAGATTGCCCGCCGCGCGATGCCGATCGAACAGCGGCTCGCCCGGCTGGCCTTCAATCAGGGTGTTCAGCAGCTGGGTATTGAGTTGATAGCGGCTGAGGTTATCAAGAGTAAAAGGTTCCGCATCCGGCAGTTCCATATCTTCTGCACTGAAGCTGACGCCTAAACGCTGGCTGAAGAAAGCACGCACCGGATGACGCCAGAAACGCAGCAGCTGGTCAAAGTTAAGTTCGGTAATATTGGCTTCCGGCAGCGGCTGCATAAAAGGCGGATGCGGCACGCCACTCGCCTTTGCCGCCGGCAGCCATTCCGCCGCATAGCTTTGATACCGCGCCTGCGGCAGGAAGTTCTCCGCCGCAAACGGCATGCGGCTGTGCAGGTGATGAAGATGCGCGATAACCTTCGCTGCGCTGGTATCCACGTCGCTTTGCTGGTCTTCCGGCAGGCAGAAGCTCTGCCCGATATATTCCACCAGCTCGCTCACCAGCACCGAAGGAAAACGTTCTGAATTGTCCTGAATTGTCCGACCAATATAGCTGATATAGAGCTGGTGCTGGGCTGAGTTGATGGCTTCCAGGAAGAGATAGCGGTCATCATCGCGACGGCTACGATCGCCCTTTTTCGGCTGCTGGCTCATCAGGTCGAAACCCGGCGGCGGCAGCGTCCGCGGGTAGACGCCATCGTTCATTCCCAGCAGGCATACTACCTTAAACGGAATAGATCGCATGGGCATCAGCGTACAGAAGTTAACCGGACCGGCAAGAAAACGCTGGCTGATCCTTTCCTGGTCCAGCCTGGCGCGCAGTTCGTCGCGCAGTAACGACAGCGGGATTGCCGGATGATATTCCGCCTGAATGCCGTAGCTGATAGCCTGCTGCCACTGCTCTTCAATCAGTGCCAGCGCGGCTTCCGCTTCCGCATCACCGGCAAAGAAATCTGCCAGCAGTTCCCGGCAGAGCGGTAGCCAGGCCGCCAGCGCTCTTGGCTCGCTCAGCCGCTCGCGCCAGCGACGCAGCTGCATCAGCAGCTCGGCCAGATGTCCCACCAGTTCAGCAATGAGGCCGCTGGATTCATCATACGGCAGCACGCCCTGCCAGTGGCCGATATCGCTGTGCATGGCGTAGCCCAGCAGCATTCTTGTCAGGCCAAACTGCCAGGTGTGCTGTCCGGTTGGCGGCAAATCCAGTTCGCGAACCGTATCGTCATCCAGCCCCCAGCGAATACCGCACTCGCCTACCCAGTGCCGCAGCCGCCGCAGCCCTTCTTCATCAATCGCAAAGCGGCTGGCTACTGCCGGCACCTCCAGCAACGCCAGTACATTTTCGGACGTAAAGCGGCTGTCGGGCAGGCTCAGCAACGCAATAAAAGCCTGTAAAGCGGGATGCGCCTGGCTGGCGCGACGGTCAGAAATAGAGAAAGGCAGCCAGCGTTCCGCCGGTGCATTGCCGAAAACGGCCTGAATAAACGGCGTGTAGGCGTCGATATCTGCCACCATGACAATAATGTCGCGCGGTGAAAGCTGCGGATCTTCAGCCATCATCGTCAGTAGCCTGTCCTGCAACACTTCCACTTCGCGCTGCGGGCTATGGCAAAGATGAAAAGTTACTGACTGATCATCAGGATCCAGTACCCGTTTGGCCTGGCTGGTTTCCCATTCTTCCCGCTTCAGCCCAATAACGGCGTTGTCTTCCAGCTCCAGCAGATCGTGCTGCAGCGTTTGCAGCAGCGTGGTCGGCTCAATATCGACAAAAGCGTCGATTTCCCGGCACTCCATCTGCGCCAGCAAAAACAGGTTGTCGCGCCCGAGCTTGCCCCAGGAGGCTAATAGCGGATTGCTCAGCTGCTGTTCGCCCGCCTCGTTAAACAGGCTGGCAGCATTCTCTTCCCGGAAAAGCGCGCTTTCACGCTGCTGTTTATAGTGCTCACGGCGACGGCTTTGCAGCTTAGCCAGAAAGGCGTAGTCCTGAATATCGCCCCAGTAATGCCGACAGGGGTTGGTAAACAGCAGATGAATATCGATATGTTTGCCGAGCGCCTGAAGCGCCTGCAGGTAAACGGGCGGCAGCGCAGAGATACCGCAGATAAACACGCGATCCGGCAGGTTTGGCGGTCTGCTGCTGCTTTGTTCCAGTGTGGCAATAAAACGCGCATAAAGGTTGGCGCGATGCCATTCCGGGTGACCCAGCTCGCGGTTCCAGGCGACCAGTTCTGCCCACAGCGGCGCCTGCCACTGCTGTGCTTCACCCAGTCCTTCGATGCGTTGCCCTTTTTCCCAGCTGTTAAGCCAGTCCGACCGATAAACCAGATACTGGTCATAAAGATCGGCCACGCGCGAGGCAAGCTGAAACAGCTTACGCTTGTCCTCGTCGTCAGAAAGGTAGTGGCTCAGCATGACGAATTCTGGCCGCGACAGCAGCTTCGGCAGAATGGTCATCAGCTTCCAGCTCATACTGGCTTTGCTGAAGGCACTCTCTTTAGGAATGCCCGGTAAAACACGGACAAACATATCCCAGATAAAAGAAGCCGGCAGCGGAAAGGCGATATTGGCGGCAATGCCAAACTGCTCGGCCAGTGACATTTGTAGCCATTGCGCCATACCCGGGCTTTGTACCAGTACCACTTCTGACTGGAAAGGATCGCGCAGCGGCTGGTTTTCGATATGAAAAGCCGCCAGCGTTTTTAAAAGATCCAGCTGATTTGAGTGATAAACGGTAAACATGCCTGCTCCTGGTACGGTGTTGCGCTCTGCGTGCACACTCTACCCCGTCCGGCGGCTGTTGCAAATGCGGCTGGCAGACCGTTTACCGTTTATGTAACCGAAATTTATTTAAAGGGGTAAGCGGCGCGCAACCTTAAGCGCCGCTGACGCTTGCTAAAACAGGCGCTGCGGATGTCCGGGCGGATTAATCAGAGAACCCCGGCGCTTTCCTGCTCGTCTTCATTTATACAGCGCAGCTGCGACAATGCGGCTTTAGCCCCGACAGGACTGATAACCCGGGACGTCAGCAGCAGGCAGCTGCCGGTCAGCGTTTGCTGCTCCAGCGTGGTCTGCCAGCCCGGTGCCTGATAGCCTTCAAACCGCTGCCGGGCCAGCCTGACGGCTTCCCGCTGCTGCTGCTGCAGCTGAAAGCCTCTTCCCAGCGCCAGCTGATACTGGATCAGTGCCAGCGAGCTGATGCTGAACAACAGTAGCGCCACCAGCGTTTCCGGCAGGCTAAAGCCCTGCGCCCCCACTATCCGGCAGGCACTCCTCTTCCTTCGCCAACGGACAAAAATCGAGCCAGCCGTGCGGCTGCGGATGTAAGCGGCCATGTTGTTCATCGTAAATTACCCACTGATAGAAGGCGACGGTATTGCTGCCGCTGTCACCCCGTAACAGGGCCTCGCCTTCTGTTATTATCTTAAAACAGGCCCGCCACTCGGGCTGTTGCCTGGCCGTACGGCATCGCCAACTCTCTGCCAACGGCCAGGTTTCCCTTTTTCCCGCTTCCAGTCCCGAAGCCGCCAGGCTGGCCTGCCGCTGATAAAGCCGCTCATCTGCCACCAGGCTTAACGACGCATCCAGCTGCTGACGGGTGGTATTGAGCAGGGCCGCTGACATCAGTAACAGCAGGATCACCATCACCAGTGCGCCGCTTCCCTGCTGCACATTCATAAATTTTCCGCCCTGATCCAGCGCTCAACGGTTAACGGCAGCTGCGGGAAACGTCGGGCGTAGCCACGGAGCACCAGGCGAATCTGCCGCGCCTGCCTGAGCACGCGAAAATCACTTATTACCATGCTGTTCGGGTCGTTCATTTTCTCCCATCCCCCGCTGTCGCAGCTCTCCACGCCGCGCTGTGCTTCCAGATTGCCGTCGCGCAGCCGGAAGCCGTAATAGTCACTGTTGTCATTCCCGGGCCCCTCCCAGCTGCCGTTACTGTTCTCATCCCAACGCACCAGCAGGCAGGCATTTTTCTCACCGACTGTGCTTAGCCCTTTTCCCTGGCATTTACCGTGGCAGTAGCCCGCACGCCGCACGCTTTTTTCCAGCGTGCTCATGACCAGCTGAAGTTCTTCGTGCAGCTGATAAGTCAGCAGAATACGTAGATTGCCGACCTGTAACAGCGGCAAAAATTTTGCCGCCCCCAGCATCAGCACCCCGCTAATCGCCAACGCCACCAGCATTTCCGGCAGGGTAAAACCGGCGCGCTTCACGGGCAGTCATCCTGACAGATGCGCACCCTCGCCCTGGACGAAAGGATAATATGCCGTTCGCCTGCCGCACCGACGAGAACGATTCGTCCTGGTTTGGCCACGTTACGGCGGCCGTAAAATCCCATCCCTTCCGTCAGTGAGGCTATTTTTATCTCAGGCCAGGGGGCGATTAGCGTTCGACGCTGACGTCCATGGCAAGATAGCGGCACCGGCCCGCTGCCCAAACACCACCCGCCCTCCTCCGTTTTCCACAGTAGCGCCTGCTGGTTATGCCAGTTCGCTTCGCTGCGCAGCCGCAGTAAAAAATGCTGGATTTGCCGCGCGCTGGCGTTCAGCCGCTGTGTCTGCTGCCACTGCTGCCAGCCGCCGACCGCGCCAGTCATCAGTACGCCAGCGATAGCCATAACGATCAGTAACTCTGGTAAGGTAAAGCCTGCTCTGTTCATCCGTCTATTGTGCCGCAGGTGAATAACGTTGCCAGCGGCAAAACGCCGCTATGCGAGCGGCTTTCCAACCGTTTACGCTTCAGGTATTTCATTCTCTGTTTGTTGCGGCTCCCATCGAATAAACGGCCTTTTCCGCCGTGCCTTTACCGCCTCTTCCTGCCAGCCAAAACAAATTTCAGGCAGCCGCGGCCCATACGCTTTGGCGCTCAAATTCAAGACAGAGAGGGGTAGCAATATTGTGATGGCGCCATTCAGATTAATGACGGAAGCAGAGAGAACGGCAGCGGCCGTGCAGCAGCGTTTGCCCCTCAGGACAGGGAAGAAAACAGCCATAGCGGCAGCAACAGTTCAGCAGCGTTCGCCCCTCAGGAAAGGGAAGAAAGCAGCCATAGCGGCAGCAACAGTTCAGCAGCGTTTGCCCCTCAGGACAGGAAAGAAAACAGCCATAGCGGCAGCAACAGTTCAGCAGCGTTTGCACTTCAGGACAGGGAAGAAAACGGAGATGACGGCAGCAGGAAAGCGTAAAAAAGGGAGCGAATATTCGCTCCCTTGCTGCGTCAGATAGCGACCGGCGCCTTAATGGCGGGATGCGGATCGTAGCCTTCAATATCAAAATCTTCAAAACGATAATCAAACAGCGAAGCCGGTTTACGTTTGATCACCAGCTTCGGCATTTCTCGCGGTTCGCGGGTCAGCTGCAGGTTCGCCTGCTCCAGGTGGTTGCTGTAAAGGTGCGTGTCGCCGCCCGTCCAGACAAAATCGCCCGGTTCCAGTCCGCACTGCTGCGCCACCATATGCACCAGCAGCGCATAGCTGGCGATATTAAACGGCAGGCCGAGGAACACATCGCAGGAACGCTGGTAGAGCTGACAGGAAAGCTTGCCGTCCGCCACGTAAAACTGGAAGAAGGCGTGGCAAGGGGCCAGTGCCATCTCGTCAAGCTCGCCCACGTTCCAGGCAGAAACAATGATACGGCGTGAATCCGGATCGTTTTTGAGCTGCTCCATCACTTTCGCCAGCTGGTCAATCTGCCGGCCGTCCGGTGCCCCCCAGCTGCGCCACTGCTTGCCATATACCGGGCCCAGGTCACCGTTTTCGTCAGCCCACTCATCCCAAATAGTGACTTTATTTTCTTTCAGATAGGCGATGTTGGTGTCCCCTTTCAGAAACCACAGCAGCTCGTGAATAATGGAGCGCAAATGGCACTTTTTCGTGGTCACCAGTGGGAAGCCTTCCTGCAGGTTGAAACGCATCTGATGACCAAAAATCGACAGCGTGCCGGTGCCGGTACGGTCATTTTTCGGCGTGCCCTCGTTGAGCACTTTCTGCATTAATTCCAGATACTGTTTCATTTTTCCTCACGAACTTGTTGCACGGTACGACGGCGATAGGCCCAAATCATCATAATGGCGCCGGCGATAATCATCGGCGTCGAAAGGATTTGCCCCATGCTGATAAAATTGTCGAACAGGCCCAACTGGGCGTCTGGCTGACGGAAATACTCCACGATAAAGCGGAATACGCCGTAGCCGATCAGGAACAGGCCGGACACGCTGCCCATCGGGCGGGGTTTGCGAACAAACAGGTTCAGGATAATGAACAACAC
>Ga0157358_1001194_pt1 | contig 11304 bp, 12 predicted proteins | sample AttcapACBM2_FD_111484 | JGI IMG/M metagenome (GOLD analysis project Ga0157358, IMG submission 111484) | Fungus gardens microbial communities from leaf cutter ant in Botucatu, State of São Paulo, Brazil - Atta capiguara ACBM2 | ecosystem: Host-associated > Fungi > Mycelium > Unclassified ...
CCTAACCCTAACCCTAACCCTAACCCTAACCCTAACCCTAACCCTAACCCTAACCCTAACCCTAACCCTAACCCTAACCCTAACCCTAACCCTAACCCTAACCCTAACCCTAACCCTAACCCCTCGGCAGAGACTTTGTATTGCCCATCGTGGCTTCTGCTCAGATCAGCATGTAAATTGGACAAGCTTCCCGTAACTTATATTGCCATACGCATCTGTTTTGAAGACAGAAGCACCCTTTCCTTTGCTCATTGAGTACTCAAGATACAGCGTGAATTCACTCATACTCTCCATTGGAACCATTATCCCCCAGAATCCACATGTCGAAATAGCCACAGGAAAGTGAACAACACTGATCTGGAAAGTCGGAAATAGGAAAGTACATTGATCAACATCATGTTGCCTACTGACAGTTCATCAGTTTTTAGGTGTGAACATTGTTGTCAAAGAAACACCGTGGAAGCGAACTAGGTGGTGGACTATATTGTGTGATATAGGCACGCTTCGCGAATAAGAGAACTAAATGTCAGTATATTAACTAGAAATCTTGAGCGAGAGTTTAACGCACGCTATACAGAGAGGTGAAACGTAGTGCGAACATCGCGGGAAGGGTGAACCGCTGTCAAAAATAGCCAAGCGTGAGAGAAAGTGGGGGTCTTGCAACTATAGTAGAGTCTACGGATTGTGGGACGATCGGAAAGTTAACCGCCAAAGTTCTAGATAAAGGAAGGACGTCTGCTTAAGTCGGAAATCTATAAACTTTCAAGTCGAATGCCCAACCTGTGTGACAACATACGGAACAAGCCATTGGCAGTCTACAACATCAAACATTTTTCCAGTGTCAGTATCAAGGAGCTATGCAAAGAATACTATATTTCATCAGATGACAGTATCTCTTATGAGGGCGAAAGCTTTCTTACATACCTTAAGTTGACAATTGATGAGTTACCGACGGATTTTACATTGAAACAGGTTATTTCTATTGTCGAGAGCTGGCATAGTGTAAGTCGGGCGAATTTCGTTTTGTATTATTATTTTAACAAAAGATGCAGATGTTTTAGCTGATCACTGGAACGTTTATGCGTGAAAATATCATCAACCAGCCGAATGCGGTATTCGCGGCGTCGATCTTACTCAATTTCCAAGATCATATCATACTTGTATTGGAAAGCTTATCTGAGCTGGGCAATTCGTAGTTTGGTAACGCGCCAAATATAATTTGCCAGAAGAAGATCATATTCAGGATAAACGGTGACGATATTCTGTCCAAAAAGTCACAACAGCATTTGCTGATCTGTCTTGATTTTCTGTGGAGATGTTGTAACAAGTTCGTACTTCATGCGGTGGGCGATGCTGCGAGCACTCTTTTTGAGGGTGTTTCAAAATTTCCAGTGTATCACTCCAAATTACATCTTTGTTGCCAGATGTTGAAAATTCAATTTAACTGTTATCAATGTGCGCTGCATCCCTGCAGATACGGGTATTATTAACCTTACTAAATCGAATCTCATGTAATATTTTGAAACCTGTACTATTTCCAATTGCGGTTAGAACAGGCAGAGAGACGCGCAAAAATGAGGATGGAAGTACAGGAGCGGAAACGGATCTTAGGCAAACAGAAACCTAAGAAAGTACAGTCGGGGTAGGAAGTCAGTAATAGTAATTACATTGCGTTCACGGCCGTTAATCGCTTTCTGGTGGGCAATTGCTGCCTGTAATTAATAAACCTTCGCTATTGGAGCTACTATAAGAGGAACATAAGAAGCGTCAAAATTGATAAAAGTATACTCAAGATATGCAATATTTCGGCTGTTGAATTGATCCGTTCGAGTCTGCGGATTATACAGCTTGCGCCGTCTGCTTGGCATAGCGGGCAAATATGCCGACTTATTATCCTGAAATGTTGTCGGGCGGTACCGTCCTGCTGATCACCTTTCCTCATGTAAACTGTTTCATCAATGACGAGCACACCATTAGGGTCGCCCAGCGCTTCAATGACATAACTGCGAATGTGTTCACACAGATCATCCGCTTACCATGAAGAGCGCCCCAATATCGACCGGATGCGATAGGCGCAGTACAATCCTGCCTCTTCCGCTAACCAGAAGACAGGAATCATAATTTGTCGGAAAGCATAACTGTAATACTGGTATACGATGAGTTATCGCTTCTTGAAGATCATACCTCTCGTACCCCAGGAACGGACAAAATATCAAAATGGTGTCTCGATCGCAAGATGAATCGCGAGCACATACAATGACCTGTGTACTGTAGGAAACCTGTGACGTCCAAGTTGGAAAAAATTTAAAATGTCAATCGTTTGTGCAATTCATGATGTGGCTTTAAGAGCATCCAAGATACACATCAGGCAAAGAGACAGACTACAAAGTGTCTAACTAGTCTTTTCGAATGGCATCAAAGCGCAGGTGTCTATGTTCCAGAGACGCATCTGCCGAGATGTCGCAGCAACTATAATGCGCATTTTCGGAAGTGTCGGTGATTATGAAGTCGGGTTGAATTGTAATTTCTGTTTGACCTAGCGTTGCATAGAGCCCCTTGATTTTTCTGAGGCCAGCTACAGGCGACCAGGATGCGAAATGTCCTGACTTTAGATCATATGTGAAGTATTTACGGATTCCGTCGTTTTGAGGTAGCAAGACGTCATAGGCATGTGTTCTAGCGCCAATTTTTAAGTACTTGAATTCTGAAAAAGCCTTTGCCCATTTCACAACCTCTACAATAGCGAGCTCTGCCAGTACCGCATGCTGGACCACCTCGCTTTCCATGTCATTGACATGAAAGTCATGCTTGTCGATTTTCTCAGCAAGTTTTTCTCCGGAGTCGATAATAAATGTGTAGAACATCATTAGCATATAATGACGAGTTCGGCTTTTGCTAAGGAAGACTTCAAAAAAGCTCACGTCGTTGTTTTGACAATCAGCAAAGAATGTGCCATTCGGGAGAATCGCGTAAGCTTTGTCGAGGTGGTCGGCCGTACTCATGACGTAGTCGCACGAGGGAACTTTCTCTGGTGTGAAATTATTGTTTCTAAATCGCCTGATTAGCACGGGCCTTCCAACGACAGAATTTTCCAGCAATCCCATTCCAGTGAAGTATCGACCACGATGCGTAATTATCTGAAGATGTTGCCATTTCTCAAACCAGCGTGCGAGCAGATTTTCCATAGAATGCAAAGTGATAAACTTTTCCTTTGATATGTTTAAAGGCGTACAAATGCGAGTGGCTGGTACTTTGGGAAAGACATATGTTTCCTTGATACTGGTCAGTCAAATAATGGTGCGATATAGTGTACTTACCTCCATCAAAGCAATGTTCTTCTGGTACATTCCGCAATGGCTACGTTCACACGTCATGATATTCTCTGGCTTTCCGGGTAGGAGTTATCCGATTGGATGACATTGTCGAGGTTCGAGTTGCCCACAGTTTCCAAGCTGGGCAGCCCGGAGGTTAGGCAGGTTCTTATACAGAGTTTATTACGATCTGATCTCAGTCATGATTGCGAGAGCAGATAAGTGGCGGAAACAACGCGAGAAACCTGCCTTTCACAATCTTATGGGAAACGAAAATAACATGCTTGATAAGAAAAACTTAATGAAGGCCTCGCAGTACGAGGCCACCGTAAGAAAAAGTTCAATATATATATATGTGTATCGCGAACGATCACGAAGGTTTCTTTGTAAGGAAAGTTACATTGTTGATTTCTGTTATATAGGATTAGTATAATGGGATGGGTATTCGAAGGTGAGCTGACGCTTAGGCGTCGTCTCTGCTATAGACCCAGTGGTAATAGTTCTGTTGTGCATAGCCAACATGCAGTTCAGTGCAATTGTTCTTTCAGTGAGGACTCTTCTAAGTCGTTCCATTAATAGTTTATAGCAATCACAGTGATAATCTCCCTCTTCATAGCAGATGCGACGCCTAAGCGTCGGCTCGACGTGCATTAAATTGGGTTCGGGTTGTGGTACGAGATTCCATTTCTTAACGAGCGCTACCAACTCTTTGAGGTTGGCAGCATCAATGGTCACAATAATCCCGCTTTTACTGAGCAGGAATTTACAACTGGAACGGCACATAGGCGTGATAAAGAGGGCATGCAGGAACATCCGGTTAGTTATATCTTTCGGGTTGATGAGTGTTTTGTAACGACATCGCACCAAGTAAACATCGCAACGTCGAACCTGACAAATGGCTGTCTGAATTTCACTTGGGAAATCGTTGTTTGCTAGGTCTTTTCCATACACTATCAATTCGTTTAGGAGAGGTCAAAGGGTTGGGGTCAGCTCTAACTATGTTGCGCTCTTGGCTTCAAATGCAAAGCGCCACTGTTGCTGTCCCTTAGCCGATCGCATCGATGAAGTAGAGTGGGCTGCTTACCAGTTTGTCCTTCTCCGACATTAAGCTGGCAAGTTCGCTGCCGACAATGTTGTGTAGTCTGAGCAGATCTGCGTAAAGTTCAGCAAGAACGGCAGGAGAAGCGTTTTGGTGAGACCTAGAAGTGGGCTCAAGCATTTGACATTGGAGAGACCTGATTGAGTATGCCTTTCTTAAGCAAAATAGAGGGATTAGAGTGAAAATTTAAATTGAGCAACTGGCAGCTTATAAGGTAGTTGCGTTAACCCAGTTCGTGTTAGCTAGTAGTTTCAACACGGTGCGAAAAAATTGTGCATATACAATAAGCCCAATCCTAAAATAATCACTATCTTCAAAATGCATATGAATTATGACAGCGGCGTAAAATAGCTGGTTTCCGATCATATATGGAGACACTGCATTAGCGACAGGATATGGGATCACGCACTTTATATGTGTGAGAAATTGAAGCGTCGAATATGGCCCATAGGCCGATCAGTCGCCATTAAGTCATTATACTCTTGCACATGCTATCAGGCTGGAACATTGTATGGGACGACATGACAAAGCTCCAACTCGTGAGTCGGCTTCGACATGACGCCAGCCTGTATGATGTGACGGCGAGAATATTCTGATAATTTCATCATCACTGTTGTATTTGGGCAGCCTATGTTGGCAAGTATCCGATACATCGTATGCCTAGCATCATGAGTATTAAAACCTGTGAGACATGTATAAGTGAGTAATTGGACTATTTTCTTTATAGTATTCATGGAGATAGGCACTTGGAATGATTAAAATTTGATTTTCCGCTGTTGTTAGGTTGACAACCCACTCAGAAAGTGGGTTGCCTACACTAGGCATGAAAGTTGAAGGGTCCATTCGAAGCAAGAACAGCGATTCCATCGTGACTTTTTACGCTAACTCCCTAAAGCATGAACAACGTTGATGCTGACTATTTGGACATCAAGTGCCCTTGAAATGGTAGCAACCCAATTTTTTTGACGCACATCAATACCATGTCAATACCACATCAGAAAACTCAAAGCCCGTCATGTGTCATAAGTCTCATCGCTGTCACTTCCAAGTTAAATCAAGGGAAAAAATCGATAACTCCGCTTCGATAGACCAACAGGTCAAGTGCGTCCCATCGCCGCTGTCCACGCGAAGTGCCTTCGCTTGTTGAGATCACCATCCCCTAGGCAACAAGTTTCTGGCTGAATTTCTAATGCATGCAAGCCCGATTGCCGCCGGAATTGGGTCTTTGTAAGAACAGATAGGGCACATCTTACCGAAGCACCAAAATGGATCCAGCCTTCCTGATCTATTCTTAGCGTCGGGATTTGGCTGCCTGCTTCCACTGGCACATTTAGATTGATCATGATCCAGCTCTTTGAGAGCCCTATAAATGAAAGCGCAGAAGTCGCTTCGGAAAGAACGATGAGTGTGCAAAACAACTCCGCTGCACATGGTCATACACATGATTTTTGTGTCGAAGCTGACGTCCGGTAGATTTCACATTTGCTTGGGCCTGAGGCTGCTATAGTTTTCGTGAGGAAATACAAAAATGTATGTGTGCAATCGATGAGGGACGACAGTGTCCTGACTTAGCATTAGTTACAACTCGCTTTTAGGTTCTGTGAGGGAATGTGGCCGTTCGTCGTTGGGCTGCTAACGACGGGACAATTGGTTCCACTGATTGGCACGCCAATGCCTGCATCTACTGATCGCAGGTTTCTCGACTGCAGGACCGTCATCTACTCTGACTCCTACATTCGCCAATGTCGCTCTGGTTGTGCTAGTCCGGTGATAGGAATAGTTGATCAATGAGAGAGTCTTGAGGACGTAGTAGCACAGATTCACTACAATACTGGCTTTCTAAACACAATATGGCTCGCCGGTATGAAACCGAGAGTACTGTTATCGCTCGGCCAAGTATACGTCGTTGTGAGTGAGGATTCGTGGCAGAAATTTGCAGTTATATGGAGTCATTAGATCGCCGGTGGGGAAAGTCAAAAAGAAGCAGTCTATAGCTGGCTTTGGCGTCGTACAAATTGTTGCTCAAGCGCTGTCGTTGTTAGGAAAGAAAGAAGGAAGCATCCTCGAAATCCTTATTAGTATATGCTAAATTGATAATGATGATCGTCATATATATCTTGAGTGCACAGTTCACCGTGGGTTGTAGAGCTAATCGATGAAGCCTGAAAGAGTATGCTACAATACAAAACAGTCCTCATTGGCTCCTCTAAAGTTAGACCATGGAGGCGCAGCCTGAGTTAGAGACGCACAAGCGAGCAGTTACATGACGGGCCTATGGTGAACGTACAAGGTGGCTGATGCAGCTTTGCTGGGCCAAGTCACCGGTTTTGTGGCCGGAATGTTGAGGCAGTTTAAGGCTGCATGAGGTGTGGTACAGCCCACCGCAAGAAAAATCAATACGGGCGTGTAGAGTATAAACAGCTATTGTTATCAGGACAGGAAGCCTGACTTAACACTGTCAACCTCGGATTTTCTCAACATAAGAATGGCAGCTATTTCCTGAGCACTTTGGAGTTGCTGTGCATGTGTGCAGATAGGTAGTGATCTGTATCGACAAAGCTCACTGCCAACTCTCATTGACAAGAATTCAACGGTATAATCTTGCTGTCTCGACAGACACTGTGTGTGGTGTCGGACGAGATGCAGTAATGACATAGGTCGAGGTTTCAGTAGATTTATGGTCCGGCTTTATTAGCGGGCAGACTCGGACGTTAGCATAACCGTTGGAAAGAATGAAGTTTCCGTTACAATATTGATACTAACACTCATAGAATGGAAATATCACGAATGCAGTTCAGCGAGTTGCCCTGATCTGCACAAAGCTGAGACTGAGAGAGTGTAAGGGAAATATAGACCTGATTGAGGTCTCTATGCTCTCCAAGATTATTAAGTGAGCCATATATTGAACCAGACGTTGGCTACGGCAGTATACGCTTGGCCTTCTGGTCAGTTCTCCACCGTCAATCTTGTTGAATGTCAAGTTTGAGGGCAATTTCCACAACCCGACGGGGTTTGTACCTGAGACCGAGTGGCACAGGAATGGCTCAAAGATCACCCAATCAACCGTGTGATCCTGCGCTGCAACCCTACCCCGCGGCATCCTCATGCGAACCTGTTGGAAACTGACAATTCCTTTTCAGTTCAATACTGTAGAACGTCGGCATCTTTTGCGCACATCAAAGACGCCCTGACATTCGGGTTTTCACTAGGCTGGACACCATCAGAATCAGTTCGGTGTCCTTAGGGTTAGGGTTAGGGGCAGAAGGGCGACCTGATGCAGAAAAGGAGCATACAGAGTCGGGTAGCCTTCGTCTGGGATGTTTGAGGGTAGACATTGCAATAAAGCCATGGTCAACTTGCTTCAGCATGAACTAGGTTAGGGTTAGAGGCTGGGGTTAGGGTTAGCCTAACCCTAACCCTACGGACACTGAGTAAATTCATAGTGAGGGAAGAAGAAATATCACATGACTATAGGTCTGTGCGTAGGAAACTTGTTTAAATAAGTACCGCTGTTTAGTGCATCATAACTAAACAACACTATAGAGACAATTACGTAAACTCCAAACAATTGACCTTCCCAAAATAATGCAATTAATTTGTAAGTAGACATGGGAACGATTTTCCTTTCCTATCCTATGATGGTTGTCGCTGTTCTTCGCTTAGGGCAGAAAAGCAGCTTACTAAGAGTAATGAGTAATATTATTGTGCTAAAAATAAATTGGTTGATATTTTTAGATTACCAATCATTCAGTAACCAATCAGTGATAAGTCTTTTATAATGTGAAAAGAAAAAGCTATTTTTGCTATCTTCTTGGTAATCTGCCGCCAATAGCATTATCACCTCAAGTGATCGTGCTATTTTCAACATGTTTTGGCATGTATGCTAAAGGCACCTGATGAGTCTATAAAAGACAAAACAGCTGATGGAGGTAGTTCCCCATCCGTTGTGCCAACCTCGTCACAACCCTATAAATTTCATAGTTTTTCTCAATCTTATTTAGAGACCTTGATAATTATACTATTAGTTTCTATTGTCTATCTTTGTACTCTATTGACAACATTCCTTCTATTGCATAGTTTGATATATTAAATTTCATTCTCATTTTTTTATCTAAATCATATTCTGTTAACACTAGTTCTTTCATAAAATTCTTTTTTCTACTTTTCAAATACCTTCTTCTTTGTCCAGTCCCACTTCTAATTCTTTTTTATCAGGTTATATAATAGCCTAGCTATAAATATAAAATCTTTAATAAACTGGTTTACCCATAATATTTGGCAAGTCTTAAGAACTTTTGAACATTCTTAACTCTCTTGGGAGTCAGCCAGTCCAATACTATCTTTACTTATACTTTTTTGACTTTACATACAAATTATTTTCTGCCAATCTTTTCACTATTTCTTTCACTATTTTATCACACATATACTCTTTCTCTATTTCTACTATCACATTGTCAATAAAACTCACTACTTTTCTTGTTACAATTGATATCTTATATCTTTAAGATAGTTTGCTTATAAACAGCAGATGTTAGAATATGACTTAATAATCAGCTATATTATATGTTAGTAATGTATATGATCAGTAAGTACCTTAAATACTCTGATGCACATTCCAATCTGGTAGAGTAACACTGACATAACCTAGAAATGATGTTGTCTAGGTAGTCAGACACTCTGGTGAAAGTATTCAGAATAAACAGTAGAAAATTATTGATAGATAGTAAAAGGCACAAGATAATGAAAAGTAATAGGTCTCCTTACAGGTTTTCTTATCAAATATCCATCAAGAAGGTTTTTTTTCAAAACAGAGATTAGATTCAAATAAGAGCAAACTTCACTATAGAAGATAAAGTACTTGTAAAGATTAGTATAAATAATTTATTATGGAAAATAAATTACTCACAGAGTTTTTATAGGAGTAATCTACTATAGAAGATATTAATACTTGGAGATTGAACTTTGATATTGGAAAAGACTAGAAAACATGAAAAGTGCAAAAAAGTTGGTAAAGAAATTTGAAAAATAGTATTGAAAGTTAAAAAAAAAGATATTCAGAAGGTATAAAAAAGCTGTTGTATAAATAGGACAATTGAAAATTTAAGAAGAAATATGTTAGAACAACTGAACAAAAGTATAAATGAAGATTACAACTATTCTAATACTTATGATGTAATACTTATTGAGAATATTCTATCAACCTCTATATTATGTATATCAAGTCATGTGATAATAGTCATATGACCTTATAACAGAAATATTGGAAGAGAGTGAATAGATGTAAATGTTAGATATAGTTAGATGGTATATGATAAGTCCAAAAAGTGGTCCATATGTATAGTTATAGTTAGAGTATATATTTGATGTGATGGTCCATGTTCAATATCTATTACTAAACCTATAGACTTTTTCTCTTTTCTATTGATGTTTCTGACTACCTAGTGCACTCATTCTGAGGTTACTATAAAAGAACCTATATTACAAACTTAAAAAATCTTATTAGAGTGGGTTAAAAGAAAAAATCTTATATAAGGTTTACATAAGAGAACTCAATAGAGAACTCAGTACAGAACTGTCTTCCTGATATACACTAGGCTACTGGTCTATACTATATAGTACTATTAACCTATCCTAAAGACTATGTATTATCTATAAGATCAATATATGTTAAATACATTGTAATGATATTATTCTTTCCCAAACCTTCTATTATGTTCTATCAAGACATGTGATCATGTGACAGTTTGTGACAGTTATATGTGACATCACACTAATCCTATCCTAGATCCCAAAAATAACAAATAAAAATACAAAATAAGAGAAAAAATACAATGAAGTCTATTATTCATGATTCTGATAACCTAACACTTTTACACAGCAAGCTTTAGACTATCCTAAAAGTTTATAGTGTTTATCACCCAAATGAAATCACATGATATTAGACAATCATCAAGAACTCTGATATAAGTCTATAGTATTACTACTCTGAATTATACTTTCTACTACCAGTTCTATTAGTATTTCTTTATACTTTCTCTATTTAAACAACCTTTTAGGCATTTCCATCAAGATACCTGGCTACTCTATCCCTATCATTTTCTACTTATATCATAACTGTTCTACTTAATTAGTATAGACTGTAGAGATGCTTATAATGGATATTTATCATCTCCAAGTATATTCTATTCCTTATAGAGTTCTAAACAACAATCTTTATAGTATCTGACAATCCAGAGTATACATAACAGTAGTATTAGTAGAAAAAACTTTCTGTATTCAAGAATGATAGTTACCATATACATTCTTTAGTCTGATAATTAACTTAGAATTATATTATGCTTACTTTAAGTTTATCCAAATCCACTCTTTCAAAATATATCTATGTGATGAGATTAAGCTAGGTATAATGTCTTTCCATTAAAGCCAAAATTGTCCTATCTACATAGTACCACTTCCAAGCCTCTTCTGTCTCCATCTTCCAACAAGTTACTTTATCCAATCTATCCTCTATATTACTTACAAATAAATCTAGTAAGTATAAATTGCTCTTAATAGGACTACTATCATAAATTTTTACCCTTTACTATTATTTGTTCCATATAATATAACTCAAGTAGTTACAATTACTTACCTCAGTCATATTTTATATTCCAGAACTCTTTAAGATGAGTATTTATCACAAAATAAACTACTTACTTATTTATAATATTTAAATCTTGAATGTACTCTTAGAGGTTTGGGAGTGATTTAGAAGTTCAATAACAATAACAATGATGATTAAGATCAATACAAATATCAATGATGATTAAGATCAATACAAATATCAATGATAATGAGGGATAATCATTGATGAAAACTGATGATAAATGATGCTGTTAAGTCTAAGGTTTAATC
>Ga0157358_1001196_pt1 | contig 11289 bp, 4 predicted proteins | sample AttcapACBM2_FD_111484 | JGI IMG/M metagenome (GOLD analysis project Ga0157358, IMG submission 111484) | Fungus gardens microbial communities from leaf cutter ant in Botucatu, State of São Paulo, Brazil - Atta capiguara ACBM2 | ecosystem: Host-associated > Fungi > Mycelium > Unclassified ...
CCATGTTGTATACATGTGCCCTGATGTCATCTTCTAGATCTTTCCACTATGTTCTAGGCTTATGATGTCACATCATGTGACATGTCATGTGACTGCGATGTCATGTGCCTCTTCATTGTCACTAAAAAGAAAAGAAAAGAAGAACAAAATTTCTATAAAGTTAGAAAATAAAAGAAAAAGAAAATAAAAATTGTCTATGTCCAAAGCGTCTCATAACAATTCTCCCAACCTAGTTGAGAGGCATAGCACATGAAATTTATGTTGTAAGTGGAAATCTTGTTACTGGGCTTCATATAGAGATTATCTAGCATGTTAGCTGCTTTACCTATAGAGTTCAAAAGACCAAAATGTCAATGTAGCTCGTTAATAAATAAGTTCCAGTCAAAGAGCCAGTCTTGTAGGATTCTCTGATCTTTCTGGTTGAGGCCCACCTCAAACCAGTCTTAGGCTACTCTAGTGAGATAGGTCATTATGAAGTTGATTTTTGTAATATCTATGTTAAATTGTACCAGATTAGTATGAAAATAAAGATAATACTGAAACAAGAAATTATTGAGCTTGTTAGGCTCAATGCTGCTGAAAATATCAGTGATGCAGACTTTAGTTTCCCTTAAGTTAGTATTAGGACTGGAGATCTGATTAGCATTAAGAGTATTGGCAAGTTAACCAAGTATGTCAGCCAACTGTTCATTAGTATTGTTGCTCTAATGGGATTTCAACTGCAAGTGAGTAGAAGATGTAGGTCTATTAGCTGTTAAAATTAGTAATAGGATTAGTAGCAGAAGCATCCTCCTAGTTAGGATTATTGTCTGCAGAGACAATACTTGGGCCAGAAACAGGTGAAGCTGTTCAGCCAGGTTGGACAATACTAAATAGGGACCTTGGAGATAATCAGCCTCTTTGATAAATTCATCTTGAATATTATAGAGCATTTGGTAGATAAGCTAGATAGTTACTGAAGCATGAAATGGTATTGAAGAGTATTCCAAGTAGTGGAACTAAAGTTGAAGTTGAGTACTGATTGGTATGTTACCGTTGAACACTAGGGATTGAGTTTAATAGAAGCTATTTTTGTCAATTATTAGACTAGTGAATTACAGTGTAACTACTAGTCTTATATACAGGTACATACTATAGGAGATACTCAGGGTTTCAGTGATATAGCTCTTATTATTCTAAGTAGAGGTTTTAGTGTTGAGATACTGATAGGAATATGACTCTGCTTTGGAAGGCTGAGTTGAAAAGAAATATCTCTGTTATAGAAAACAGAATCTTTAGATTGTTACACTAATGCTACATAGGTGTGTTGCAAGAAAGGTGGCTGCTGTGAAAGGTAGGCTTTTTTGAATTAGATGTTGATAAGAAGTGTCCTATGGGAATGTGTTTTCCAGATGAATAGACTTAACATATGACAAAATATGAGGAAATAGTGCCTACTACAAGAGGTACTGACTGAAATACTATGAAGTGCAGCCAATTACTGAGTTAGAAAGAAACAATCCCAGTATCTGTAGTCTATAAGCTAACTACCTTGAAGACATAAAGGTTGATTGTAACAATACCCTTTTTTTATCATTCAAGTTTTCATAAACTAATTCAGAAATGTTAAGTCTTTAACCACATATGATGTGACCAATTTTTTTGTTGGTCTAATAATAATAATCATCTCTCCTTGTAGTATTAATACAATGAAGAAGGGTTTATGTAGTAGCCCTCCTATAAATATTTTGATCAGAAATTCTCTTTTGTTCATATCAGCATTATGTTTTTGCTTGATAAATTCTGTAGCAATTTCTTTCCAATATTGTTTGTTTTGTTCACTGTTTCTTCAAAGAGTTTTGTATTGAGGTGGTAGATAAACATTGGTTCTAGTGTTTTTGGCCAACTGTCTTCTGAAGATATATTGTATGGTTTGTATAACAACACTTCTTCATCTTGCACAATGTCTTCTTTCTGTTTTCCTTTATTAATATCCATTAATTGATGTGCTTCTTGAGATATCTCTTGATATGCTTTCTAAATCTCTTTGATGTGTGCTTTTACTCATTTGTCTCTCTTGCCTTTATATCTTTCTAATTCATTGGCCAGTAATGCTTGAATGTGATACACTTATTTCTCTATATCTTTTTGAATAATATTTCATAGTTCTCCTGATATACTAAATATATCTCTGCTAGTTTGTATTTTATGTATGTTGCTTACTTAGAGAATAGTAGTCTTGATTTTGGCTAATTGAGTATTTGCCACTTCAGCTAATTGAATTATATTCTGTAGTTAAAGTTGAATATCAGCCATTATCTTCAGTCTTCTAATAATCTTGTAATACTTCTTTGTCCAGTCTTTTCTTTCATTGTTTAGGATAGTGATAAGGTTCATGTTGTTAACAGTGTGAGAAATATAAGAGTTCAGAGAGGTAGGTACAGTGGTAAATTAATAGGCCATTTGTAAGGATTTTTCATTGTTAGTGTATTTTAAGATGTTGTTTTGAAGTTTTACCCTCCCTTTTTATAAGTTTTGACTCAAAATCCTTATCCAATAATCTTCAATTGCTTTTTTGGCATGTGGTAACTCTGTTTCAGCTATCCACTAATTATGCTTATTGCCATATCCCTTCTAATGCACTAATAATTGTATGTCATAACCTTGTTTTCTGTAGTTCCTAATTTCTTCTACTTTATACTCTTCTTTTTCATTAATAATGTCCAGTGGCATTGTGGAAACCACTAATCACAAAAACTAATAGTAGCACAACAAGTAAATCTCTCAGTAAGATATCAAGTAGAAATTACAAAAGAACTTAACAAGGAGTCTCTAGTGTATTATTACCTTATTTATACAAAGTCCTCATAGTCTGTGCTAATAATGAATAGCCCTACTCTAATGTCTATGTATAGTCCATGCTCCCACCATGTGTCAACCTTATATTTTCTATAAGAATACTATGCTATATATATATACCTTGATATTATCCTTCTAGTCTTTTCTAGCTAACTCTTGCCAAGTCTAGACTTATGACCTCACATTATGTGATATGTCATGTGACCACAGTCATATACCTCTTCATCATCAAAGAAAAGAAAATGAAAATGAAAAGAAATATTAAATTAAGAAAAATATTAATATTCAAGTGTACTATAACAAGTGGTGGTGTAGGATCCATATATTATTCTTTAAACTGTAGTTCTTTGCATCATATCAACAGGTCTTTGTTAAACACATTGTATATCATCTATTCTTCTGGAAGTTCTAGTTGAAATGCTTTTTGACCAATATCCTTTGAAATCTTAAAAGGTCTGTATCTTTTTTAGTCCAACTTCTTTGAAAGTCTGTTTGAATGGATGTTTTTAGCCTCCAACCACATGTTTTCTTCTTTCTTCAATCCTTATGGATTTTCTTCTCATTGAACTGTTGCTTGATAGTTTCTTTTGCTGTATCCATCAATATCTTTGCTTTTTTCCAACTTTTCTGTAATTCTTCAAGAAAGTTATTCAACTTTGGTAATTTCATGTTTATTATTAGGTTCTTCTTCCATAAATGTCTTCCAAAGTTTAGTTCAAATAGAATATATTCTATTACTACATGTTTCTTGTCATTATATTGAAATTCTGCCACTGATAGCCATTCCATCCAGTTATCTTATTGATAGTTTATATAGTGTTGTAAGAATGCTTTGACTTTCTGGTTAATTCATTCTGTTTGGCCATCTGTTTGAAGATAATAGACTGTGGATAGTGTTCTCTTAGTTTCCAATGCTTTGGTTAGATTCTTTATGAATTTTGATGTGAACTAAGGTTCTCTATCACTAAGAACCTTTCATGGTATTCCATATAACTTCTATATTTCATCTCTGTAGATTTTGGTAATTTCTCCCAATAATACTGTTGTTGTTGTTGCTTTGAGTCTAATTATCTTTATGAATCAATCTAATATGACCACTATTACATCCAGTTCCTTTGATTTTGATAATGGTTCTATGATATTGATGCTGATTTTCTGCTAAGGTCCTTCTAGTGATTCCAGTAGATGTAGCTCTCCTACTTTCTTCATATGTTGTACTTTATTTTGTTGGCATTTGATACATTCTTGAATATATCTCTTGACATTATTCTTGATTTCTGGCTACCAATAGTTTCTTTTGAGTAACTTGAGTATTCTTTGTTGTTCTAGATGTTCTATATTCACTGGATCATGGTTTTCTTGTAGAATTTACTCTCATATCTTTCAATCTACATATACTATCCCATCATCTTCTGATGCTTGTTCTTTACCTTTCTCCAATTTCTTCTATATGTCAAGTTCACAAACAGTGGACTTAGTTTTTCTTTACTTTTCTTTTCATTTTTATTTCGATTTATTTTTCTATTTTTCATTTTTAGAAACAACTAGGGTTAGGGTTGATCAGTCACGCTGTCACACCAGTCACCTGATGGCAAAGTCACAAGACAGATCATGAGACTTGGAGAGGACTTAGTAGAAGGCTGGAGAACAAATGATGTCATATAACATGGACACCACATGTTGACCTCATGGACTACACATGGTCATTTAGGGTAGAATGCACAGTACTTAGCACAGACCATCTGTAGGACTATATAAGGTAGACTAGTTTGTAGAAGAGTTTTCTATCGAGTTCTCTTGTGTTACTTAATGCAAAAGTTGTTTCATTGCTTAACACTTTGAGCTTTGAATCATAACACTATACTTTCTATTCTCTTGATTGATTTCTTTTAATTTCTTCTAGTAAAATGGTTTCTTCTACTACTTGGTTTTCTCAGATTACTACTACTTTTGTTTCCATAGTAACTCTTCTCATTCATAGCTTGTTTTTGAGCATCTTGATATCTTTGTTATCCTCCTTAGTATCCACTTAATCTTTTCTAGACAATATATCTGCTTTTGTATCCATATTCTCTGGAATATGTTATAGTATAAAGTCATAGTCTTGCAACTTCAAGTATCATCTTGTTTGTCATCCATTAAGTTCATACAGTTCTCAGAAGTATTTGAGATTTTCATAGTCTATCCAAACTTTGAATTTCTCTGTGACATCTAGTAGATATTGTCTCTATTTTGTCAAGACTTCCACTATTGTGAGTAATTCTTTATTATAAATCTCATAATTCATTTCAGCTAGTTGCACTGTTCTTGATAAAAAGATAATAGGTTTTCACTTTTCCTCTTGTTCTTGGAATAAGACTCCTTTAATTGCATATTCTGAAGTATCTGTTTCAAATGCTTTCTACTTCTTTTATTTTTACAGGAGTTTTCTATTTCTTAACTATCTTAATCTTGTTGTTTTCTATTTGAACTTCTTCTCATTTGACTACTACTCCCAATATAGGTATTTTTTTGGCATTAAAGTCACATTTTGACCATTTGAAATGAAGATTATGTTTTTCTACTGTTTTTTAAACTTCTTATATGTAGCATTATTCTTCTTTGTAAAGAAAAAGAATGGTTTTTTAAGACTAGTACAAGACTACTGATGACCGAACAAAGTCATAGTGAATAACAAGTATTTTCTGCTATTAATTTAGAAACTAGTTGACAAAATAAAATAGGCTAACTACTTTACTAAGCTTAATGGTACAATAATATGAGGAGAAAGGAGAAATACAAATAGAAAGTAGCTTTCAGAACAAATAGAGAATTATTTAATTGTTTGAACTACTGGTGATATACTTTGAGTTGTGTAACTTGTTAGTAACTTTTTAGCTAATGATAAACTCTACTATAAGAACTTGTAAAAACAAGGAAGATTCTTATCTATATAAACAATATTCTACTATTTACTGGAACTATTGAAGAACACTGTGATATCATCAACTGGATGCTGGTAATATTGAAGAAAAATAAGTTATTATAATCAAAAAGTTTTTCTTCCATAAAACAAAAATCAATTATCTGGAAGTTATAATCTCCAAAGGCAGTATTGAAGTAAGTGGGGGAGAGATGGCATAGTAGAAGAGCCTTCTATTCATATATATTATGCCTATCTCAAACCTACTTGAGGTTATGGATTCAATTCCTTAATAGTCCTTTGTATTGGATAACTGTATAAAAAGATTAGGGTATCGATACTCCATATATAATTCCTCTTATAGGCACAGACTGCCATTATACCCTGTGTAATAAATTGTTGACTTAAAAAAAAAGTATTGAAGTAGATTCTACAAAGATAACAAAAGTGCTGAAATGGCTAGAACTCATAGACAAGTAAGAAGTTTAGCAATTCTTAGAACTTTTATAAATGTCTTATTGAATAATTTGCCTACATAGCAAAATTCCTTACAAAGCTAATAAAAAAAAAGGAATTGAGATGAAAAATAGAAGAGCAAGGAATATTCAGGAAGATAAAGATAATAATAACAATGGCTTCAGTACTAACAGTCTTAATTAGTAGTCATAAGTTCCAAATAGAAGTTAATATTTTAGAATATGTAGCTAGAGAACTATTATTCCAACAGTAAGATAATAACTTCTCTCAAGTGCTAAATGAAAAATATTCTCAAGAATAGCATGATATACTCCAATAATAATATTTATAAGCAGTTGAGAACTAAAATTCATCTCAAATTTCATAAGAAAACTCTACAACAAACTGAAAATTGAATGAAATTCATTGATAGTATATCACTCCCAAACTGATAGCCAAATAAAGAAAGAGAGCCAACTAAGAAATGGAACAATATATGTCAGCTACCAACAAGATAAGTAGGCCAAGTAGCTACCAATGGCTGAGTTTTCTTATAATAACAGGCAATACTCAAGTACTGAGAAATCTCCATTCTTTATGAATCTTAGAAGATATCCAAACATTTACAGACAAGAGAAGATATTAACTAAAAAGGTACTAGAAATAGACAAATTTGTTCAAGAGATAAGAGAAGCAAGAAAGTATTGGAAGGAATAGAATGCATAGCAGCATGATGTAGTATGAACAACTGGAAACCACTTACCTATAGTATATACTTTAATGGAGAGCTGAGAAAGAGTGAGCAATGATAAAAAACAAGTAGTATTGATAGGAGTTTAATTTTTTTTAAATTTTTACATTAATTATCTAATTAGAACTACTGATTGTGGGCCATATACTTACTAAATGGAATGGCATTCCACTTCACAATACTTCTCTCTCACTTAAGACATCAGCTGTTAAGTAATAGAAGCAGAAGTAGATATACTTAGAGTATTTCTAAGTCAAGAAATATGTAGAAGTGACTGAATAAGACTTGACCAAAAATCTTGGTCAGAATATCAGCAGAGTTTTTTTCCCATCAATGTTATATGGTTTAACTTATTTATTCTCAATTAGATCTCTTATATAGTGATAGCAAATATTAATATATTTGGAACACTTTTCTTGTATCAAATTAGATTCTTGAAAAAGTAAGCCAAGGTTATCACCATAGATATGAGGGGTTGGAACATTAAAACCAACATCATTGGGAAGATTTATCATTCAGACAAGCTAATAGCTACAATTAGAAAAGACTATGTATTCAGCCTTAGTTGAGAATAGAGCTATTGTCTTTTGTTGGTAGCTTATCTAGAATGTTATTTTACAAGCTATGAGAGTAAAGTAACCAGTCATAGACTTATATGATTTTGGATCTCATATCCAGTCTATATCAGAGTGTGTTATAATAGACTCATTGCTAAGTCCATTATAGACTATCTAATACTTACAAGTATTGAGCAAATATCTACAGAGATGCAATCCTGCTCAATAATGCTTATTTGAGAGATTTGCTATCCATTGGGCAAGTTTGACTACAGCAAATCCTATGTCAGAATGTTATTACACTAAAAAATGTTTTTTTTACAAAAACAAGTAATTTTCTAAGGCTTTAAAGCATATAAGATCTCTTTGAAAGCATTAGTAAGAAGATCTTACACTCCTAGATGATATCTCAGGTTCTCTCAAGTGAACAGCAGTTTATGGGCAGTGTGGTAACTGTTAACCAAACTAAATTTTGAGTAGAAGAGATCTCTGGGAATAAGAAACACTATTTATAAATAACTAGCTACAAAGTACATGTACTCACAAGAGAGTTTTACCAAGTTATAAACATTCAGATAGTCAAATAAGGAAGGAACTCACCAGATTGGAAGCTAATAGAGTTCATATTGTAGGAATAGAAAGAAGCAGCTATGAAAACAAAAATAGGAGGCATAGAATAGGCTCTTACAAGTAAAGATTAATTATTGGATTGATATTAGATTGCAGATGAAAAAACAGCCATATGCTTACAAGAGCTTAGCAAGCTTCATTATGGTTTCAGGCTTTATTCTGTAGTTTCATTCCTTGTATTTTTAAACTAATACATAAGCCACAAGTAGAAAGGAGTAAGAGAGAGGACCTCTATCTGAATACTCCCACTTAAGAGCAGTTTATTTTCTATTTTGTTGAGTGAACATTGTTAGTACCTGCTATTACTTTCAGACAAGTTTTAGAGAGTTCTAGTAGTCTAGTAAAGGCTGGCAAAGTGAGCATCAGTTAGTATCTTTAGTTGTAAGGTTTGACTTGAGAGATGTCTTCAAAGTGTATCACCTAGAATGAATAGTGTTGTTAAAGGTGTTATGATCTTAAATCCTTAGGGTTGGATAAAAGAACAAACTCTTGTATTAGAGTAAACACAAGAGAACTCAATAAAGAGCTCTTTACAAAATAGTCTATCTTATATACTCCTACAGATGGTCCATGCTAGGTACTGTGCATCCTATTCTAAATGACCATGTGTCAAGCATGAGGCTAACATATGGTGTCCATGTTGTATGACATCATTTTGTTCCAAAACTTTCTACTTCCTTTTCTCAAGTCCCGTAATCAATGTTGTGACCACACTATCAGATGTGACTGATGTGACTAATCACTTCTAACCCTAACCCCAGAGTTCTAAAAATAGAAAAGGTGAAAAATAAATCAGAAAGAAAATAAAAATAAGAAATAAAATAAAAAAAAACTAAGTCTACTTTCTGCAATCTTGACAGAAGGTTTTTAAGGAGTTTTATAATCTATTTACTAGATTTTCCAAAGAAGCTTGTTACATAGTATAATGCTCACTGTTTAAAAATGTATTAACTAGGAAAAGCATTTGTGAGTAGATGTCACTTATATATTCCTTTTAATACTCTTCTTAACTTTAGCTTTTTTTGATTTCTAACACTAATAATGTTCTCTTTGAATTCTCTAGTGTGCAGTTAAGGACTAGTATTGTATAGTTCTTATTGTATCCTAGTATAATCTCTTTTCTGCTTAATCTCTGTCATCTAGAGTCACTGTGAGAAAACTTTCAGTTTTAAGAAACTATATTTATCCTGCTCTTTAAACACTTTTGCATTTTTATTACAATAATTTTAAACTTTTACTATTTTCCATTATCAAGCAGAAATTCCTGAAAAACAAGAACTAGAGGCTAATAAACCTCTGTAGCCTATTGAACTGGTGAAATAGTATCCCTTAATAATCTAGAAAGGTTTTTTTCAAGAAGAAGTGGTTACAGATGAATAGATTATAGAAAACCAAATTTTTTTATCAATAACCAAAACTATTTTTTTGGTCTAGAATTTTCTGAACATTTTAACATCTCATAAATACTAGTTAGAATTGAAGAGCCTACTCTTGAATAAGAATCTAATACACTATTATTACTACTACCAAGATCTTTGATGTCTTGGTTATTAGCCTCTCATCATTCTTGAAAACATAATAGATAGGCTGGATTATCTTTTAAACTAAATATACTTACACCTCTAAGCCTAAGTATTCCTAAATGGGACAGGCAACCAAAGATTCTTTAGAGTTTTCTAAGAATTGTAAAACAACTTTTTAAGATAATAAGCATATTTGTTTTTGCAGATAAGCTGAATTGGCTGGTGTCCTACATTGAACCAAACATCTGCAATAAGTAGTCTTGTTACAACTCAAAGATCTTAGAGTGGATCAATAAATAAAACCTTGTATTAGAATTAATATAAAAGAACTCAATAGAGAACTCTATATAAGATTGTCTATCTTATATACCTAAAACTAATAGTCTGTGTTCTACTACATTAGCCTACCTTAAATGACTATGTATTTATCTTAAAGTCAATATAGATATAATATATTATATAATATTATCTTTTCAGAACCTTTTATTATTTTTTATCATGATAATGTGACCATGACAAAGTCATGTGACTTGTGACCAATATGTAACACCAAGTTACATCTTGTGACAATGTATGACAGTGACATATAATATCACATTAAATTCTAATCTTAAGTTCAAAAAATAAAATGATAAGGAAATTGAAAATAAATAAAGTCTATTGTTCACAATTCTAACAAGGTCTAGCTTCAAGAAGTTTGAAGTAGGCAACTAGGAGCAGTTTTTAGAAAGATTAAAGCTTAAGTTTTCTAAATATTAGACATGGTTTATATCTTATTATTTGAGATTTGGTCTTGAAAGTCCAGAATAAGTAAATTATGCATTATTCAAGAACATAGAAGGCAGATTGAAACAACCTTCAGCTTCAGCTTGTATACTACACTTTTACTAGTCATATAGGTTGCATATTTTTAGATTGGGACTTAGAGACTTAGGAGGTAAAAGACTACTAAAAGGTAATGAAGTGTGTTACTGCTAATACTAGAAAAGGGATGCTAGTTTTAGTCAATCTTTAGAATGAGCTAGTACATTGTAACTACTAGATTATATACTAGTTAGTATACCTAGAGTAGCTATCTAGAATATAACTACTAAGTGAGTTACTCTAATTTCTAGTGATCCTTAACTATCAGGAGATGGAGATTTATGGAGTTAACCTAAACTAGTAAGAACATCTGAGGTAGAATGAAGGGGTATAATCTATACTAGTAATAGGAGTCAAGCAGAAAAGAGATTATACTAGGATATAACAAGAACTATGCAATACTAGTCCTTAACTGTATACTCAAGAATTTAAAGGGAACATTATTAGTGTCAGGAATCAAAAAAAGATATAGAAAAAATAATATAGAAAATGATTAAAATACATAAAACTCTTAAAAGAGTTCTTATGAATGCAAAAAACTAAAGGGTATTAAGAGAAATATACAAGTGACTTCTACTTACAAATACTTTCCCTAGTTAACACACTTCTAAACAGTGAACCTTACACTGTATAACAAGCTTCTTTGGAAAATCTAGTAAATATATTACAAAGCTCCTTCAGAGCTTCTAATAATACTATCTGTTACGATCGATGCCTCTAGGAAACAGCATGGACATGGGTAAAGGGTATGATGACATGATCGGCTGC
>Ga0157358_1001197_pt1 | contig 11287 bp, 11 predicted proteins | sample AttcapACBM2_FD_111484 | JGI IMG/M metagenome (GOLD analysis project Ga0157358, IMG submission 111484) | Fungus gardens microbial communities from leaf cutter ant in Botucatu, State of São Paulo, Brazil - Atta capiguara ACBM2 | ecosystem: Host-associated > Fungi > Mycelium > Unclassified ...
TCTAGGCTCTTCTAGCCTCATAGACCCTTCTAGACTGCTCTAGGCCTATGACATCATCTCACATGACTTCCAGGTCACATGCTCTTTTTCCATTGTAGACTAATAATAATACTACTGTCTTATTTCTGTTCTAACCCTAACCCTACCAAAGTCTGTTCACACTTTTGTCTTATAATACTAGCTAGGCAGAGAAAGCTTAGCTGGTCATTTGCATATTAGCCCACTCATGTATATCAGTTGTATCATCTTTTGTGGATGTGGTAAATAGTCATATTTGAGTAAAAGGCTTGTGCTATAAGATTCCTTTGTGATCTGTTCATGCAGAGCAACAGTATTGTCCAGTAAGAAAACATCTAGATTAGAGATTCCCTTCTTAGGGATATTAGCCAGTGTTCATTAGTGCAGTAGTTAGTAGGGCAGTAGAAAAGTAGTCAGTAGACAGTGTGAGGTCAGGTAGGAAGAATACTGGCTAGTACTTATAAAGGAGGAGTTTTTGGGATACTTCTTAAAGAGAGATAGTTTCTACTGTTAAACAAAATGGCAGCAATGAATCAGAACATGGTAGATTTGAGTCACTTGAATTTGGAGAAGATGATTAGAGAATATGAAGAAGAAGAAGTGCTTAAATTGATGAATATAATAATAGAAAATGGTAAAAAAATACTGGAATTGCAAAAAATGTTGGTAACACTAAAGAAAAAGGAGGAAAATCAAAGAAGGAGATAGGAGGATAGAGAACAGAGGAGAAGAAAGTATGAGAAAAGGTGGGAGGAGGAGAAGCAAAGAAGGAGAAAAGAAAGAGAAGAAGAAAAGGATAGACAATAAGTAGAAGAAAGTAGAAGGAATGAGAATACAAGAAGAGAAAAAAGTAGAGAAAGAGTGGAGACAACAAGAGATATGGAAAAGAAGAAGAGAAGAGAATAGACAGAAAGTGATGGAGGAGAGAAAGTGTTTTGTTTGTAGAGGTTTTGGGCATATTGCCCATCATTATAGAAATATGGAAGAAGAGGGATCAGTACAGATGCCCTCAAATAGATTTGAAGTGTTGAGAAGTATAGTAATGTAGAGAGAAGAAGGAAGTGGAAGTAAAGTAGGAAAAAATAGAAAAGAAATTTTGAGAAAGGAAAAAGCTAAGAGGGGGGTAGAGATACAACAGACAAAAGTAGAAAGAAAGGAGAAAAAGGAGAAATTATTGAGAGAGGTGACAGTGAAGATTGGATTGAAGCAAAAAGAAGAGAAAGAAGGAATTGTAGTGAAAGCATTGTTAGATAGTAGGGTAACAGGATTAATAATGAGTAAGGAATTTGTGAGGAAGCATAAATTTAGGAGGACATAGTTGGAGAGGCTGATTTATAAGGAATGCCAATGGAATGCTCAATTATGCAGGGCCAATAGTAGATACAATAGAGGTAGAGATATTTCTCAAAAAACATAAGGAGAGGATATCAATAGATGTGATAGGAGGTCAGAAATGAGAAGTCATATTGGATATGCCTTGGCTAGCATGCCATAACCCAGAGATAGATTGGAAAACAGGAGAGGTACAAATGACAAGATGTCCAGAGAAGTGTGAAAAGAAATGGAGAAGAAGAAGACAGACAAAGCTAGGATGGCAGAAGCAGAAAGAGAAAGAGAAAAGAGAAGAGTTTAAAAGACTGATAACAGATGAAGAAATGGCAATAAGAAGAATAGTGGAAGAAAAAGAAAAAGAGAGAGATGAAGAGGAAGATTTGATAGAACTGAGAACAGTAGAAGAAATAGTTCCAAGAAGGTTTCATAAGTATTTGAAGGTGTTTGAGAAGAAAGAGTCAGAGAAAATGCCAATGAGGAAGGCCTGGTATCATGCCATAGATCTCAGAGAAGGTTTTGTGCCAAAAAAGGGGAAGATATACCCATTGTCAAGAGTAGAGAGAGAGGAAGTCCAGGAGTTTGTAAAGGATCAGTTGAGGAAGGGATATATCAGGCCATTTAAGTCACCACAGACATTACCAGTGTTCTTTGTGCTGAAGAAAGATGGGAAGAAGAGAATAGTGCAATATTATAGATACCTGAACAGCTGGACAATCAAGAATAATTACCCATTGCCACTAATTTCAGATCTGATAGATAGTATTGGGAAGAAGAAGGTGTTTACAAAGATGGACTTGAGGTAGGGTTACAATAACATGAGGATAAAAGAGGGAGACAAGTGGAAAGTAGCATTTTCAATGCCAGAGGGGTTATTTGAACCCATGGTAATGTTCTTTGGACTGATGAACTCACCAGCAACATTCCAGACAATGATAAATGACTTGCTAAGAGATATGATGGTAGAAGAAAAGATAGTGGTATTTATTGATTATATAGTGATAGCAACAGAGATAGAGAAAGGACATGATAAGATAGTAGAAGAAGTACTGAGGAGATTAGAAGAAAATGACTTATTTGTAAAACCAGAAAAATGTGTATAAAAGGTTAGAGAAGTGGAATTTTTAAGAGTAGTAATTGGGGCAGATAGAGTAAGGATGGAGAAGGAAAAGGTTCAAGAAGTGGTAGAGTGGCCAGTGCCAAAGAGTATAAAGGATGTGCAGAAGTTTTTGGGATTGACAAACTATTACAGACAGTTTGTCAAAGATTTTGCAAAGATAGTAAGACTGTTACATAAGATGATAACAGAACCAGTCTTGGTAATACCAGACTTGGATAGAGAAATAAGAGTAGAGATAGATGTATCAGATTTTGCTATGAGAGGAGTATTATCAATGAAGTGTGAAGATGAGAAGTGGAGGCCAGTCACTTATATTTCAAAATCATTGAATGAAGCTAAGAGCAATTATGAGATTCATGATAAAGAGATATTAGTGATTATTCAGTGCTTAAAAGCATGGAGGTATTTTCTAGAAGAAGTCAAGGATCAGTTTGAAATATGGACAGATCATAAAAACTTAGAGTACTTCATGAAGGCTTAGAAGTTAAATCAAAGGCAGGCTAAATATGTTTTATATTTGTCAAGATTTGATTTTGCTTTGAAACATGTGGCTGGCAAAAGTATAGAAAGAGTAGATAGTTTGAGTAGGAGAGCAAATTGGACAGAAGGGATAGAAAGAAACAATGAAAATCAGGTGATATTAAAAAGATAATGAAGTAGTAAAGACTGTAGAAAAAATGAAAAAAGTAGAAGTTAAATATTGAGAAATGATGAGTAGCAGATAAAAGATGATTTAGTATTAAAGGAAGGGAAGATATATATGCCGAGAAATGGGAAGTTGAGATTGGAAATCATTTGGCTTCATCATAATATACCAATAGTAGGACATGGAGAATAGTAGAAGATGGTAGAACTGGTTACTAGGAACTATTGGTAGCCAGAGGTTATAAAGGAGGTAAAGTAATATATAGAAGGATGTGATCAGTGTTAGAGGATAAAGAATAGAGCAGAGATACTAGCAGGAAAATTAAGACCTAACGAGGTATCAGAGAGACTATGGTAGTATATATCAATGGATTTTATTATGAAGTTACTAGTGTCTAAAATAATAGTAGAAGAGTTAGCAAAGTTGTTTAGGGATAATGTGTGAAAGTTACATGGGTTGCCAGAAAGTTCAGATAGAAGGCTCCAGTTTGTAGCAAGATTGATGAGGGAGTTGAACAAAATGTTAGAGATAAAAACAAAGTTGTTTACAGCTTATCACCTATGGACAGATGAACAAATGGAGAGGACAAATTAGGTATTGGAATAGTATCCAAGAATGTATGTCAATTATAAACAAAAAAATTAGTCAGAATGGTTGGCAATGGCAGAATTTACATTTAATAACAAGATACATACATTCACCAAGTTATCACCATTTAAAGTCAACTATGGGAGAGAACCAAGGATATGCTTTGATATTAGAAAAAAAGGGAAGAATGTGAAGGCAGAAGAGTTTGCGAAAGAGATGAAGAAAGCAAAGATGGTGTTGATAAAGTCATAGGAGGAGATAAAGAAACAGGCAGATAGGAATAGGAAAGAAGCAGAGAAATATAAAGTAGAAGATAAAGTATTGATAAGTACAAAGGACTTTTCAATGGAGTTGATGAAGAGAGCAACAAAGAAGTTGACAGAGAAGTATATTGGATTTTATATGGTTAAGAAAATCATATTAGAAAATACAGTAGAGTTGAAGTTACCAGCATCATTAAGAATACACCTAGTGGTTAATATGAGAAGAATAGTGAAATATCAAGAGAGGTAGAGGGACAGAGGAAGATCCCACCTCCTCCAGTGGAGATAGAATGTTGTGGCAACCACTAGTCACAAAAACCAATAACTACACAGCAAGTAAATCTCTTAGGTAGATATAATATGGGAAGTTCACAAGAGAACTTGACAAGGAGTCTCTGCTAAATTAGAGTCCTATATATATATGTTTTACATGTGGTCTGTGCTAACAATAATTAAACCTGCCCTCATGTCCGTCTTATGTTTTACTCAAGGCCACCATATTATATACATGTGCCCTAACATCATCTTCCAGATTCTTCCACCATATTCTAGACCTATGACATCACATCATGTGACATGTCATGTGACTACCATTTCATGTGCCTCTTCATCGTCAATAAAAAGGAAAAAGAAATTTAAAAGAAAAGAAATATAAAATCAAGAAAAATAGATAAAAGGAAAAGAAAAATGTTAGTATCCAAAGCATTCCATAACATAGAAGAGGAAAAGAAATATGAAGTAGAAAAGATTTTGGATAGATGAAAAAGAAGGGGAAAACCAAAGTATTTAGTGAGATAGAAGGGTTATACAGCAGAGAAAGATACTTTGGAGAGATTAGAAAATTTGAAGAATGCAATGGACTTAGTGGAAAATTTTGAGAAAGAAATAAGAGAAGAAAAAGTATAACAAGTAGAAAAGAGAAAAGAAAAACAGAAGGCAGTAGAAATAGAGTTGAATCCAGAAGTGTTGTAGCAACCACTCACCAGAATGGCACTTGTGATATGCTGACTTCAGCAAAGCTCTCAGTAGACTATCTAGTAGTAGGGATTACAAGAGAACTCAACAAGGAGCCCTCACTACATTACTCCTCTATTTATATAAATACAATGTGGTCTGTGCTACAACAATATCTACCTGCCCTAATATTCATGCATTATCCTTATGTCCTATTACTTATCCACTATAAGGCTACCATACTGTATACATGTGCTTTGACGTCATACTCTTAATCTCCATCATACATATATGTACTATGTATACACCATGAGGAACTATTGTCTCTTGATATCACTCCTAACCCTAGCTACTATCTAGACTCCTCTTGATCCTTCTAGACCCTAAGTCTTTCCAGACTACTCTAAACTATTCCAGCTTCTATCACATGACTTCCAGGTCATGTGCTCTTCCTCTGTTGTAGACTAATAATTAATTACTTATTTATATCCGGCTAACCCTAACCCTAGCCAAAGTCTGTCCACACACTTGTCTTATAACAAGAAGCAGAGGAGTTCAAGAGGAGCAAGTTACTAGGAAAGTTTACAGCAAGGATTTTGTTTGGATGAGATAATAAGAAATTTGAAGATGAGTATTTGAAAAAATTGAAGAGAAATTGGACAAGATAAAAAGAAAAGGAGATAGAAGAGAGAGAGGCAAGTTTCTCCAGAGTAGGAACCTTAAGAGAAGGATACTGTTATGGTGTGCTTGGACACTAATATTTTTCTTTTTCTTTGATCTATTTTTCTTTTATTTATTTTTCTTGATTTAATATTTCTTTTCTTTTGATTTTATTTTTATTTTTATTTTTAACAATGGAGAAATATGTGACTGCAGTTACATGACACATCACATGATGTGAGATCATATGCCTAAACTTTGGAAGAAGAGATCAGAAGAATGATGTCAGAGCATATGTATATAGCATAGTGTCCTTATAGAAGATATGAGAATAAGATATGGACAATACATGGACTTTAGGGCAAGGTTAAATTAGTGTTAGCATGAACCATCTATAACTTATATAAATAGGATAGCAATTTAGTAGAGACTCCTTATCAAGTTCTCTTGTGATCTCTACTTGATATCTTACTGAGAGATTTATTGTTCATGTTACTATTGGCTATTGTGACTAGTGGTTGCCATAGTATTGAATGCTAAAATACTAATCAAAAAATACTCCAATATTGTAAGCTATATTACTACAATATACAGAACTAACATGAATCTCAGAGTTCTCTAGTATAAAAATTGCTTAAAGTAGGAACATACTACTTTTATATACTAGATACATAGTATGAAATGCCCAAAATACAATGGGCCACATAAAATTAAAAACTGCAGAGATATAGCTTGGTATTGTAAAGCCAACTTCAAGACAAACTCCTATGACTTGAATATCAAAATTGAAAGAGTAGACTTTTATTTTCTATTTTTGTACTTAGAGTTAGAGTTTATCATGATATGTCATGGTTATATATATGTTGACTTTAAGAGAAACACATAGTTGTTTAGAGTGGGCTAAAGTAGTAAAATATGGACCATCAGATTTTAGTATATAAGGTAAACAATCCTGTACAGAGTTTTTTATTGAGTTCTCTTGTGTTAACTCTAATACAAGGTTCTTCTTATTGATTAACCCTAAGGTCTTTGAGTTGTAATATTAAAATCTCAAAAGATAAACCTTGTTTACACTCCTTTAAATGTATTAACTGCAAAGATAATTCCCAAGTGGACAACTACAACTATCTCTTTTAGAAATACAGATTTAACTTGTTGTGGCAACCACTAGACACAATGTCCAATAGCAGTACTACAAGTAAATCTCTCAGTAGGGATATCTAGTGGGAAACATGAGTTGTGCATTCACAAAAGAACTCAATAGGGAACCACAACAGTATTCTACTGACTATTTATATAAGTATCTATGGTCTGTGCTACAACTGTACATTGTCCTACCCTAATGTCCATGTCCTGTTCTCATAGCCATTACTCATCTACCATGTGTCCACCTTAAGGCCATTATGCTATGTTCATGTGTCCTGATGTTATACTCTTTAATCTCTATGATACATACATGCATCATGTGTATACCATGAGAAACCCATATCCCTTAACATCATTCTAATCCTAGACTCTTTCCAATCCTTCTAGACTCTAAGTTCTTCCAGACTATTCTAGACTCCTTTAGGCCTATGACATCATGTCATGTGACTTCCCAGTCACATGCCCTCTCTTCTCTCATCATAGACTAATAATAATACTACTACTATATCTTATCTGTCCTAACCCTAACCCTACCAAAGTCTATCTACACTTTTGTCTTATAATACAACTATGATTGGGATGATAAGAAGTTCCAAAAGCTCTGAGAAATCAGAGCTAATTCAATTCACTCAAGTATGAGTAGATCAAAACAATAATCTTACACAACTTGAAAAAATTTTATAAAACATTCACAAGAACTATCTCTTCTTAAATCCCATCTTAGAAAACAGTACAAATTTTAATTTCATCTTCATTCAAAAACCTTCATAGTCTATCATCTGGTCTATTTCTAGCTTATCTTCTGGAGAAGACAAATCAATCATTGGTGCTTTTTATTATTCTTTATGAATTATCTTCTTAAGACAATCTACTAATAATAATGATTACCTAAGAGTTATCATATACATCAATTCCAAACTCTCTCAATTACACTTCTTATTCAGAAAGGATATTATCAATCACAGAAATATTAATCTTACCTCTTTCTTTAATTGAAGTATTATTTGTTTCATTATTAATATTTACTTTGATAATCAGCAAACCACCTTAAAATATCTAAAGGATATTGAGGTAAATCTAAATAATATCCTTATCATAACAAAGAACCTCAACATGCTTCTTTCCTCCTACCACCATCTAGTGTAGTTAGCACTCATAGGAAATAGTAGCATACTCTTTGTTCTCTTTTACTTTTATCACTATGAGAAAGTCAAACATGAAACTGAAACAGTCAAACAACAAGCCAGGATTGTCAATATTTACTAACTTATTCTCTAACCTAAAAGAGTTGGAAGAATTGTCAATGGACTAGAGTGTTGACACTCCTGTTCAAGCCTTATCCAACACACATATTCAGCCTCAAGATATACTTGTGCCTGATCCTCAAAACATCAACATGTCTGTGCTGAGTAGCTTGGAATCAAATATATTGAATTATGGCAATGGTCAGCTATTGGACCCAAATTTGTAGGATAAAGCATGTTAAGTATTATCTTTATTTGGGAGCAAAGAATCCTTAAGTGAAGACATTACCAATATTATCTGTTCTCTGAAAAGGATCAGAAAATATATCAAACATTATCCAGTTGACATGATTACTAAGAATCTTTGGGATCTTATTAGCATGATTTATTAGTTGAAATAGGACTTACTCATTTATAACAAAGAAAAACAACTCATGATTAACAAGGGTATCTTAAGACAATTTGTAAACAAATCAAATGATAACCTTGATAAAGACAAGGTTTCAATAAAGCCAATAGAGAAAAAGTCTCAGTTGGAATCTACTCCCACTCTGCCACCTAAGGCTGTTCCTCCTGCTCCAACAGTTCCTATCCCACAGCCTCTCAACAAGAAAGCTCCAATTTTTTCTAATGTCAAGAAGTCATATGCACAGGTGTTATAAAACAAGAGTGTGGACAGACTTTGGCTAGGGTTAGGGTTAGCCAGACATAAATAAGTAATTAATTATTAGTCTACAACAGAGGAAGAGCACATGACCTGGAAGTCATGTAATAGAAGTCTAGAGTAGTCTGGAAGAACTTAGAGTCTAGAAGAATCGAGAGGAGTCTAGATAGGAGTTAAGGTTAGGAGTGATGTCAAGGGACAATAGTTCCTCATGGTGTACACATGGTGCACACATGTATGATGGAGATTAAGAGTATGACGTCAAAGCACATGTATACAGCATGGTAGTCTTATGGTGGATAAGTAATAGGACATAAGAATAATGCATGGACATTAGGGCAGATAGATATTGTTGTAGCACAGACCACATTGTATTTATATAAATAGAGGAGCAATATAGTGAGGGCTCCTTGTTGAGTTCTCTTGTAATCCCCACTACTAGATAGCCAACTAAGAGCTTTGCTGAAGTCAGTATATCACAAGTGCCATTACAACAAGTGGTTGCTACAACAACAGGCTTTCAAAGCCAATATTTTGCCAAACATTAATAATGTTTTACATATTAAAGAAGCCCTCCTATCCTTGTTAGCTGATGAAGTGGGAAAGATAATTAAAACCAAGAATAATAGTGAGAAGCAAAAGAAGCCTAGAATCAACATAACAATAAGGGGGCCATCTAGGAAACAAGTAATAATTTCTATGGCAAAGTCAAATGCTGAGTTGATTGTAAATTCAGCCAATCTACACATAGCTAATATCAACAAATATTTGAAAAACATGAAATCAGACATTATTGCAGACTTTATTTGCATTACAAATGAAGAAGTCATCATCACAATGAACAAACCAGCAAATACTTCCAATTTATCAACAATCAAGAAGTACATCAAAAATATCTCCAACATTAATTTGGACTCTATTGATAGTCCTCATCTTCCCAAGTCCAAATCATATCTGAAGATCATTAGATTTTCACACAAGATGGAGAATCGTCTCATTACTCCTAATTTTGTTGAAAGTGTTGTCAAAGAATTACACTTATTTGAGAACATTATGTCGGCATCAAAACCACATATTATCAAAGCATTATTCAAATCAGACATAGCAGTGGTTTAGATCAATATCTGGAATTCTCAGAGTGATTACTAATTCAACATTGGACAATATATAACTACTATCTGTAGTACAAACATAAATCCCAGCATTCCTCAGTGTAAAAACTGTTGAAAATGGGGCCACTTGGCACTTAGCTGTTGCTCTCATATTTCTAGATGTACTAAGTATTATAGAGCTTACATTACCAAACATCATAGGGAGAAAGTATGGTGTTGCATAGAAAACAAGAAAGTAAATTGCTCAGCTACTCTGGAAGGGGAGCTGTATCTCCATGTCTTCAAATGCATAAATTGTCATGGAAACTATTAAGCAGATAGTTATAATTGTTCATATTGGTATAACTATTTCAATAGAGAGTGGCATAGTAAAAAACAACAGGAACTCTTTCAAAAGTAGAGTAAAGTAATTTAGCAATCCTGTTAGCTATATTTAGGTTTCTTTTTTTCTTCTTTTTTTTTCTTTTACGTGTTATTTCCTTTTGAATATATGTTTTTACAAAGTAGCTACTGTAGACTGCTCTTGCACCCCATATTATAAATTGTTGATTTCAAAAATAAAAAATAAAAAAAATAACAAGAAACCTTAATTTTATTTTCATTTCTATTTTATTTTGATTTATTTTTTATTCTGGAACTTAGGATTAGGGTTTGGCATGATACAACATATTACTGCCACAAATAGTCACATGATGAGACCTAGTATCACACATTAGTCACATGATTACAGAGAAAAGAGTAGAAAGTTCTGAAAGAAATAATATTATATAATGTGTGTAATATATGTTAATTTTAAGGCAAATGCATAGTCATTTAGAGTAAGCTAAGGTAGTAGAGCATGGACTAGTAGTCTTAGATATATAAGGTAGATAATCCTGTATAGAGTTTTCTATTGAGTTTTCTTATACAAACCCTATACAAGGTTTTATTCATTAATTTACTCTAAGATCTTCAAGTTGTAACATTAACTTATGTTAATATTTTTAGGAAAATTGCTGATTCAATTGATCTAGAGTTGTTAATACCTATCAATCAAGTCCCTACTTGTTATGCTGACAACTCCAACAAAGCAAATTCTTTTATTGACCTGATATTTCTTTGAGCTAATTCTGGAGAATTTTAACAATTATTCTATTTTACCAGATCTACAAAGTCTATCTGATCACACTCTTTTAACAATATATATCACTATTGAAGAAGACTTCATTCAAGATAAATAGTAAGGAAGAAGAAAAGTTTTGTTAGCAAACTTAAGAATAAAATTGGTAATATTAACACTACTGACATTTCTGACAGCAAATCACTTGAAAGAGTAGTATAAGAATTTGCATCTATTTTAGACAACCTTTAGAATAAGTATTCCAAATGTATTAAGATTACTAAATGTTCTAAAGCATAGTGGAATGAGAAGTATAGCAGAGACTTAAGTGCATACAGAACATCCAAGTCAAGTCCAGACTGGAAGAAATCCAAGAAAATGATCAAAAGAACAAAATGCTCCTTTTCAATAACAAAATTCAAAAAATTATGTCAAAAAACAAAA
>Ga0157358_1001198_pt1 | contig 11281 bp, 10 predicted proteins | sample AttcapACBM2_FD_111484 | JGI IMG/M metagenome (GOLD analysis project Ga0157358, IMG submission 111484) | Fungus gardens microbial communities from leaf cutter ant in Botucatu, State of São Paulo, Brazil - Atta capiguara ACBM2 | ecosystem: Host-associated > Fungi > Mycelium > Unclassified ...
AACCTGATGATGTCAGGTATTCTCAGGTGTGTGCAGGGACTGGCAGCGGCCATGTTACTGGCCAGCGGAAGCGCTCTGCTGGCCAGGCTCTATACCGGCGCTGCCCGGACCCGCATGTTCGGCCTGCTGGGCACCGTCTTTGGCGCTGGCCTGGCATTCGGCCCCCTGGCGGTTGGGCTCGTTACGGATGCGCTCACCTGGCGCTGGGTCTATATTCTGTTTGCTGTACTTTCAGGATGCGTGCTGCTCGCCGGTATGATGTTTTTGCCTCTGTCACAGCAGAGCAGTCTGTCCCCTTCAGATAAAACAGGTCTGGCGTTGTTTACGGCGGCGCTGATGGTGTTTACCACGGCGGTTATGCTGCTGCCCACACAAGGGTTTTTATCACTTCTCACACTCGCTTTATTACTCAGCTCTGTACTGCTCTTCAGCGGGTTTATCGTGCGATGCCTGCGCGTGAGCAATCCTGTCCTGGATATTCACCTGCTCCGAAGTCCGCGCTTTGTCGGGGTCTTGCTGCTGCCGTTAGCCACCTGCTATTGCTACGTTGTTCTGTTAATCATTATTCCGCTGCATTTTATGGGCGGGAGTGGATTTAGCGAGTCTCAGAGCGCGATTTATCTTATGGCACTCACGTCTCCAATGCTGGTCGTTCCTTACTTCGCAGCCCTGCTGACGCGCTGGTTTTCGCCGGCAGTATTATCAGCCTCAGGGCTGATGCTCGCCTCTGCCGGGTTACTTTTCCTCAGTCCCGCGTTACGCGGTAACAGCACAACTCTTCTTCTCATCCCGATGCTGATAACGGGGGCTGGAGCGGGATTACCGTGGGGACTGATGGATGGACTGGCCATTTCTTCCGTTCCGGTTGAAAAGGCAGGTATGGCGGCGGGCCTGTTCAACACCGTTCGTGTTGCAGGAGAGGGTATTGCTCTTGCGATAGTATCCGCGTTTCTCACTGAGATGAACGATCTGAACCTTAACAAAACCGTGCATGGTTTTTCGCCACAGGAGATTCACCTTGCATCATCCTGGCTGGGAGGCGGTAATATTCAGCAGGCCATCACCCTTCTAGCCGGCGTGCCGCGTGAGGTAGTCCAGGTCAGTTATGACAATGCATATTCATTGCTATTTCAGGTCCTGGCTGCACTAACGTTTGTTTGTGCGATTACTGTCTGGGTCATGCTGGGCCATAAGGCCTTTGATTCAGCTACGGCCAGTACTGATTCCAGAGACGATAACATAGAATACTGACATGAGTGCTGTGTCCGCTTTGTGCCAGAAGCAGACTTTGATACGCGGTCTAAAAGCTGCAAGGAGCATGCCGAGCTTAGGTTGAACAAATTTATGTCAGCCTTACAAGGACTTCGCAAAACAGACCGCCTCTTTCCGACCTACGTATGGTCCGTAATTTTCTATGCGTATGTATCCGTTTTTCTCATAGAAATTTACAGCCTTACGGTTAACATGGCGCGTTTCAAGCCAGAGTTCGTTATATCCCATGCTCTTCGCGGTTGCTTCCAGGAAGGTAAGCAAGGCGTTACCAATACCGGGAAAGCTACGGTCCGAAAACATCCTTTTAAGTTCAGCTATATTTTAAGTTAACGGTCGAACAGCTCCGCATCCTATCGCTTTTCCCCTGCTGTCCCGTGCCAGTGCCCACAAAGCTCTGTTCTCATTTATTGAGTCTGTTGTGAAGTTGCTTTTGCCACTATTGCCGGTAATAGAGGCGAGTTCTGCTGACAATTTGTCGATTAAGTGACGAGAGTCTGGAGAAAGTGGATCTGATTTCTCTACTGTTATCATGCCAGTATCCTTTTCAAATAATATTCGTCAGGCCAGAAGCAGATGATGACAAAAACGTCATCCTTCAAATAATGATGCTGAGTAGATAGCTTGCAGCATAATCGCCTGAACGGAAATGCCTTTACGTCCGCTTCTTGCTCATAGCGACCTTCAATCTCACATGAACGTTATCGATTTCCACAGACATCAACTTTTTCGCCAGTAAGTCTCTCAACCACCTTTATTGCGTCTGGATCACCATGCCAGGCCATGCAACTTAAACAATCTCCGCCACAGTCTAAATTCAATGTGTCTGGTATTTTACTCATTGGCTGATTGCAGGTCTGGCAATTGTTTTCTCTCACTGGAAATGGCATCCGTTTTTTGATTTTCATTTCAATGCTTCCCGACATATCACTCTTATGTGCGCTGTTCGCTCATATGAAACAACCATAATCACATCTCCTAACCCAAAGGAGATTGAGCATGACAACATCCCCGCTGGAATAAGGACGGTATTATTGGCCAGAAACGGCTTCTTCAGATCTCTCATATCTGGGAAATCCGTATCAGACTTGAGCTGTAAGTAAAAGTGCGCGATTTAGCTCTGCTTAACATGGCTCTGGACAGTACACTTCGGGACAGTAATCTGATTAAGCTAAAAGTTTCTGATGTGGCCTGTGGGCACTCTGTTTCGGGCCGAGCGACAGTGCTGCAGCAAAAAAACGGGAAGCCCCGTTCAGTTTGAACTGACTAAGGGAACAAGAGAGGCTGTAGCAGCATGGATCAAAATGGCTCATCTGCGTAATAGCGACTATCTGTTCCAGTCCCGCATTGGTTCTTCACGGCATATCTCAGCCAGGCAATATAACCGTATTTTTCATGGATGGATTGATACGCTGGGTCTCAACGGGACTCTGTACAGTAGGCATTCTATGCGAAGAACCAAGCCATATCTGATCTATAAAAAAACGAAGAATCTTTGAGTGATCCAGCTACAGTTTGGTCACAAAAAACTCGAAAGTACAGTCCGTTATCTCGGTATGAAGTGGATGATGCACTGGAGATATCTGAGTCTATTGAAGTTTAATTTGTGGGGGCTGCAACAGCAGCCCTGTGCCAGAGGCGGACATTTATGAATTTGCCTCGCATTAACTGTGGAAAAAAAAATTTATAGTGAGATATTCTGATTATTGTTTTTCAACAGGAGGATGCATGGAAAGTCTGTTTGTTTATGGAACGCTGGGGCCAGGCCGTCCTAACGCTCATATTCTCGAAAAGATAGGTGGTACATGGCGCGAAGGGCATGTCGCAGGCTCCCTCATCAATGAAGGTTGGGCAGCCGAAATGGGCTATCCCGGTATTATTCTGGATAACTCAGGCAATCGCGTGCAAGGATTCCTTTTTACGTCAGATAATCTGCAGCATCACTGGGATGTACTTGATGAATTTGAAGGTAGTCAATATGAGCGCGTGCCTGTTAAGGTTACTATGAGTGATGGGGAAACCGCCAGTTCATACATTTACATGTTAAAAAAATAATGGCATTAAGTCCGCTAATCAGCGGGCTATCTTCTCTAAAAACCCTTTTATAACGTCAGCTCCTCGCTCATAGCGGACGCCTGACTGCATGTAATCTGCTGTGTGCCAGGAGCGGACGCTGGGAACTGCCTGAGCATAGTTAAACCGCGTGCCATCGCGCTCTTCCCAGGCGATTTTGAGGTTAAGAGAAACCTCCTGAGAATGACTGAATTTTACTGAGGGTTAAGTTATCTCAGGTATCTCAGTTTCATTTCACCGAATTGCAAGCCTTGAAGGCGGGATTTTTTTCAAAAATTTCAGCTACAAAATCCATGAATACAGTCGCCCGTTTTGGCAAAAGTCGATTGGCAACATAAACGGCCTGGATGGGAACGGGCGAAGCAGTGTAATCAGTCAGCAATAACTGTAATTCGCCATTTTCCAGTCCCTCTTTGAACAACCATTCCGGACCCTGTGCGATCCCAGTCCCTGCATTGACAAATTTCTGTATTGCTTCAGGTGAATTGACCCTGAGCCGGCCAGAAACAGGAACACTGATATCCTGAAATCTCCAGGTGGCTCCTGTCGTCAGCAGGGTATAAATCAAACAATCATGTTTTTTTAAATCTTCTGGTGTATCAGGGGTTCCGTGTTTAGCCAGGTATTTGTTACTGGCAACACAGACTCGCACAAACATCCCAAGCCTGCGGGCACGCATAGCACTGTCCTCCAGGTGGCCAATGCGTATAGCCAGTTCAGCCCCTTCATCAACAAGATTGATATAGCGGTCATTAATCTGCAGGTCAAGTTCCAGCTCAGGGTAGCGTTCTAAAAAAACCGGGATGTGCGGGACTAAGAATGTATGAGCCAGTGCTGTAGGGCAGGCAACGCGTAACAGCCCTGTTGGACTGACATTTTCTCTGAAAGAAGAATCTGACTCTTCGACGGCTTCAAGAATTCGCCTTGCTTCCAGATAATAACGTTCTCCTTCAGGCGTTAATGAGAGCTTGCGGGTCGATCTGTGAAGTAATCTGGTCTGCAGATGTTCTTCGAGGTTTGCTACATGACGACTGATGTTCGGTTGCCCTAAACCTAAATCCCTGCCAGCAGCGGAAAAGCTGCCTCTTTCAACAGTACGGACAAAACATGTCATCAAAAGTAGTTTATCCATTTTGTTGCCCATCTATGCTTTTAAAGCATGAAATATATTCAAATATACAATCTTATCACTCAGTTTGCATGAGCATATATTTTTTCCCTGTCGGTCATTCTCTGATCCGTCGTTAAATCCAGCAGGAGATTTTAAGATGTCCAGATTAAAGGGTAAGCGCGCACTGATCACAGGCGGAACTAGTGGTATTGGTCTTGAAACAGCGAAGCTGTTTATTGCAGAAGGTGCCCGCGTTATTGTTACCGGGGTAAACCCGGATTCAATTGCAAAGACAAAAGCAGAACTGGGTAATGAAGTGTTAGTAGTAAGCGCTGATTCCGCTGATGTAACCGCACAAAAAGCGCTGGCTCAGGCGGTAAAGGAACACTTTGGTGAGCTTGATATCGCTTTCCTGAATGCAGGCATATCGATGTATATGCCAATTGAACTATGGACAGAGGAGCTGTTTGACCGCATTTATGATATCAACGTCAAAGGCCCTTACTTCCTGATGCAGGCTCTGCTGCCCGTCTTCGCCAGCTCTGCATCGGTGGTCTTTAATACATCAGTAAATGCTCACACAGGCCCCGTGAATTCTTCTGTGTATGGCTCAACGAAAGCAGCATTACTGAACATGTCGAAAACACTTTCTAATGAGCTGCTTTCCCGTGGGGTCCGTATCAACGCAGTGAGCCCTGGCCCTGTTGACACACCGCTTTACGATAAGGCGGGGATACCGGTCGAATATCATGATCAGGTAATGAAAGATATCGTTGCAACCATTCCTGCAGGTCGTTTTGGTAAGCCTCAGGAAGTAGCGCAAGCAGTGCTTTACTTCGCCTCTGATGAGTCTGCCTGGACTGTTGGTTCAGAAATCATCATTGACGGCGGCGTTTTGATTTAAGCCCCAAAAATAATATCTACTATTAATCAAGCCCGTCACCTTTTATAGCGACGGGCTTTCATTCTATTTGGCGTCTGAGATGTCTATCCAATGTCCTGCTCCTGGTTAATCAACCCTGGTGCAGCTTTGTAATAAGCCCGTGGTGAGGGTAAATACAGAGTTCCGCTTTTCGCTCACAGCGGAGCTTGCAGCACGTATATCCGCTTTGTGCCAGAAGCGGACACTTTAGTTTAAATATGGACATGTCAGCGTCTTTTTTGATTGCTTCAGACTGGCCCGGTTACTTCACTACCGGGTCCTTTTTAAGGGAAAGCATGTTCATAAACTCGTCATCCAGATGAAGGTGTTGCCGGACAAGATCAGGAGGTGTACTGGCCAGCCACTGGTTAAGTGAAATATCGGCATAATGATCACTTTTGAAAAGCTCAAGAAAACGTAGTGGCCCCTTACCGGTGTTTTCGATGTAATGTCCCATAGCAAAAGGAACATATCCCACATCTCCGGCGCGGTAGTCGAAAGTCCTTGCCTGACCGGATGATGCAAAGACCCCCATCCGCCCCTCACCTTTAAGGTAATACTGCCATTCATCATTGTTAGGGTGCCAGTGCAGCTCCCGCAGTCCGCCCGGCTCAATTTCCACCAGTGCGGCGGCAATCGTTTTTGAAACCGGAAAATTGGACGAATCTGTGATCCTGACGGTTCCTCCCGGTGCGCGTACAGGCTCTTGTGCCAGCATCCTGTGTGTAAAGCGGGTTTTCGACTTCGCCGCGCCTTTAATGCTGTCTGATTCCAGGCTGCCCGGAATCTTGCCAGCAAAAATGTACTCATCATCAGGCGAGGGCAGGTGCGAAAATGAAGATACCGGTACTTTGAAATTTTTGGCGAGAATGTCCGGGGGAACATGCCTGAACCAGTCTGACAGCAGAAAAGTGCTGTCCTCATCAAAATTTCCGTCGTCAAAAGCCAGTAAAAATTCACAGCCATCGGGACCGAGCCCCTGAATCGAGTGGGGAATACCGGGTGGAAAATACCATAGATCACCTGCAGCGATATCATCTACAAACCACCCTCCGCTGGCGTCAAAAGCGGTAACCCGCGCATTGCCGTAAGTCATATAAGCCCACTCCCCCTCTTTATGCCAGTGCAGTTCACGGATACCTCCGGCATTGAGACGCATGTCCACACCCGCGATTGTGGTAGAGATGCCCAACTCCCGCTGTGTCACCTGACGCGTCCAGCCACCGCTTCCTTTGCGAACATGTGCATCACTAAAAGAAAAGCGAAGATTTGGCAGCGTTCCGCTGTCTGTGTCGGGTGGATTTAAAATGTCCGGATTTTCTGCCTCACGGGTAGGATCATGGGGGCCGGGATCCCGTCCCCCACCTTCGGTCCCTGCCGGAAACGTCTTTACGCTGTTGTCATGTGCCATGGCCTGACCAGCTGCAAGCGCGACAGTGCCACCTGCCGCAAAAGCCATAAAGTGTCGTCTTGTCAGTGATTTCATATCCATCCCTCCTCAGAATATTTTTTTATACGGCTTTTTGTTACCGCTCTGAAGTTATAAACGGGCTCAAAGCTTAGGGAACAACAACTTTGTAACACTGAGGAAAGGGGTAGAATGCTCATCAATAGTAAAGATTAGTGAAAGTATTAAGTAAATTTAATGTTGTTTAATCGCCGTATAGTTATTAGGGTCTTATCCTGAAAAACAACGCACTTATCGTCAAATAATGCGTGCCGTTATGATTTTCTTTTCCCCATTAATGAGTAACTATTGATAAGAATTTTTACGAATTAAGCGGTTTGATAAGGCCTGAGTCTTCGGAAGCTCTCACACACGGTCTCAGATAGGCGTACGGTTGTTGAGGGCTGCATTATTCTCCCTGATTACACCCCAGACAACGAAGTCCGCTTCTCGCTCTTAGCGGACATTAATGACGTGGTATTTATAAAAACATGGTGCAAAATTCTTGTGAAATTGAGCTATCTAGTGGAAGTGAAAATTTAAGACCGGAGAGAGCCTTAAGTGAAAGCATTTACGGTGCGTCGAATTAATGAGAGCGATCCAGAAGATTTCAGAATAGTTAGACTGGAAGCATTGCTCCTTCATCCGGACGCTTTTGGCGCGTCCTACGAAGACCGGAGCCAGAAGCCAGCACCATTCTTTGCTGAAAAAATTGCGAACCAATTATGTTTTCGGTGGATTTGACCTTCACAACACCATACAGGGCCTGATTGGTTTGAGCTTGAGTACCTCATCAAAGCTAAATCATGTCGCTACTATCTGGGGAATGTATGTCCGTGCCGGGATGAGGGGCTCGGGACTATCATCAGGGCTAATGGAGGCTGCGCAGAAAGCTGCAAGCTCAGTAAGAACTATAAAGCTTTCCGTCGTCACAACGAATCATGCCGCGTATGCACTCTATCTGTCGTACGGTTTCACTAACTGGGCCACTGATACTGCTGCGCTTTACGCTAAGGGTATTTTCATGACGAATATCTTATGAGACGAGATTCGGAAAACGACTCATACATTCAATGAAATGACATCCTGTTTAGGTTTCCACTACTATGTTGTTTAACTTAACCTGGTGAGATTGATCTGCTTCCAGTTAATTCTCACACAATGCTTATAATCGTACCCGATGTTCGCTCTTTGCAGACACTATGTACATCAGAAATTGCCTGCATCGGCAGTTAAGATGCAGGCGTACTGTTGTAGTCATTCAGACGTCCGCCATGATCATTTGAGGATAAGCAGAATGCTCCTGGAAAAGCTCAGATTACTTGAGTGCAGCCTTCATGGTGACAGGCGAAACGATCGGGAGTGGCTTGAGCTGATTCTTCATCCTGCGTTCCGGGAAATCACCCGATCAGGTGTAATGGTCAACCGATCAGAGACCATTACGGCGCTGCTGAGTGAGAAGGATGCACCCTTTATTCTCAGCAGCGATTTCCGGCTCACGGAGATGGGCTGCGGTAGCGCGCTGCTTCACTATCGGACGTTTTGCGCTGATGGCAGCCATCCTTCATTACGTTCCTCTTACTGGATTTGTTCAGATGAAAACCAGTGGATGCTGTTTTTTCACCAGGGAACGCCAGCGGCAGGCACAGAGGTTCACGGGTGAGCTGCATACTCAGGGCTGAGGAGATGTGTTTATGCGGACGGTTATAGTTGTGCCATACGATGATAAATGGCCTGAGATGTTTGAAACGGAAAGGTTACTGATAAAGACACTGCTCGGTGGTGTGGCTAAAGATATCCATCACATTGGCAGCACATCCGTGACTGGTCTCTCAGCAAAACCCATTATCGACATATTGCTGGAAGTCTCCGACATCCATGAACTGGATAGATACAATAGTGCAATGGCCCACGCCGGTTATGTTATCCGCGGTGAGAATGGGATGTCAGGGCGCAGATATTTCATTAAGGGTGGCGAACAGCGAAGTCATCAGGTGCATGCATTTGCTAGTGGCGATATGCAGGTACCCAGACATCTTGTTTTCCGCGATTACTTACGAAAAAACACTCACATCGCAGGGATGTATGCTGAGCTGAAACACTCGGCAGCACGACTCAGCAGGAACGATGCTCATCGCTACAGCGCGCTCAAAGCAAACTTTATAGCACATCATTTACGTCTGGCCCAGGCTGAGTCAGAACGATAAGGAATGAGTTCATTGCAGGATGTCATGTCCCCTTTTATCCTTCAGCAGACTTCACCCTGCTGGTATCTCCGCTTTATGCCGGAATCGCACTGCGCCAGCCGTGAACTTAATTGAGATTTTTCGCCGTAAATGCTGGAGTTCACGGCTGAGTTGTCATCGCTGAAAATCGTGAAATTTTATTAAATGGGGTAACTATTCTTCGACTGTGTAGTTATCCGCTTCAGGAGAATAACCCCGACAAACGCATGCCAGCTTATGCCCGTCAGGATCGCGCAGATAGGCAACATAAAAGTCGGGGCCGTATAAGGTTCGTGTGCCTGGAGCGCCTTCATTCTCTCCACCCGCAAGAAGGCCGGCTGCATGAAAGCGTCTGACAAGCTCCGCGTTATCTGCACTGAATGCGAACATGGTTCCGTTTCCAGCCGTCGCGGTATGTCCATCAAAGGGAGGGCAAATACAAAAGCTGAACCCCTTATCCGGATTATTGTCATCTCCCCACATTGCCCAGCCCTCTGTCCAGGCTGGCTGTCGCGAATAGCCGAGGACGTTAAAAATAGCGTCATAAAAGTCCTCGGATCGCTGAAGGTCATTTGTACCCATCGTGATATACGTCAGCATTTGATTACAACCTCTCGCCGTTTGTCTCAACAGATACTATACCGTTCACAGCAGCAATGAATATTTACCTGACACGCCACTTTCCGCTTTAAATCAGAGCACCGGCTATCAAAAGCACCTTATTAATGGCGGCAGCTGGCATGCCCCCTGTTGTTCAATAAGTGACTTTGCTGACGGTAACGTTCTCTGCTGTAGAACCACAACTGAAGTCCGCTTCCCGATCAAAACAAACGTAACCGCTGGCATCATGCTCCAGGCATATCAGCCCGCGGTGTGAACACAGATATTCAGCCACATTTTCCCTTTCCAGACCTGACAACATCCGCGCCGAGGCGTCTTCTTAACATTCTGATACGTCTGTTCTGAGGGAAAAATCACAGGAAATTTAATAAACCGCCGGACGCTGCCGATAACCTCAGGTATCGAAACTTCGTACGCAGGAAACAGCATCTATGTCACCATTCGACACCCATAGTAAGCAGCAGGAAATTACCGAGATTACGGCACGTGCTGGCTACATCCTGCGGCAGCTTCGCGACAGTCTGCAACAGCTGGGCCTTGATAAAACCATTGCCGATGTGGCGGGAAGTATCCCGAACGCCCGTGAAAGGCTGGGTTATGTGGTCACAATGACCCGTGAAGCCGCAGAGGGCGTCATCAACAGCGTAGAGATCACGCAGCCTCTGCAAACCGAACTGGGCGAAAAAGCGGAGAAGCTCACACAACGCTGGGATGCCGCTTCCGGGAATCCGTCGGACAAAGAACAGGCTCAGGCACTAGCTGTGGATACCGCGGCCTTGCTGGATGAGGTCCCTCGTATCACGGGTCTGACACAACAGCAGTTGCACGCAATTATGATGTCACAGGGCTTTCAGGATCTCACCGGACAGATAGTTCAGGCGATGATGGCCGTGCTGAATCAGGCTGAGCAGCAGCTGATACAGGTTATCCGTGATAACACCGGCTCACATGGCACGGCCAGTGCGCCGTCTAAACCCGCCTCCCCATCAGAAACCCCTGCCAGTCAGGATGATGTAGACGACCTGCTGGCCAGTCTGGGAATGTAAACCGAATGAAAGAAACCCGGATAGCACTGATAATAAATATCAGGGTAATCCGGCGTTCTTACTGAAAACAGATGTGTTATTAAGCGTCCGCTCGTAGCGCCCGCCTGTTTTCGTAACCCGTTAAGATGCCGACACCCGTCGGCTACAGGGGCAGACCTGACTGCGACCATCTCACCCCATGGCCTTCGCGGAATAGCACTGCACCTGAATACCTGTTTGCATCGCTCCACGCACGTCATCTGCATTCGTTCAACCCTCCTGCGTCATCCTCTTCCCACCTTCAGCTCAGCCTGCGTTGAGATGTCACACCGACCAGATGGACTGCCAGAATATTTACCTAACAAATGTTAGGTAGGCATTGACGTGGGTCGATCTTGCAGCTAAGGTTTATCTACCTAACGATTGTTAGGCAACTCAGCCACCAACCCACAGGATCGACCATGACCGCTAAACTTCAGCTTTTCACCTCGCCTTCGGCCTTTCCGAACCCACAGCGCCTGCGTCTGTTCATGCATGAAAAGGGCATCGCTGATCAGTTTGCCGAGACCATCTATGACATGTCTCCTG
>Ga0157358_1001199_pt1 | contig 11280 bp, 9 predicted proteins | sample AttcapACBM2_FD_111484 | JGI IMG/M metagenome (GOLD analysis project Ga0157358, IMG submission 111484) | Fungus gardens microbial communities from leaf cutter ant in Botucatu, State of São Paulo, Brazil - Atta capiguara ACBM2 | ecosystem: Host-associated > Fungi > Mycelium > Unclassified ...
CTCACAATGAAAACGCTGCGTGATAATAATGAAGTCGTTGGTATCAAAGACCTTACGGGTACGTACGATCGAATCCAGCGTGCGGAATCCGGCGTAGTCGAGCACGATATCGGCCGGATCGACGCCCGCTTTGATTAAATCACGGCGCATTGTCATCGGCTCGTTATAACTCTGCAGCGCGTTATCCCCGCTCAGCAGCAGATAATTGACTTTACCGCTGTTATAGGCGTTCAGCGCACCCTGCATCCGATAGAGGTAATACTGATTGATCACGCCGGTGCGGTAATATTTTGCCGTTCCCAGTACCACGCCTACCTGACGATGCGGCAGAGAAGAGACATTTTCGTAGATGAAAGGCGCCGTTTTCCAGCTGATCCAGCGATCGAGGCCGAGCGCAGTTGCCACCATCACTAAGATGATGAAAAGCAGACCAATGAAAACGCGTTTCAGCATGCGCCTGGAGACTCGGTGTCAGAATGTTGAGATGGCACAAGGCTACTTGAGGCGTCGCAGCGAAGCAAGTTACTGCCGGCTGGCTGTGCGCTTTTTGAACACTGCCGGACCTTATCAGGTCCGGCAGGCTGAGGATTAAATCGAGGTACGGCGATAGTGACGGTACTGCGGTAGCCAGAAGTTGTTGGCAATAGCCTGTGACAACACATCTTCTGAGGTCACCACGGCAACGCCCGCCAGCTGAGCGGCTTTACCCACTTCCATCGCAATGATCTTCGACACGCCCTGAATATCTTTGATCTCGGGCAGTACCGGGCCTTCGCCTTCGTTGACCAGCGGAGAGCAGTCAGCCAGTGCGCGGCTGGCGGTCATCAGCATGCTGTCGGTGACGCGGCTGGCGCCTGAGGCAATCACACCCAGACCAATTCCCGGGAAGATGTAGGAGTTGTTGCACTGCGCGATCGGGTAGGTTTTACCGTTCCAGCTTACTGGCGAGAACGGGCTGCCGGTGGCGACCAGTGCTGCACCGTCAGTCCAGGCGATGATATCAGCTGGCGTCGCTTCCACGCGTGATGTCGGGTTCGACAAAGGCATCACGATAGGGCGCTTACAGTGCTTGTGCATCTCACGGATGATCTCTTCAGTGAACAGACCCGGCTGACCGGAAACACCAATCAGGATATCGGGCTGGGCATTGCGCACTACGTCCAGCAGCGAGATTGCGTCGCTGGCGACATCCCAGTTCTGCAGGTTTTCGCTCTTCTGCACCAGCTTGCTCTGGAAATCGAGCAGGTTAGGCAGTTTGTCAGTGAGCAGACCAAAACGATCCACCATCATCACCCGGCTACGGGCTTCGTCGTCGCTCAGACCTTCAGATTTCATCTGCGCAATGATCTGTTCAGCGATACCACAACCCGCGGAACCGGCTCCCAGGAAGACCACTTTCTGCTCGCACAGACGGCTGCCGGCTGCGCGGCTGGCGGCGATCAGCGTGCCGACGGTGACGGCAGCAGTGCCCTGAATATCATCGTTAAAGCAGCAGACCTCTTCGCGATAGCGGTTCAGCAGCGGCATCGCGTTCTTCTGGGCGAAATCTTCGAACTGCAACAGCACCTTCGGCCAGCGGCGCTTAACGGCCTGAATGAACTCATTGACGAAGGCGTCATACTCTTCGCCGGTGATACGCGGATGACGCCAGCCCATATAGAGCGGGTCGTTCAGCAGCTGCTGGTTATTGGTGCCGACATCCAGCACGACTGGGAGGGTGTAAGCCGGGCTGATGCCGCCGCAGGCGGTATAGAGTGAAAGCTTACCAATCGGAATCCCCATTCCACCGATGCCCTGGTCGCCCAGACCCAGGATACGCTCGCCATCGGTCACCACAATCACCTTCACATTCTGTTTGGTGGCGTTCTGCAGCATATCTTCGATGCGATCGCGGTTCGGGTAGGAGATAAAAACGCCACGCGCACGACGGTAGATTTCAGAGAAGTGTTCGCAGGCTGCGCCGACGGTCGGGGTGTAGATGATGGGCATCATCTCTTCGAGATGGTTATCCAGCAGGCGGTAGAACAGCGTTTCGTTCGTGTCCTGGATGTTTCGCAGGTAGACGTGCTTATCGTTATTGTTTTTAAAGTCCTGGAACTGACGCCAGGCGCGCTTTGCCTGCTCTTCAATCGATTCCACCGCTTCAGGCAGCAGACCATTGAGGTTAAATTCGTTACGTTCTTCGAGGGTAAAGGCGCTGCCTTTGTTCAGCAGGGGAAATTCAAGCAAAATCGGGCCAGCATATGGGATATAAAGCGGGCGTTTACTTTCGTAGTCGAGTTCCATGCGGTGATGCTCCGGTTGCAGTGTTGTCTGGCGTCACGCCGGAAAGGTAGCGCCAGTTTTCTTACCCGTTATAGCTCAGACTGCAGGCCTGTAGCGGCAGGGTCACCGCCGCGGGAAAATTCACGACCGTGCTGCCATCCTGCAACCTGAATTATTCAGAGTAATTTGTCATGACGTGAATTCTGGCGCCAGATCCTATGAAATTTCCCGCAGAAGTACAGCGTTTGTTCATAAAAGCTCACAAAACTGTGGCCTTTCTGACAGCCGGTTATGCTTTGTTCAGCGTCACATGCAGCAGCTCACTGCAGCCAAATGTCTGCAGCGTGGCTTGCGTGGCGGCAAACTGGCTCAGCGTGGCATTTTCTGCTTCCGCTAATACCGCTCTTTTTATCTGACGGACATCGCCGCCCTGCATGTTCAGCCGCACCAGCGCCGCCTGAAGGGGCGGGAAGCTGGGATTAAACGCGGCGTTTTCCGCATAGCGGCCGGTGACAATCGAACCGCTCACGGTCAGCAGCGCAACCCCGGCGTGCGACTGGCTGTAGGGGGCGTGACTGGCATTGGCGGCGGCAACGGCCGCCTGCACCAGTTCGTCACCCGCAGCGACGTAGCCGTGATCAACGCGGTCCATCAGGAAAGTGCTGATGTCGAGGTCGCGCGGGCCAAATGCATCCGGCAGATAGTCAGCCAGGGTACTCACTGCGCGCTGCGGCAGGCTGATACGAATAGCGGTGCCGCTGTTCAGCTCGTTCATAAACTGGCGGCAGTGACCGCACGGCGTGTAGTTGACGGTGATGCTCTCCAGCTGCGGCTCGCCGCACAGCCAGGCGTGGGTAATCGCGCTCTGCTCGGCGTGAACCGTCTGCTGCAGCGGGGCGCCGACAAACTCCATGTTCGCCCCGAAGTACCAGGCACCGCTGACGCCACGGGCAATCGCGCCGACGTTGAAGTGGGAGACGGTGGCGACAGCGCAGGCCGCTGCCAGGGGCAGCAGCGCCAGCGCCAGCGTATCGGCGTCCATCTGCGTCTGTTGCTGCAGTGCAGCGACCTGGCTGGCGCTCAGTCGCGCCTCAAAGTCAGGATCGTCCAGCAGGGGAGCCAGCGCCGTTTGCAGCGTTGATGGCAATGCCTCAAAAGCGGAGAGGAAACGGGATTGCATGAGAGCCTCATTAAATTCAGCAGGGCGACGTGCCGGTCACCGGTTTATATGTGATCCAGGTCGCTCTGACAATGTAACCTGTGTTGCATGTTTCAACTTTGCGAGATCTCTCGCAAAGTTTTAGCCAAACCAGTGCAGCAGCAGCGGAAAAACAAAGGGGGCCAGCAGTGAGGTGATGATGCCGCAGATCACCAGGGCCAGCGAGCTGAAGGCACCCTCCTGAAAATCGAGTTCGGCTGCACGCGCCGTGCCGAGTGCATGTGACGCATTGCCAATCGCCAGACCGCGTGCGGCTTTAGACTTCACACCGAGCAGGTTCAGCACCATATGACCGAAGACCGCACCCAGCACCCCGGCGATCAGCACACAGATGGCGCTGATGGCCGGAATACCGTGCAATGAACCGGAGACGGCCATGGCAATCGGTGTGGTCACCGATTTCGGCACGATAGTGGCCGCAATTTCGGGCGTCGCTCCCAGCCAGAGCGCAATGGCCGTGCCCGAGGTCATGGCGGTCAGGCTGCCGATAAAGCAGACGCCGATAATGGATTTCCAGCGGGCGCGGATCTGATGGATCTGTTCATAGAGCGGCAGTGCCAGGGCCACCACCGCCGGTTGCAGCAGCTGATTGAGAATCTGGCTGCCGGCGAAATAGCGCGAGTAGGGCAGCTGCAACAGCAGCAGTATCGGAATAATTATCGCCATCGCGACCAGCAGCGGATTGAGCAGCGGGAGCTTCAGCCGTATTGCCAGTTTGCGCGCCAGGAAAAAGGCCGCCAGCGTCAGCGGCAGTGACCACCAGATTTCACTCATCGCCCGACTCCCCGGCCGGCTTCCGGCTGTGCAGCTTGTGGGCGCTCACGCCGACAATCGAGAGCACCAGCAGGGTGCTGACGACACAGGAGATCACGATAGGGCCAAACTGCGCGGTCAGGACATCGGTGTAGTTCATCACCCCGACGCTGATCGGCACAAACAGCAGGGCCATATAGCGAATCAGCAGATGACAGCCCGGTTTCACCCAGCTTACCGGCAGGATTTGCGACGCGAGCAGGGCAAACAGAATTAACATGCCGATAATGCTGCCGGGCAGGGTAATGGGCAGCAGCGAGGCGATGCCGATTCCGGCATACAGGCAGAGATAGATGATGATAAAGGCGCGCAGATAGCGCCCGCAGACAGACAGCACGGTGAGCATGGCAGGCTCCTGTTTTTACTGAGCTTCATCATACGCATTAACCGCTTAGCGTGCTAGCGATCACATTTATGCGCCGGAAAGCGGCAGGAGAGGAGGCCGCGTTCACCTGTGCAGGAAGAGAGCGTGCGTGGCGGATATAAAAAAACCCTTCGCACCTGCAGAGGCGCAAAGGGTTTCAGTCCGGAACGGATTCCGTCAGCCGAGGGTTACTTAACCGGCATACCCGGTACCGCACCGCTATCCACGGAGAGCACGAAGAGATCTTTGCCGCCCGGTCCTGCTGACAGCACCATGCCTTCAGAGATGCCGAAGCGCATCTTACGTGGTGCGAGGTTGGCGACGATGATGGTCATTTTACCGACCAGCACTGACGGATCAGGATAAGCGGCGCGGATGCCGGAGAAGATCTGACGCTTTTCCCCGCCCAGGTCAAGTTGCAGACGCAGCAGCTTGTCTGAGCCCTCAACCAGTTCCGCCTGCTCAATCAGCGCCACGCGCATATCCACTTTGGCAAAATCGTCGATGGTGATGGGCTCACCGACGGGTGACTCTGCCAGCGGGCCGCTTGCGGCCGGTGCAGCTGCGGCGGCAGCATCCTCTTTTGAGGCCGCAATCAGTCCCTCAACCTTCGCCATTTCAATGCGGCTGTAGAGCGCTTTAAACGGCGCGACCTGGTGATCCAGCAGCGGCTGGGCGATAGCCTCCCAGCTCAGCTCGCACTTCAGGAAATCTTCGGCGCGTGCGCTCAGGGAAGGCAGCACCGGCTTCAGCCAGGTCATCAGGATGCGGAACAGGTTGATACCCATTGAGCAGATAGCCTGCAGGTCGGCATCGCGGCCTTCCTGCTTCGCCACCACCCACGGTGCCTGCTCATCGACATAGCGGTTAGCCAGGTCGGCCAGCGCCATGATCTCACGAATCGCACGGCTGAACTCACGGCTGGCCCAGGCTTCACCGATCTTCTCTGAGGCATCCACGAAGGTCTGATAAAGGGCCGGATCGGCCAGCTCAGCCGCCAGTTTGCCGTCAAAGCGTTTGGTGATAAAGCCCGCGTTACGTGACGCCAGGTTAACCACTTTGTTGACGATGTCGGCGTTCACGCGCTGAACAAAATCTTCCATGTTCAGGTCGATATCGTCGATGCGTGAAGAGAGTTTGGCCGCATAGTAATAGCGCAGGCTGTCGGCATCCAGATGCTGCAGCCAGGTGCTGGCCTTAATAAAGGTGCCACGCGACTTCGACATTTTTGCACCGTTGACGGTGACATAGCCGTGTACAAACAGGTTGTTTGGCTTGCGGAAGTTGCTGCCTTCCAGCATTGCGGGCCAGAACAGGCTGTGGAAATAGACGATATCTTTGCCGATGAAGTGGTACAGCTCGGTGGTGGAGTCTTTACGCCAGAACTCGTCGAAGTCGATGTCGCCGCGCTTATCGCACAGGTTTTTGAACGAGCCCATATAGCCGATAGGCGCATCCAGCCAGACGTAGAAATATTTGCCCGGCGCACCCGGAATTTCAAAGCCGAAGTAAGGCGCGTCGCGGGAGATATCCCACTGCTGCAGGCCCGACTCAAACCACTCCTGCATTTTGTTCGCAACCTGATCCTGCAGTGCGCCAGAACGGGTCCAGGCACGCAGCATCTCGCTGAAGGAGGGCAGATCAAAGAAGAAGTGTTCGGAATCACGCAGCACCGGCGTCGCACCGGACACCACGGATTTCGGATCGATCAGCTCTGTCGGGCTGTAGGTCGCGCTGCAGACTTCGCAGTTGTCGCCATACTGGTCAGGTGACTTACATTTCGGGCAGGTGCCTTTCACAAAGCGATCCGGCAGGAACATCCCTTTTTCCGGGTCATACAGCTGCGAAATCGTGCGGTTCTTGATGAAACCGTTCTCTTTCAGGCGACCGTAGATCAGCCCGGCCAGCTCACGGTTTTCGTCGCCATGCGTTGAGTGATAGTTGTCATAGCTGATATTGAAACCGGCAAAGTCCGTTTCATGCTCCTGTTTCATTTCTGCAATCATCTGCTCCGGTGCAATCCCCAGCTGCTGCGCTTTCAGCATGATAGGGGTGCCGTGCGCATCGTCGGCGCAGATGAAATAAACCTGATTGCCACGCATTCGCTGATAACGCACCCAAATGTCTGCCTGGATATGCTCGAGCATGTGGCCGAGATGGATTGATCCGTTCGCGTAGGGCAGGGCGCACGTTACCAGAATTTTTTTAGCGACTTGAGTCATAGTTTGCGTAGCTTTCTGTTGATTGAAAAAACGGGCTTAGATGGTAACTGAAGGCTTCTCCTGCGTAAACACAAGGGATTCATCCCGCCAGTCGCCGCGAATCCATGTGCTTCTGATATCATTGAGGTTACCTCGCTGAAAACAGCGTAAGCAGAGCAGAAATAAGGAGTGAGGGATGACAGCACAATCCCGGGAACCGCATACGCCAGAAGGGCTGCGCGCCATCGTGGCTGGCGTACTGAAACGCTTTGAGCATCCGACCCTGCACCAGAACCTGACCGCGCTGAAGGCGCTGCATCATGTGGCGCAGCTTGACGGTACGCTGCACATTGAAGTGATGATGCCTTTTGCCTGGGCCAGCGGGTTCGACGCCCTGAAAGAGCAGGTCAGCGCCGAACTGCTGCGCCAGACCGGCGCGCGTGCGATCGACTGGCGGCTCAGTCATGATATTGCCACCCTGAAGCGGGTGAAAAATCAGCCGGGCGTGAACGGTGTGAAAAATATCATCGCGGTCAGCTCCGGCAAAGGGGGCGTCGGCAAATCGAGCACTGCCGTGAATATGGCTCTGGCACTGGCCGCCGAAGGCGCGCGCGTCGGGATCCTCGACGCCGACATCTATGGCCCGTCAGTGCCGAACATGCTCGGCACGCAGGACCAGCGGCCGACTTCGCCGGATGGCACCCATATGGCCCCGATTATGGCGCACGGGCTGGCAACGAACTCGATTGGCTATCTGGTCACCGATGATAACGCGATGGTGTGGCGCGGCCCGATGGCCAGTAAAGCGCTGATGCAGCTGCTGAACGAGACGCTGTGGCCGGAACTGGATTATCTGGTGCTGGATATGCCTCCGGGTACCGGCGACATTCAGCTCACGCTGGCGCAGAACGTGCCGGTCACCGGGGCGCTGGTGGTCACCACGCCGCAGGATATTGCCCTGATTGATGCCCGCAAAGGGCTGGTGATGTTTGAGAAGGTCAATGTTCCGGTGCTGGGCGTGGTGGAAAATATGAGCCTGCATATCTGCAGTCAGTGCGGCTATCACGAGCCGATTTTCGGCACCGGCGGGGCGCAGAAACTGGTTGAGGATTACCAGACGCAGCTGCTGGCCCAGCTGCCGCTGCACATCGACCTGCGCGAAGATCTCGATGAAGGCGAACCGACGGTGATCCGCCGGCCAGACAGCGATTTTACCGCGCTCTATCGCCAGCTGGCCGGACGCGTCGCCGCCCAGCTCTACTGGCAGGGTGAGGTGATCCCTGGCGAGATCGCCTTCCGCGCACTCTAAGCCCGACCCGACCCGCTGGCATAGGCCGACGCCAGCGGGTAGTGCATCAGCACGTAGCCGCCATGCTCCCCTTCGCCTTCCGAAATCATCTTCCAGCCATGTTTCAGGTAAAACGCCTGGGCTGCTTTGTTCATCTGCAGACACTTCAGCGCCCCGGTTGAGGTGAAGCGCGCCTGGACGTTCTCCAGCAGGGCACTGCCCACGCCGCGCCCCTGCCAGTCGGGATCGACATAGAGACTGTGCAGAAAGTTGTCGTTCTCCAGCAGTCCGGCAAATCCGACGCGCTGCCCCTCAGCCTCGGCGACCAGCACCGTCTCCCCCAAAATCACCCCATCAAAATCTTCCAGCTGCCACTCGCTGCCATCCAGCCAGCGCCAGTTATGCCGACGCGCCGCCAGAAACAGCGTGCGCAGGAAAGGACGATCGGCTTCAGTAAACGGACGTATCTCCACAGCTCTGCTCCCTTTTTATCCGGTCTTACAAAACTAGCAGCGATTCGGGAAGAAAGGGGGAAAGACAAAGCGGGTTTAATGTCATGAAAATCGCTGTACACTGCCCGGCGGGCCAGAGAGCATCAGGCTCTCAGCGTTTGATAGCTTTCGTTAATCAGATTGATAACGTCTGCATATTAGATGTTGGCCCGAAAATTATGTAACCTGCATCACATATTTTAACGGAGGCCACAGATGTCTATTATCAATACCAAAATCAAGCCGTTCAAAAACGCAGCATTCAAAAACGGCGAATTCATCGACGTAACCGAGAAAGACGTTGAAGGTAAATGGAGTGTGTTCTTCTTCTATCCTGCTGACTTCACCTTCGTCTGCCCGACCGAGCTGGGTGACGTGGCTGATCACTACGAAGAGTTCCAGAAACTGGGCGTAGATATCTACTCTGTTTCTACCGACACCCACTTTACCCACAAAGCCTGGCACGGTTCTTCTGACACCATCGCGAAGATCCAGTATGCGATGATCGGCGACCCGACTGGCGCGCTGACCCGCAACTTCGAAATCATGCGTGAAGCAGAAGGTCTGGCTGACCGTGGTACTTTCATCGTTGACCCGGAAGGCGTTATCCAGGCTATCGAAATCACCGCTGAAGGCATTGGCCGTGACGCCTCTGACCTGCTGCGCAAAGTGAAAGCGGCTCAGTACGTTGCTTCTCACCCAGGTGAAGTCTGCCCGGCGAAATGGAAAGAAGGTGATGCAACGCTGGCTCCATCTCTGGACCTGGTTGGCAAAATCTAATCCCGCTTCGGCCTTTCGACCATTCTCCAATCGGGTGCCACGGCACCCGATTTTTTGACCAGGATATCACTATGCTCGACACAAATTTGAAAACGCAGCTCAAGGCTTACCTTGAGAAATTAACCAAACCTGTTGAGTTGATCGCCACCCTGGATGAGGGTGCAAAATCAACCGAGATCCGTGAACTGTTGGTTGATATCGCCGGTTTGTCTGACAAAGTCAGCTTCCGCGAAGAGAACGATCGTCAGGTGCGTAAGCCCTCGTTTCTGATCACTAACCCAGGTTCGAACAGCGGCCCGCGTTTTGCCGGTTCACCTCTGGGTCACGAATTTACCTCACTGGTGCTGGCACTGTTACAGACCGGTGGGCATCCGTCTAAAGAAGCACAGAGCCTGCTGGATCAGGTTGCTGAGCTGGACAGCGATCTCCATTTCGAGACCTACTATTCACTCTCCTGCCACAACTGTCCTGATGTGGTGCAGGCGCTGAACCTGATGGCGGTGATTAACCCGCGCATCAGCCACACCGCAATCGACGGTGGCCTGTTCCAGAATGAGATTCAGGAACGCAACGTGATGGGCGTGCCAGCGGTTTACCTTAACGGTAAAGAGTTTGGTCAGGGTCGCATGAGCTTGGCGGAAATCGTCAGCAAAGTGGATACCAACGCGGACAAACGCGCAGCGGAAGAGCTGAACAAGCGTGACGCGTATGAAGTTCTGATTATCGGCAGCGGCCCGGCGGGCGCAGCAGCCGCCATCTACTCCGCGCGTAAAGGTATCCGTACCGGCCTGATGGGCGAGCGTTTCGGCGGGCAGGTGCTGGATACGGTCGATATCGAAAACTATATCTCTGTACCTAAAACCGAAGGTGCAAAACTGGCAGGTTCACTGCGTGCACACGTTGATGATTACAATGTGGATGTCATCGACAGCCAGAGCGCCATTAAACTGATCCCGGCGGCGAAAGAGGGCGGACTGCACGCCATCGAAACCGCCTCTGGCGCCGTACTGAAATCACGCAGCATCATCCTGGCGACCGGCGCACGCTGGCGTAACATGGGCGTGCCGGGTGAAGAAGAGTATCGCACCAAAGGTGTTACCTACTGCCCGCACTGTGATGGCCCGCTGTTTAAAGGCAAGCGCACCGCGGTCATCGGCGGCGGTAACTCTGGCGTGGAAGCGGCAATTGATCTGGCCGGTATCGTGGAACACGTGACGCTGCTGGAGTTTGCTGGTGAGATGCGTGCTGACCGCGTGCTGCAGGATAAACTGCGCAGCCTGAAGAACGTTGATGTGATCCTGAACGCGCAGACCACGGAAGTGAAAGGCGACGGCAGCAAAGTGACCGGCCTGCACTACATTGACCGTACGACGCAGACCACCCATGAGCTGCCGCTCTCCGGTATCTTTGTCCAGATCGGTCTGTTGCCGAACACCCCATGGCTGGAAGGCGCGGTTGAGCGCAACAAAATGGGCGAAATCATCATTGATGCGAAATGCGAAACCAGCCTGAAAGGCGTCTTCGCAGCAGGCGACTGCACCACCGTGCCGTACAAGCAGATCATCATCGCCAGCGGCGAAGGTGCTAAGGCGTCACTGAGTGCCTTTGACTATCTGATCCGTACCAAAACGGCTGAGTAAGTTTCATCAGCCAGGCAATAAGCCCTTCAGCCCCTGTGCTGAGGGGCTTTTTTTATGCGCCTGTTAATAGCCCGCCAGCGTCATCAGCATCATCCATACCGGCGTCGTCACGGCCGCAAACACCGTAGAGAAAAGCATACTGGCCGCCGCCGGGCCGGTAATGACATTGAATTTCTGCGACATCAGATAGACGTTAACCCCGACCGCCATCGACCCCAG
>Ga0157358_1001200_pt1 | contig 11263 bp, 5 predicted proteins | sample AttcapACBM2_FD_111484 | JGI IMG/M metagenome (GOLD analysis project Ga0157358, IMG submission 111484) | Fungus gardens microbial communities from leaf cutter ant in Botucatu, State of São Paulo, Brazil - Atta capiguara ACBM2 | ecosystem: Host-associated > Fungi > Mycelium > Unclassified ...
AAACCAATTCCAGTATATATCCAGTATGATAAAAACTCCTGTAAAACATGAGGTTGTCAATTGTGCAATCATAATAATAGAGTTCCTAAGTATATATGCTGGGTTGATAGTCTGTTTTTCACTAAACCTAGCTAATTCTAAACAGTATATGTTATCTATAAAGTCAACATATGATAAACATACTATATAACATTATTGTTCTAGAACCTTTTACATAATATATAATCATGTGACTAATATGTCATGTGGTGTGATGGTTTGTGATATTATACTATATCCTAACCCCAAGTTCAAAATAAGAAAATCAAAATAAGAAAGAAAAATAAAATAAGTCAAGTCTATTATCTTTAACTATGAGATTAATGACAAAAGAGATTTTAGTAGTAATAAGATGTTGAGAAAATTGAAGACATCTATTAAAAGGCACAAAAATTTAGTTTGAGGTCTGGACTGATCACAAAAGCTTGAAATACTTTATAAAGAATGAATTGACAACAAGTAAGATAGAGCACTATCTATCCAGGTTTGACTTCACCTTGATGCATATACTAGAGACAAGAATAGTGAAGGTAGATAGACTTAGTAGAAGACTGGATTGGAAAGTAGGAATAGAAATTGATGATAAAAATAAAACTAATAAGAAAATAAAGGGAAAAGATGAAGAGGTAGTTAGAGAAATAGAAAAGACAAATATCAAGATATTTAGAGGACACAAGTGGGAGATAGATAGCAAGTTGGTTTCAAAGGAATGTTCTATGTTTTAAGAGATAAGGCTTTAAGATTAGAAGTTATATGGTTACATCACAATGTACTGGTGGCTAGGCATGGAGATAAGTGGAAGATAACAGAATTAGTAACAAGAAACTACTGGTAGCCAAAAGTGATGTGAAATCTGGAGAGATATAAAGAGTTGTAACTTATACCAAAGAATGAAGAACCATACAAATCACAGCAGGAAAACTAATGATGAAAAAAATAGCAAATGAAGTCCTAGATAAACTATGGATACACTTAACAGTAGACTTTATAACAAAGTTGCCACTAGTAGCAGGAGAGAATATGATCTTGCTAGTGTATAACAGGTTGTCAAAAATAATGCACTTTGTAGCAATTACAGAAGAGACATTAGTAGAAGGATTAGCAAGATCATTTAGAGATAGATGTATGAAAGCTACATTGGCTACTAGAAAGCATTATATCTGATAGAATTCCTCAATTTGCAGCCAATATAATAAGAGAGTTAAACCAAATGTTGGAACTTTAGACAAAATTATTAATAATATCCCATTCTCAAACAGATGGACAAACAGAGCACATAAACCAAGAAATAAAACAGTGGCTGCAGTCCTTTATGGATTATAGACAGAAGAACTGATATAAATGATGTTATGACTTAGGTTTTTGAGTAAAGACAAAAGACTACTTTTGTATTGAGTAATACAAAAGAACTTGATAGAGTTCTAAGTACAAACTAGTCTACCTTATATATCACAGACCATGGTCTGTGCACACACTACAACTAACCTACCCTAAAGTATATGTGCTTTCTATAAGACCAACATATTATTGTTATGTTATATGACATTACCTGTTCCAAACCTTTTTATGATCTTTTCTATATCACATGATGGTGTGACCAGTGCCATGTCTCTGTCACATGTGATGTCACCTCAGTTCTTTTGCCTAAGTCCAAAATAAAGAAAGAGAAAAGAAAAATCAAAATAAAATAAAGAAAAATGAGAAAAAGAAAATAGCACTAAAAAAATATAATAGAGTTCAGTCCATCATTCAAAGCTCTTGACAAATGACTTACTATGGCAGAATTTGCAGTCAACAGCAAAGTTTATATTACAACCAATATCTCACTATTTATAGTAAAAAGTTAAGAATAGAATATAAGAAGAAAAGAGAAGATAGAGATAGTAACAGAGTTTGTGGAAAGAATGAGAAATATATAATAAGAAGTAGGAACAGTATTAAAAAGGGCCCAGGAAGAGATGAAGCAGTAAGTAGATAAAGAGCAGAAGGAAGCAAAAGTATGGAAGAGAGATAATAAAGTGATGTTGAGTATAAGAGATTTAGTATTCAAGGAAAGGCCAGTAGAAAAGTTAATAGAATAATATATTTGTAATTCTGGAGATTACTACTTAATATTTAGCTTCAGCTTTTTTTTTTTAAATCAACAATTTATTATAAGGAATATATAGGCAGTCCATAGTAGCTACTTCATAACTACATACATATAGATGCAAACAACATGAAACATGAAAGAAAAAGAAAAAGAGATACAATTCGACTAAGTAATACTCTCTCTAAAAGAGAAAGTACTATTGTTGAACTGCAGAAACAGCATAAAGTAAGCTAGTGTATTCTGTCTTGGATTCCAGTAATTGTTGAACCTTCTATATTCATAAAGAATGTATTGTCTTGTTTTGATTGGATACTGTCCACAAGGATAGTTAAATTTTTTTTGTGGGAAGAATCTAAGTTGATACTCTTCTGTGGAAACATGATTAACAATAGCTTTTGAGGCTCTAACACATAATGAATTAGAGTGACTGAAGAATTTCAGCCATGGTCTATCTTTAAAATATAAAAGTTCAATAGGTTTTAAATCATCATCAAGAAAATTTAAGAATTGTCTTTCTTTAGTATTAGAGGCTTGGAATGTTATTTTCTAATTATTGAGAATTTCATTGTATTTGTTCTTTTTATTGAACTCCTATAAAGACTTGCAAGGGAGAATAGGCATAAGGTCAAAATTCTTTATCTCTTTGTCGACAATATCATAGAGAGTTCACTTGTTTTGACTTGGACAATTCTAAAATTCAATCAAATTACTATAATCCCTTTTAAAGAATTCTCTAAGTTTCTTAGAGATTGTGAATGACTGGATTTGATATGGATGGACCAACAAATCAAAAATTTACTTTGTGGCATGTATTTATGGCATATAATATGTCCATGATGATGATAATGCAATTAATATTAACTAATTGGGTAGCTTGGTTAATACCACATCTAATAGCAAAAAGTTTGGCCTTAGTAGAAGTGATATTGACTACATGATGAATAGTCTTGATGATGGGATTATTGTTGACATAAATATGAGTGATCAAAGTAGCTACTTGATTTTTGATGCTTGTGTCTGATACTATGATAGCTGTTTTTGAATTAGCCAGTGCTTGGAGTGTAATTTCATTGAGTTTGCAAATATATACTTTTCTGCTTTCTTTGCTTTTTCTATCAGAAGAATAAAAAGAGAAATGATTAGGAAAAATATCAATTAGTTTATTTCTAGGAGAAAATTTGCTACTAAACTCCATTAAGTCTATTGTTAACATTAACAATAGGTACTTTGATGTTCAATCACTATTTAGAAGTTAACTTTTTAAGTGATAGATAATGAAAACTGTTGTTATCTGAGTGTCTTGACTCCAACATTGACTTGATGATATGATTTAATAGTAGAGATTGCATTCTAAGTTGGAATCTACCACTGAGTTTCTATAGGTGTGAATAGATAGGGATGAGACTTGTGATGGCTTCAATACTACTTGTTAGAGAAATGTAAGAAACTCCTAGTATTCATATGGTAGCTCTTCTTTGTATTTTTTTAAAAACTTTAAGAGGATATACTAATGAACCTTTGTTGTAAAACCATAGCTGAAAGCCATAAAGTGCAGTTGAGGAATGTAAATTCTGTAAAAAAAGATGTTTTTGAGTGGGAATAAGTCCTTTCAATGAGTTATCAAGCATTTTCATACATTTGACAGTCAATAATACTTTGTTGGCATAAAATTTGATATGTTGTCAGAAGGACAGCTTTCTATTATAAATAAATTCCAGATAACATCATGTTTCCTTGGGATGAAGAATAGGACCTCTTAAAGCAGTAAGATTAAGCAGGAGAGAGTTGAAGACTCTATATAACCTAGAAAAGTGGAAAACTTCTATTTTCCCATGTTTAATGACAAGTCTTAATTGTTCAAGAAAAAAGAATATAATATGATAGCTACAAAAGAAATGAGAATTCAAAATAATAAAAGATTTGTCCTGAGAAATAGAAAGACCATTGTCTACAAACAAAATGATAGAAATTGGAATTTTTAGGTTTTTTAATCTTTTTTCCAAGATATGGAAAACTGGAGAAAGATATAAGGCAGATAGGATGGGGGATAAAGCTGAACCCTGTCCAATGCCAATATCAATATTAAAAGAAGAGAAAGGAAAATTGTTGCAAAGGTACTTTGTCCTTTTACCTACTAAGTAATCTCAGAAAAATAAAGAGATCTTGGAATCAAAACCAGCTTTATCCAAAATCAATGGAAGTAACTGATGGTTCAGCAAAGGGAAGAACTAAGCTATATCAAATACTAATGTGCTCATCAATAGATTCTTGACCTATCCTGTATGAATAAGATGAGTTGATACCACACCTTTATCTATGGTAGATCATTGTTTTAATCCATCCAGTTGACACAGATGAATAAAATTCATAGAAATTGATTGGAATTGAAGTTTTTTGCCAATGACTTTCTTAATGAGCTTACCAAGTATATTTAATAGTATGAAAGGTCTGAATACCTTTAAAGAGTCATAAGATGTCTTATTAGGCTTAGAAATAATGATAAATGACAATGATTTAAAGTATAAAGGCCAGTCACCTAAATCAATACATGTATTAGCAATATTGATGAAATTCTTGAGACATAATATATTATTAACAGTAATCTTGAGATGTTTCCAAGACAATTTGTCAAGTCTAGGAGTTAATGAATTATTGTACTTAGCAATAAAATTTCTAAACTCTTCTTCCAAGAAAGGTGTCTATTTTATGATTGATTTGTCTGGAATTTCTTCTAACAAATCCAGATTGATATGATAGTTTTGTGCTGAATTGAAAGATAAATGAAGAGCTTGCCATAAATCTTTGAGCTCAAGATATGGATGACCATTATATTGAATAGCTTTGATGGCCAGTAATTTGTGCTTCTTGATCTAATACATAAGTTCCCAAGGACCACTATTTTTTCCTGCAATTTCTTGAATTTTGGTATCAAGAAATTTGTGCTTGGTCTTTTTGGTGGTACTTCTAAAGTTCCTCCAATCTTCAACTCATTTTGAGGCTTGATACCTCTCAAGTACCCTGTTACACTCTTTATTCCACTACTATTTAGAATCTTTTGTGATATTGATGATTTTTGAATTTTTAAACCAAATTTCTTCTATATTGTCTGTGAATTTATGTATGATCTGTTCAAGAACTTCTTTGCTTGTGATGTGATCTGTATTTAGTCCTTTGATAGTTATAATTAGTTCAACAATGGATTTCTTCTCTTCTTTGCCGTTCTTAACAATAGTATGTTTTTTGGTTTGAATAAATTCTTCAAGTATTGTGATATTGACAGTGAGTGGAGCATGGTTAGATAAGAGTCTCCATTCTGGGTGAATAGTATGATTATTGAGCTCTGATAAGTTCAGTCAAAGGAACATGAGATCAATAGTCAAGTTTGAGTCTTCTTAATTATCCAAGTACCTAGTAGAGACTTGATTAGTAGATTTAGAAATACATAAATTCATAGAGTCTGCAATGTCAATGAGGAGATTGCTATGAATGGAATGGTGTGGAAAAAAAGAGTCCCAACTACTGTCTCTAATATTGAAATCCCCTATTATAACTAAAACATTATTGATACTAGTTTCAGTATCCTTCAGATACTTCAAAGCCATTTGTGATAAATCAGAGTAAATGTTAACCAAAAAGTAAATAGATCCACTGTTAAAGAAAAAAATTCAAGAAATGTCTCTATGATTAAAAATATCTTTCCTAAGAGAGACACAAAATTGTGAAAGTCTAATATTTATATATGAAACAACTTTGGGAGAGTCATTATCACTTGAGAGATTCCTAAAAAAGGTAATCCAGTTAGGATGGTTTGATACTTCTACCAATTGTTCTCTATCCTTGTTTGACAAACTTAGAATGAAGTAAACAAGAGACAATGGTAGTTCTTTAATGAAAATAATACCAAATTTCTTTTATGCTTCTAATATAGTGTTAGTAAGCAATTTGTTCTTATGAACATTTTGCAAAAAGATTTTGATATTGTTGATAACCATGCTTGAATACCACTCACTGTTGAGTGAATTGATTATTTTCTAATGTTTCAAATTTCTTAGTACTTCTTGGAGTGCTACTCTCTATTGAAATAGTATCTCCAGAAAAGACATGTATTTGAATTAGCTTGATGTTTGCCTTTGCAATTTAGGTATTTGAAAGTGTGTAGGCATGGTTTGCTTTACTTCATTTCAAGTCTTGGAGAATTTGTTTTGGCATTTACTTTGTAGCACCATGTGAATTGATGGTAGTGTTTTGTTTTATATGGACTATTGCACTTAATGTACTTTGATCCTTAAGCTCTGTATGAGAAGGTTAAGTACCCCCATTTCTAACAATTCTTGTACTAGGGCACTCCTGGATTCATATTTGCATACCAAATTACCTAATTAATCATTATTCAATATATAGAACAGTTGAGAACTGTCAACAGGCTCCTGGAAGTCCTCAGACAGGAGATTGTTCTGAATTTCCATCCTCTCATGGTATGGAATAGATGATATAACTGAGTAAGTTGATGGCTCTCTAGAGCTGAATTTGCTAGAGGAAGCAGACCTTCCTTTAATAATATTGTTATTGACATCTATATCTATTGTGGATGGTAATTGAGCCATTGGTGAAGGTTGTAAAGTAGTAAGCAAAGTGGAAAGCAATGTATTCACTAATTCTCTTATAAGTGCCACTATACAAGATAGTAGTAAGAGAGAAAAAAGCATATGTTTAGCTTCAGCCTTCTAGTGTAATTTTATTGTTAGACAATATTTTCTTTATTTTGATTAGATATTACATAATTACATAAATAATTACAGTTTCTCCTATAATGCTTTCTTACTCTTAGATTAAGCATCATAGCCTTGAGTACTTAGTATTTGGTGTTTTAGTCAAGTGAAGTCTATCTAGACTTACAATGTTGTCTCTTATATGATAGAAGAGGTGGTATTAGCTAATACAATTAAACTAAGGTTGTCAGCGTTGATAAGAATTCATCTAGTGGTAAATATTAGTAGAGTAGTGAAATATAAAAAACTAGTAAAGGAGTGGAAGATAAAGAAAATAAAACTAATAGAGATAGATACAGAGAAGAAGTAAGAAGTTAAGAGAATCCTCAATAAGAAAATGGTATGAAGATATGGATATGTGAAGTACTTGATTAAATGAAATAGCTTTACAGTAGAGTATAATATCTAGGAGAAAGAAATAGACTTGGGAAATGCAAAGAAAACAGTAGCAAAATTTGAAGGAAGGCTGAATGTAGAAGTTAAGAGACAGAAAAGAATAAATAGAACAGAAGATAAAGATTTCAGAAGAGAAGAGCTATCAGAAAAGTATATGGCAAAAATGTTATATGAGTGAGATGATTAAAAGTTTAAAGTAGAGTATCTGAGGAAGTTAGAAAGAAACTAGCAGAGATAGAAGTCCATTTCTCTAGAGAAGAAATTTTCTTTTCAATTTCTCTTTTCTTTTATAAGTTTTCTTATTTTATTTTTTAAACTTAGCTAAGAGATATGATGTGATATTACATGTAATAGTCACAAATGTCACAAATCATGATGGAAGCATGATATATGTTACAGTCACAGCCATACAGTTATGGTGAAACATTCTAGAAATTACTAAAAGAACTTAGCTATAGCTTTAAAGTAGGTTAGAGATGCACAAATCAACTCTTAGAGGTATATAAAGTAGACTACTCCATAGTAGAAACTCTATCAAGTTCTCTTGTATCACTCAATACATGAGTATGCTCTTATTTCAATACTTGGACTTAAGTTATGGTAGATAGATAGTGTTATAGTAGACTCTTAAGATGTTATTCAACCTATTTACTAGATTTTCTAAGAAAGCTTATTATACAGTATAATATTTGCTGTTTAGAAGTGTGTTAGCAAATAAACATGTTTATGAACAGATAGATGTTTTTTATCCATTTACTTTGATATTCTTTCTAATAATACTCATTTATATTTAAGAGTGTTCTTTTATAGGTTTTATATATTCTATATTTTATTAAATTGTTGTTTTCATCTTCTTCACAAGTTTCTAACACTGACAATGTCTCTTCTAAATTATTTAGTATATAGTTGAGAGCTAATTTTGTTAGTTCTTATAATACTCTAGTGAATGTCTACTTCTACTTAATTGTCACATCCTGATCTAGCCATAATTGTCCCAATCTTTCATTTTTCTAGGAAAATAATGACTCAAACTCAGAGCTAGACCTCTCAGCAATTGGTACTCCTACCCTCAAATCCAAAACATACTAGAGATACTTGGAATTCTACTTCAATTGACATCTGTCCTCCAAGGAACATGTTCAGTACTACTCTACCAAGGCATTATCAACAGTTAAAGCAATGGGAATACTTGGAAATTCAACTAGAGGTCTTCTCTTACTCAAAAAGTGCCTTCTTTATTGTTCTTGTGTCATTCCTATTGCTACTCATGGCTTTAGACTTTGGTTCTTTGCTGGGACTCATACTAAGGCCTAGGTGTTGCTTCTAGCAGCTATGTAGCATAAGACTGCTCTTTAGATTCTTGGTATATTTCACATCTCACCCACTAGTGGAATTGAGGCCCTGGCAGGTCTTATTCCTATTCAACTTCATCTCAAGATCATGCATATAGTCTGAAATTGAGAATCAGTTCCAAGGAATGTACTGTAAAACTATGAATAATACACTCTTTCTCATCTAAACTCCCTGACTTCTTCTAGTATAGATCACATTGTCTATTCTATTTCAGATATCTTTACTAGACTTTTGATAACTCTATGAATCTCTATTTTGAACATTTGAGAATTACCTAGAACTAGAGTAATTTACTTAGCAGTCTCCATTTCTAAATAACTATCCTAGGTAGCATACTTAGTATATAAGCTGGTAGTTACACTATAAAGTCTTATTCTGAAAATTGACTAAAACTATTACTATCTTCTAGTGTTAGTAATAACATATCTTCCACCTTCTAGTAGACTTGTCTGCCAATAGCATCCTAAGTACCTCTTCCAAAATATGTGACTAGTATGACTAGTAGAGGCACAGCACACAAGCTGAAGCTAAATATCATTCTATATATATAGATAACACAAGTTGCTTATTTGGACTTCTGAAAAGCTTATTATTGGATCTTGAATAACAAGGTGTGGACTATTTTTAATATTGATCTCTGTCACCATGAAGATCTTAGACTTGAGAGTACTTTGTAATTAATAGTAAAGTCATAGGCTTGGAAGAAAGTAATATTATGTTCAGTATGTACTAAAATGCTAAAATGATAACCCTTATTAGCAAAGAATAAAGAGATACTAGTAGCAGTACTAGAAGTATTATTAGAAAAACTCTATAAGAGATAGAAGTTCAGACCAGTTGTCTTACTAATAGTTACAATATATTGCTCCAGAGTTTTGTTTGTACATTCTATTTGTTTATTACCTTTAAGATGGTAATCTTAGGTGAAGTGAAGATATATGTCTAGAGCTATGTTTAAAGAATAGAAAAAGTTCAAACCATAGTTAGAGAAAATATAAGATAGAATACCATGTTCAAAAAATATATGAAAAACAAAGAGTTGTGCTAACTATATAAAGATAATAGTATTGAGTAGGAATAAGAATCACCTGCTTAGTAAGCCATTTGACAATTACCTGAATAATATCAAACTTAGAGAATGATAGGAGTTTCTTGATGAAATCTATAGAAATGAAATTCTATTGTTGTTTGGAAATAGAGAGTTACTTGAAAGATCTGTAGGATTTGTGATGCTATAGTTTGGATTGCATGTAAGTAATAGAGGATTTGTAGAACTTTTTTATATTTGTATAGAGGTTTGGCTAGAGATATCTGTAGTAAACAATTTCCAGTATTTTGTTTTGATAAAAGTGACTAGTTAAAATATAATCATGATTATACTGGAGAATACATATGCAGAGATTGCCAAAATATAGTACAAAGATTCTACTGCTAAGAAGAAGAATGTTAGATTTTTGTTATATACTAAGTCCAACCTTAACAGTAGTTTATCTTATATAGTAGTGTTATTAGGTCCAATATCTGTTCATAGTATGTCTTCTGTAGTGGTGTCATACTTTGTTCTAAACCCTATAAATATCCAGCCCTCCATAACAGAGTTCACTTCTTTCCAACTTGGTCTTTCATGGCAGAGTTTTTCTATTTAATTCCTGTTAGTATTTCACTACTAAAACCTTCACTCAGTGCTATACTCTAAAACTCCTAAGTTCTTCTTTTAGTTTACTTGTATATAAAGACTAGTAGATATACTGTGTTTCTCTAGTCTGATAATCAATAGCAATAATAACAGTTGAACATTAACTCTGATGTTTTTCAGTGATATACTATTTATCAAAACTCACTTCTCTTGGACTTTACTCTACTTCTAAAGTTGGGACTCTGTGGCAGACAAATAGTATAGTATATAAGCTAAAGCTAAGGTTTTTTAGAAAAGTTGGCATCACTATACATTTTGTATAAGTTTCCACACTTAGTACAAACACTGAGCCAACCACATAGACTTTTGCTTTCTGCTGTAAACTATGCCTAGCAATTTTCCTTAATTAGACTTAGCTAAGAAATAGTGATGTAATATCATATGTAACTATTACAATTGTTATAGAGCATGACAAGGATGTAACATCTGTTATAAGTTGGTTACACATGTTATAGTCATGGTCACAATATCATGTGATATAAAGAAGAACATAGAAAAGTTTTAAATAAGATGACATTATAATAGTATTACTATAGTATATTAGCCTTATGTATACTACATAACCTTTAGAATAGGTTAGATGTAAATATGTACAGACTACAGTCTGAAGGTATATAAGATAGATATATCTGTACCAGGAACTTGATTGAGTTATCTTGTATTAATACAATACAAGATTCTTTTTTCACTTTTATACCTAAGCCTAAGTTATAACATTAGGACTTGATTCCATTTTCTTGAGGTTGTTTAACACTAGACCTCCTCTATTCTCTTTCTTGTAACGACCTTAAGCTTGAGCTCAGGTTACAACTAAGACAAAGACTTGAGAAAGGGTAAGGGAATTGTATAAATGGTAAAGCATAAGGATATAGGAGTGTATCTATGCTATATATACTACTAGTTGTTGGAACCATGAGG
>Ga0157358_1001201_pt1 | contig 11257 bp, 4 predicted proteins | sample AttcapACBM2_FD_111484 | JGI IMG/M metagenome (GOLD analysis project Ga0157358, IMG submission 111484) | Fungus gardens microbial communities from leaf cutter ant in Botucatu, State of São Paulo, Brazil - Atta capiguara ACBM2 | ecosystem: Host-associated > Fungi > Mycelium > Unclassified ...
AATAACTCTGTCTCTAGACTTGTTTTATCTAATAACTTATTATATAATTTGTGCTCTTTTGCAAAGGAGTTAGTGTATTTGGGAAAAAGTCCCTTATCAAAGATAGCATGTGTGGAGTGGAAAATGGTATTTCCTTGTGTATGTTGCATGAAGCAGTATCCATTGTCCTCATATCCAATAAATATCATCAATCTAGAGTATGGTGTAAGTTTTTTGGCACAAATTTTAGTAGAGAGAAACATGTAGGCTCTACAGCCAAATATACAAAAGTGTGATTTTTTGGATTTGTTCCCCAGAAAGATCTTTTGAGGTGTTTTCCACTTAAGACATCTGATAGGTGTGCTATTGTAAACTCCTACTAGAAATCTAGTAAACATGCTTCAAGTTATATTGATTGTGTCTTTTCAAGCAAAGTGTGGTTCAATCATTCAGCATGACCATTTTGTTGGTGTATATATAGAATATTAATCTCATGAATAACCTCTTACTCTCTTAGAAAGGATTGTAATTCTAATATTATATATTATCCCCCATTATCAGTATGCAGTCTCTTTACAAGATGGAAAGTAGTGTTTGACCAAATCTGGAAAATAGACTTAATTGCATCTGCAGCCTGAGACTTTTTGTGCAGAAAATTAATGTTGCAAAAAGAGGAATAATCATCAAGAAATATAATTATCCACTTGTATTTTGTGTAAGACAAGGTGAGAAGTTCAAGAAAATCTGAGTGAATCAATTTTAGAGGCTTACTGGAGCAAGTAGGGTTTTCAGAGAAACTACATTAGTGTATTTTTCCAAGAGCATAACCATGGCAGACATGTTTCTGTGGTTGGAAAATGGATCTTCTCCACATCTTCAATATTGTTAAGAATATATGACCTCATCAGAGGGATACCCAAAGTGATGATGCAAAGTCTCAAAGTCTAGGTGTCTTGTTACAAGGCTTACAGGATTAGGGACATCATACTTGAGAATCCAAATTCTTACAATCTGAATATTGCCCCAAAGATTGAAGGTAGCTAATAAGATAGCATCATTAGACTTATCATTGTCTTCTACTCTCAACCCAGGCTTAAGAATCTGCTCAGTAGAGAGAAGTTATATCTGCATACTAGAGATACAATATACTAGCTATAGTTTTGACACAGCAATCTTAGTAGTCCCTTTCTCAGGATCAAAGATTTCATGTTCAATCAGAATGGTGCTAGAAACAACCATAAATAGTGGTACTTTTGAGTTTGCAGTCTTAACTTGGCCAAAATTATTCAAAGTTATATTAACAAAGTCAAACTCAAATGGAATAAAATAAGTAGAGGTATCAGAGTCTAAGAACCATTCATCTTTATAAAAGCTGCTATAAGGTGCTTTTTTACTCTTACCCAAAAAGCACAGTACTTTTTCACATTTAGAGAGATTTATAGCAATAGGTGAGTTGGGCAGAACAAATCTATTTTGGCTTGAAGCCATATATGCATAATTAACTTTACTTGACCCTATAAAGTCCTCTATTATAATATTTACATTAGTGTAGGATTAGATAGACTAAGTCAAGAAGTTGAGTAAATCATCAACTTGGAAGAGGAAAGGCACATACAGTTTGTTATTACAAGTCCAACTATCTAATTCATACCCATCATTGCTTTCTAGGAAAACCATATAATCATTATTATCTGTCTATCTTTTGGAAATAGTTGTTGTAAGTGAATCAAACTCTATAGGAGGAGGATTTTTAGCAAGTAGTTCCATGATTTTAGAGGTTGAGGCCTCAATAGGTGGGTTAGGGAACTTCTTCTCCAAGTACTTTTTATAGAATCTCAGTGCTCATACTTTTGCTATTATGATCTCAAGACCTTAGAATGGGTCAAGAAAAGGAATCTTGTATAGGGTTTACACAAGAGAACTCAATAGAGAACTCTGTACAGGATTGTTTACCTTATATACTGAAACCTCATGGTCCATGCTAATCTACTTCTAGCCTACCCTAAACTACCATGTGTTCATTTCAAGGTTAACATGTGTTATTTATGCTTTATAATGTCATTCTTCTAGAATCTTCTATGTCCTTCTAATGTATTATGTGACTGATGTGTGGTTTGTGACAGTGTGATGTCACACTAACCCTAACCCTAAGTTCCCAAAATAAAAAATAAAATAAAAGAGAATAGAAATTTTAATTCTGACATTTGCTTGCATTTGAGGTTCTCAAATAAAACCACTTTAAGGAGTATGTACTATAGAAAAGTGATCAGCAAGTCAAGGAACTATGACTGAAGGCTTAGAAGGGAGAGAGTGGATTGATGAGAAGATAGTAGTTATGCTTGCAAAGGCAATAGTACTATCTGTTTAGTAGAAATTACTGCTATCATTATTCTAGTTTCTTATTTCATCTACTTGGTAAGCATTACTACTCTTTTTGCCTTAGTTATTTTTCTTTTTCCTTTTTTGCTGCTCAAAAGAATTCTTACTTTGCAACTGTTGTTACTGCTAGGAGTTCTTTCTCTACTGAGAGAGTTTATTTCCATATGGGATGTTAAAATAACAAACAGCATTAGTGGTGTTAGTCCATCTAGAGAATTCTACCTAGATAGCAGAGCATACAACATCCTAGGTAAGATCAGAGATAGATGTATAAGAGAAAAGAATGAAGACAGAAATAGAGTTTTATGAGTGAGAGATTCCAAATAAAAGAATTATTGCTCTCAAAGCAGAAAGAACATCACAGTCATTCTTATGAAGTCTCATATAAAGAGAATCAAGCTTAGCAATTTGGGGAGTAAGATCTTAGTCACCAGAGATCTGGAAGATAATTATTCTCTAGTAATCAGCAAAAATTGAAGTTGGACTAGACATTTTTACAAGTATTCAAAGATAAGCCCAAAGAGTCTTAGTATTAGGCTAGCTATGTATTAATAAGTTATCTGGTAAGGTGGAGTTAAGAACAGCTAGAACTTGAGAGCCCAAGAAGTTCTTTCTAGCTATCTTATTTATATCAGTAGTCTGAGGAAATGCTAAAGCATTTAGTATGTCATTAGTAGTAAAGACAGCTCTAGAGTAGGTAATGAGAGCAAGATTTGATTTAACATAAATTTCCCAGAAAGAATAGCCAGTAGGACTAGTTGTCAGACTTACAGAGTTTAGACCCAAGTTTTTTTTAATTTTTCTTTTTATTTTATTTTTATTTTTTATTTTTATTTTTTTAAGTTTCTACTCTGGGTACTGGAGATGGGGTTTGGTGTGACATAACTGTCACACTATCATGGGTCACATGACATAATTACAATAATAATCACAAGTCATATAGTAGTAAAGGAAGGACATAGAAGGTTTGGGAGAGATGACATCATACTGTATGTATAATACATATTGATCTTAAGGCAAATGTATGGTTATTTAGGGTAGGCTAAAGTAGTAGTTGCATAAACCATGAGGTTTTAATATATAAGGTAGACAATCCTGTATAGAATTCTATATTGAGTTCTCTTGTATTCTCTTATATAAAATCTATATAAGATTCTTCTTCTTGACCATTTCTAAGATCTTTAAGTTGTAACACTAGTAAGTTTAGAGAGAGTAGCAATAAAGTTGGCTATTGCTATCAATAAAGATGATCAGTATGAATTAGAAAGCAAATGCAGCTAGCTAGAGTACAAATATTCAACCCAACCAGTAATGAGCCATTAGTGCATGTAAGGTGCAAGAGGATTCTGTAGATATGGAGTGATTTAAAATCAGCTTGATTTATAATAGGTCTAGGAGTGACAAAGTATCAACTTACTAGTAAAGTTGGTTAAGTTCTTCTTATTGGTAGGAAGCAGTCTAAGAATGAAGGCAACTAGAGCCTATAATCTGTTAGAAGAAACAGAGTGCACAGTAGCTTGGTGAAGTGTAGACAACTGGCAACCATTTGCCTGTGGTGTATACTTCTTGTAGAGAGCTGAAAGCAAGCAGTGAAGAGAGATAAGTAGTATGTTTTTTAGTATGCATAATTATCTAAATTTTTCTATTGACTATCTGATTAGAACTATGTACTTACTAAGCAGAGTGCTTCACAACAGGCAGATTCTTGCTATTGAGTCCAAACATGTCAAGAGCAATGTTGATTCTATATATTGATAGAATAAAAACTCAAAACAATGATCTCTTCTAGTTTAATCAAACCAAGTAGGATAACTTTCAACTATTATATGCATTTCCTAGGGAGAGGAATCCAAACAACTAGGATAAGGCCAATAGTCCTATCAGCTCACCTCTTACACATGTTGGAAGTGATATTTCTATTAATAATAACTCTAATCAACATCATGGTCTTATTACCTCTTTTATTCTCTATTCTAATTCAGAACCCACTGACCCTGAACTGTGGAATAGCACTTCTAATCCTGTTTCCATATTTGGGATGATCAAAAAGTCTGTAGATGATATAAAGAACATCATTACATTATTAAACTATATTGTCTCATGCATTATCAAGAGAGATCTCAAGAATCATGGGGAACTCAATTCTTCCTATCTTGAGAGTTTTGGCCAAGCAGCATAGAACCTACTATTAGCTATCTACAAATATAGTTGGGATAAGCTAAAGATAGATGACAAAAACTGTTTGTTCTGACAAAACATTTCTTCTCAGTTTAACAAAAAGAAATATAAACTCTAACATGTCAACAAACAAATTCAGATAAATCTGATGTCAAAACCTGTCAAATTCTTGAATCTACCTGTTTTTTTAGGACCTTTTCTGGTAGTTTTCCCCAGACTGTCTAAAGAAAAATTGGACAAGTCAAAATTACATGGGAAAAATAAGGGTAATAGCTCTCAGAATTGTTCTGAGAGAAAAAAAAAGTGTTCCTATGCTCAAGCATTATTGGGGAGCATTAAGAAAATACTGAAAATAAAGGAAAACTTTCCTCAACTCTTGTCTAGGAAAATAGAAGAATAATTAACAATTGAGCCAAAACCAAGCCCTGTATCAATATGATAACCAAGAGTCCATTGCAAAAGCAAATTATCATTTTCATAGGCAGAAAAAACATCTCAAAGTTTATGAAATCTTTAGGCAATCATGTTGCCAACATTAATTGTACTCTCAAAGAAATCAAATTAGACACTTTTATCTATGGTGATTATCATGGCCTCATTATTACATCTCATAAAGTAGCATCTCTGTCAGACCTTGAAGTAGTAGAAAGTTATGTCAAGAATACTAACTCAGTGGATGCTAATAATGTTCAAGTACTTGTTTTCTACAATTCAAGTCTTACTTAAAGATTCTTGGAATTATATATCTTATTGAAAATACTAACACTTTTATTAACTCTAATGTGATGGAAATGGTTATCAAGTTTACTCACATATTTAACAATGTTTACATTACTTCTAAACCACAAGTCATCAAGATCTCTCCAAAATCAGACATGGCTATTATATAGATTAATATTTGGGATTCACAGAATAGTACTTCAGCTAAGTCTTTCATTAATTAATGCTTCAACATAAGAAGCCATATTGCTATGATATAAGATACAGACATGAACTCTGGAGTTTCCCAATGAAAAAATTACTGAAAGTGGGAATATACCACCTTCACTTGTTGAGCTTAAGAGTCAAGATGTGTAAAATATAATGGCTCACATAAGGTAAAACATCATTGTTACTTTACCTGATATTGCAAGATAAATTTCAAGATTAATCCTCTATGACTCAAAACTAAACAGAGTAAACTATGTTCTTACTTCTTCAAATGTTTGAATTGCAAAGGCAATCACTAAGCCAATTTGAACTTGTGTCTATTCTGGAAACATTACTTTAACAAAGAATGACATTCAAAGAAATACCAGAAGCTCTAAGGAATTGGAAAGCAATCAATTCACTCAGTCATGAGTAGTGAACAAATATGATTATTAAAAACATCAAGCTCTTTTCTCATAACATTTAAAAAACAAGTTTCTTACTAATACAATCTTAAAAACCAACCATGATTTTGATATTATTTTTAATCAAGAGTCACCTTGGTCAATCATTCAAGCCATCCCAAGTTTAACTAGCAAAGAAGGAGACAGAGTTGTAGGTGTTCTCAACTATCTGAACTGAATTATTTTTTCCAGAACATCATCAGATGAAAATGATTTTCCAAGAGTCATTTTATATATCAACATTTGTTTGTTAAATCTATATTTTTCTCTTTGCAAAGACATTTATAATTATAGGGATATTTGTTACATTTCTTTTTTCAATAACAGGAAAATATTTTTCTTATTTAATACTTACACTGATGCTGACTAATCTGCTTTAAAGTATCTGAAGAATACTGAAGCAAATATTCACAATATTTTAGCTATGACTAGTGATTTTAACATTAGAGATAGAGATTGGGATCATTTATATTCATTTCATTTGGCTCATAGTGATTTACTTTTTGATATTGTAGATACTTTTAATCTTTCTTTTTCTTATTCTACTAACTCTATTTCTACTAGATATACATATAATGATAATGACTCAAATTCCATTATTAATCTTTAGAATTTCATAGTCATACCATTCTCCCTCAACTTTGACATTCCTTAAATTATACTCCACTGGTAGTTGATATCCACATCATTAATAAGTTTGTTCAAAACAGAAGATATGTTATTATTAAAAACAGTGAAAAAGAAGAGAAATTTATCTCTGAACTCACAAAAGCTATTAGGAAAATTAATATTTTTTGTTTAGAGAATTAATATCACAAAACATTCCATAACTTAGTGGAATGAAGAATGTTAAACAAAACTAGCAATATACAGAGTGACTAAATATATTTATAATTAAAAAGCATTCAAAGATGCCATCAAGAAGACTAAACATTTATTCTTTGATGATAAGATCTAAGAGATTGCATCTAAAAACCAAAGATCTTGGGATTTCATGAACTAGATCAAAAGTCAAAAACTCCTAGCTATTGAAGTATTTGCACTTCAATAGTCAACCATGCATAGAATTGGATGATTTTTGGCAAGCACTCTATCAATCATTCAACTCAGCTTAAGATCATCAAATCAACATTGATATTTTGAACAAAATTCCATTTAAGCCAATATTAGAGTAGATGCCATTCTCAAAAGATGAGTTCAGGAGTATCATTGTTAAGTGTAGTAATTTGTTGACACTAGGACCAGACAGAGTCTCATGGAAACATATCAAATATATCATTAACAATAACTTATGTTTAGATATTATCATCAACATTGCCAACATCTGTATAAATTTAGAACACAGGTTATCTCACTTGAAGATATCATCTTCTATCATTATTCCAAAACATAACAAGATGTCTTATGACTCTCCCAAGTGTTTTTGTTCCATTGTTCTCTTGAACACATTGGGAAAATTAATTAAAAAAGCTATTAGAGAAAGAATATAGTTCCAAGTAATTTCAAAAAACTTCATTCATCCTAATTAACTTAGAAAACTCAAACAATGCTCTACTACTGATGCAAACAACTTCCTAATCCACATAATTTGCTCAGGTTAGATTAAATAAGTACTTTGGAGTTTGATATCATTCAATTCTTTTCATTACTTAATCATAAACTCATTTTCCTAATTTTGAACAAGACTAGGTTTGATCCATGTATTTTTTCATTCTTTTCTGATTATTTAATTGGTTAGAAAACTCAATATCTTTGAAATTATTAGCTTTTTATTTATCATTCATTTTTTATATTTTTAAAAAAATCTAAAAATTCCAGTTTTATTTATTTCATTTGTAGATGATAGGCTTTTTATATTGCAGAACAAGTCTTTCAAAAAAACCAATTCTTTTCTCTTTTGTAGTTATAATATTATTTTCTTACTCTTTGAATAGTTTGAACTTGTAATCAAACATAGAAAAACTGAAGTCTTTCATTTTTCTAGATGGTATAGTATATAAAATTCTCTTCTCTTGAATCTTAGCCAATTTGGAGGCCTAGTTTTTTATTTCAAGGATTTTTGGTAGTATTTAGAATTTATTTTTGATAAAAAGCTCTCATTTTGTCAATATATCAAGTTTTATGCCAACAAAGCTCTGTTCACAGTCAAATACATGAAAACACTTGAAAATTTGATGTGTGGACTTCTTCCATATCAAAAATAACTTCTTTATAGAATGTATATTCTTTCTATTATTTTTTACAGCTTTATACTTTAATACTACAACAAAGTACTATTTTCATATTTATTAAACAAACTTAACAAATACAACACTGAGTAGCATTATGGATCCTAAGTATATTTTGTACTTTGTCTACTATGGGAATTGAGGCTATAGCAGTTTTAATCCTAATATATCTTCATCTTAAGAAGCTAAGTAGTTGTGATTAACTACAAACAGCTACTCTCCCTCATAGCCACACTATTAAATTGCTACTTGAAAGAAGACATGCTCCTCTTTTGAAGTCTCATTATCTATTTTTGGAGAACATGACCTCTAAACAACAATACAAAATCAAGAGTTCCATTAGTGATGCCAACTCTTAGCTGAATAGAATTTTTGATTCTCTAAATAATAAATTTTGTCCAGAATTCAGACTAATTGGTTTTTTCTCTAGTTATTTTTCATTTCATAAAGCAGATTGTCACTCTAATGAGAGTAAATAAGATTACTGTTGCAAACTTAATAAGTTAATTTTTAATATATTTATGGAACTTAATACAGTTATTATTGTCTTGAATGCCAGCATCAAAAATAATGTTGCCACTTTCATCACTTATATTTACTCCTTCAATAAAAAAGACACTCTATCATGCCATTAATATTACTTTAACAAAGGCTGAATTATTTGTGCTTAGATCAGAATTAATTAAGTGGTTCAAATACTGGATTCCTCTTATATTATAGTCATCACAGATGCCCTATATGTAGTCTAAAAGATCTTCAATACAATAATATACCCTTACCAGCTACAGTCAATAGCAATATCCAAAGAACTTTGATGTTACAAACTCAAGATCTTAAAGTGGGTCAAGAATAAGAACCTTGTATTAGATTAATATAAAAGAACTTTATATGTTTTTCTTAAGGTCAATATATATATAACATGCTGTATAACATTATTCCTTCTAGATTCTTCTACTATTTTCTATTGTGCTATGTAATTGTGTGACAGTTTGTGATGATGACTGGTAACATCATACTAAACCTTAACCCTAAGTTCAAAAGTGGAAAATAAATTAAAAATAAAAATAAAATGAGAAGGAAAATAAAATAAAGTCTACCCTTTGCAACTTTGATATTTAAGTATTTTTTAACCAACATTTGAATAATTTTATTAAATTTTTGGATTATTTGAATAGTAAAAATTGGCATCTTTATATGATGGTAGATAAGAAGACAAAGAATTCCAATCTTATTTCACTTTATCCCTACAAATTGTCATGAGACTTCAACAAAAAAAGAAGAAAATGACAATATCATCAAAGAGTAGTATGAAGATTTTAATGTATCAGATCTCAAGGAAAGAAATTCCTTAATCTTCTTAACAACAATTATACAGATATGGTATCTTCTTATACTAAAAGAGGTTCTTGGTTAGAACAATTCAGTTTCTCAAATTTATTGTGCACTTAAGCTACTTGAGCCATAACAAATCATGCTCCTATAGAAGAATACTGACTCAAATTTTTCCTGAGAGAAGATTTCAGTTGTCTATGCAAAATTTATTCAATTGAATTAAGATAGTACATTCTTTACAACTATAGAAGGTTTAAGAATATTGGAATCCAAAGAGGAATACTATTGGTCAATTTAATTTGTTTTTGGAGTTCAACCAGAGTGCATTCTTCTTTAATGAAAGCATTACATAAAATCTTTGCTACTTTTTATTTAGTTTTCTCTTAGCTTCTTTTATTTTTCACTTCTTTTTCTTTTAATCCTATTTAATGTGGTTATAAAGTAGCTACCACAGTCTGCCCTCACACTCTATATAATGAATTGTTTATATCAATTATTATCTTTGTTCATTCTCTTGAACTTCTAAATCACTTCTAAACCTCTGAGAGTTCACTTAAGGTTTAGATATCACAAATAAGTGAATAGTTTATTTTGTGATAGTTTCCTAAGTCTGTGCTTATAAAAATTAACTGCACTTTGGGTAAAGAAAGGCTTTAAGTATTGTTACACCAGAAAATGTTTTTCTGCAAAAACAAGTACTCTCATAAGATTTTTTAGCATATAAAACCTCTTTGAAGATATTAGTGAGAAGATTTTATACTCTTAAATGACAACTCAGATTCTCTTGAGCAGACACCAGCTTAAGAGACAATGTGGTAGCTGTTAATCAAACCAGATCTTAGAAAGAAGGTGTCTTTAGAGATAAGAAACACCACTTATAGTTGACTAGCTATAAAGTATATATACTTGCAAGAGTAGTTCACATGATTACAAATGTTCAGACAGTTGGATAAGACAGGAATATGTTAGATTAGAAGCTGAGAGAGTTTAGAATAGTGAAGTAAGTAGAGACAATTATAAAAATAGTAAAGGAGAAATAGAATAAATACTCACAAGTAAGAATTAATTATTACAATAATATCAGGTTGCAAATAAAGAGATGGCTATATACTTATGAGACCTTAGAGAGCTTCAATATGGTTTTGGTCTCCATTCTTTAGACTTATTCTTTGTATTTTTAGACTAATACATAAGCTATGAGTATGCCATATGCCAAGTCCACCTATTTGGAAAATACATCTCTACAGTAATATTGCCTCCCCAATATTCATGATACAAGCCTATCTTCTATGATGGCCATTCTTTTTGCAATATGTCTCTGCAATAGTAAAGTAGCAATCCAGATATCTAGTCTTCCATAATAGTGTCAAGATTGCAGAAAGTGGACTTAGTTTTTCCTTATTTTCTTATTCTTATTTTCATTTCTTTTGATTTATTTTCATCTTTCTATTTTTAGAACTCTGGGGTTAGGGTTAGGAGTGATCGGTCACACTGTCACATCAGTCACATCTGATGATGTGGTCACAACATTGATCACAAGACTTAAGAGAAGGAAGTAAAAGGTTCTAAAACAAAGTGATGTCATACAACATGGACACCACATGTTGGCCTCATGCTTTACATATGGTCATTTAGGGTAGGATGCACAGTAGCTAGCATGGACCATCTGTAAGAGTATATAAGATAGACTATTTTGTAAAGAGCTCTCTATCAAGTTCTCTTGTGTTTACTCCAATACAAGAGTTTGTTTTTTTGTCTAACTCTAAAGACTTAAGTTCATAACAAATG
>Ga0157358_1001202_pt1 | contig 11251 bp, 3 predicted proteins | sample AttcapACBM2_FD_111484 | JGI IMG/M metagenome (GOLD analysis project Ga0157358, IMG submission 111484) | Fungus gardens microbial communities from leaf cutter ant in Botucatu, State of São Paulo, Brazil - Atta capiguara ACBM2 | ecosystem: Host-associated > Fungi > Mycelium > Unclassified ...
AGACTTAACAACGTCAATTATTCTTGTTGATATTACTCATTATTATCTTCTTATACTGAACCTCTAAAATACCACTAAGTTCAAGTATCACAACCAGTGAGTAGCTTATTTGTGATAAGAGTCCTTGAGTAGGGTGTTGAGCTCTACTGTTATGGCAACCACTAGACCAATGTCCAATAGTAGCACAAGCAATAAATCTCACAGGAGGGACATCTAGTGGGAACATGAGTTGTGTATTCACAAGAAAACTTAACAGGAAACCACAACAGTATTCTACTGACTATTTATATAAAGTCCTCACGGTCTATGCTACGACTTCTCTATGCCTACCCTAATATCTATGCCCTGTCTTCATGGCTATTACTTATCCACTATGCATCTACCTCAAGGCCAGCTATTATAGCAACCACTTATCACAATGACAAATGATAACACAGATAAGTAAATCTCTTAGTAGGATATAGAGTAGGAAGTTCATAAGAGAACTCGACAAGGAGTCTCTGCTAAATTAGAGTTCTATATATACAAAATCCTCATGGTCTGTGCTACTAATAATTAACCCTGCCCTTATGTCCATGCTTCTTCCTCATATTTGTCTCAAGGCTACCATGTTGTATACATATGCTCTGACCTCATCTTCCAGATTCTTTTACCACATTCTAGGCATATGATGTCACATCATGTGACATGTCATGTGACTGCAGTGTCACATGCCTCTTCATTGTCCAATAGAAAAAGAAAAAGAAAACCCCTATAAAATCAGAAAAATAAAAGAAAATAAAATAAAAATTGTTAATGTCCAAAGCGTCTTATAACACCAGCATGCCATGTTTATGTGCCCTAATGTCATACTCTTTAATCTCCATCATATATGCATGTACCATGTATACATCATGAGAAAACCATGCTATTATTATGTTCCTTGACATCACTCTATCTCTAGACTCTTCCTGATCCTTCCAGACAGCTCTAGACCACTCTAGGCCTATGATATTATGTCATGTGACTTTCCAGTCACATGCCCTCTCTCTCTCATTGTAGACTAATAATAATACTACTACTATATCTTATCTTTGTCCTAACCCTAACTCTAAAGTCTATCCACACTTTTGTCTTATAACACTATGATAGTTTAGTATGTAAGGTAAACAATCTTGTACAGAGCTCTCTATCGAGTTCTCTTGTATTAACTCTAATATAAGGTTCTTTTTATTGATCTACTCTAAGGTCTTTAAGTTATAACAAAGAGGCTTTTAAGTCTCATTTAAGAAATTAAAATAAAGCTTTCTTTATTATTGATTGTACAGTATTCCAGAAATACTTTTAGCAATTATTACTAGTTTTATTTGTTAAATTTGTACTTTTGAAATTATTGAATATATTATTTTTTGCTGCTAATATATAGTCAAGTTCACCATTGTTAGGTATGGTTCACACTGGGGTAGAAGTCTGTAGAATGAACTCAGAAATGAGCAGACTTGTGGAACAACCTTGGCTTTAGCTTATGTGCTGCACTGTCTGTCTGCCACATGGTCGCAACTTCAGATAATGAGAAGAAGTCCAAGATGGAAGTGAGTGCTGATTGGTGTGTCACCATTAAACACCAGAGATTGAGTTCAATAAGAGTTATCTTTGTCAATTATCAGACTAGAAAATTACAGTGTAACTACTAATCTTATATACAAATGGATAGTATAGGAGATGCTTGGGGTTTCAGTGGTAAAACCCCTATTACTCTGAGCAGAAGTTTCAGTGTTGAGATACTGACAGGAGTAACTCTGTCATGGAAGACCAAGTTGAATAGAAGTATCTCTGCCATAGAAGACGGAATACCCAGATGGTTGCAGCACTGCCATAAGACATGTTATAAGAAAGGTGGGCTTGTATGTTTTTGGAGATGATTTCACTGTGGGGATGTAATTTCCAGATGAGTGGACTTGCATATGACAACCATAGACAGATCTTTTATCTAAATTAGCCAATAATAACAAGTTTATCAGTGATAAATATAAGAAGAAAATTGATAACAACCTCTGTTTCTATTGCAGGATAGTGTTAAACACAGTTTATACTCTATTATCTGAGATTTGATAAGGTCTTTTGGAAGTCCAAATAGTTAGTTTATATTTTATTCAAGAATACAGAAGACAGAGTCAGAATAGTCTTTGGCTTCAGTTTATATGCTACATTTTTATGAGTTACACTGGTTATATATTTCAGAAAAGAACTTGGTGAACTCAAGGTGTTAGAACCACTGAAAGGTGATGAAATGCATTATTACTAATACCAGGAATTAATACTAGTTTTGATTAATTTCTATGATAAGTTATTATAGTATAAACTTTAATAGTTTGTATATTAGGTGTTAAATTTGTAAAAAATAGACTTAGTTTTATTTATTTTCTTTCTCTTTTATTGTAATTGTCTGTTTTTTCTTTTCTTTTCTTTTTTGATTTTACTTTTCTTTATTTTAGACTTAGGTAAAGAGTGTGATATAATATTACATATGACTATCATACAAGTTACAAAGTATGATAGAGATGTGATGAGTATTATAGTTATAAATCATATGATCATATAACACAAAGAAAAACATGAAAGGTTCTAGAACAGATGATATTATACAGTATAGTGATAGCATGTTAGTACTATGGAGTGTACATAGACTTGAAAGTAGGTTAGTTATAGTATGCACATAAACTATAGTTTGTAGTATATAAGATAGAATAGTTTGTACTTGGAACTTTATTGAGTTCTCTAGTATTACTCAATACAAAAGTGTGTTTTTGTCTTATCTCTGAGACTTAAGTTATAATACTAGGTATATTATCTAGAATAGTTATCTAGAATAAAACTGTCACAAACTTCATTCAGTTTGTATCTTCACAACCAGTGAACTAATTTTTACAAATCAAGTTGCACTGAAAAGTCCCAAATAATGGCTATCTGTACATATATGAGGTGCACAAAAATGACAACAAACAACCAAGATATCAGACAATCAGTAACTTCAAAAGTTTTGTTAGCTAATATTTCATGAATAGCTAGATGGATTCACATGATTGAACTTGTGTTGGAAAGTACTCATCAAACCATTTCTGATGATATATAATATATTCCAAAGTGATAAGTATTCATAGAGATATAAGCATATCAATGTAGTGACATAATTAGTTCTCTTTTAAAATTAGCCTGACATCTGCTATAACAGATGACAGCCTCTATTAGGTATGAGTTTTGATCATGTGATGGCAACAGCTTGCACACAGACCATTACTGTTTTGTATAAATATTAGATATAGTTTGCACTTGAAGGTAAAAGTCCATGAAGTTGGCTTAGATATGCATAAAGCATAGAAACTCCATGTGGTAAGCTCAATAATGTAGACTTGTTGGAACAACCTTGGCCTCAATTTATATTGTGCCTCTTACAAGCTGTACGGTCACAATTTCAGAGGATGGTCTTGTAAGGAGTTATAAAAAGAGGAATAAAGCACATCACCATTAATACTGGAGATTTAGTGTCAACTTTAGTTGATTATCAGGCTAGCTATTACAAAGTGATTATCAAGCTAGCTATTACAAAGTGATCACTAGCCTTAAATACATAAAATAATAAAAGGAGTAGTTAAAACAGATCTCCAAGTAAGTGTTTCAGTAGTAAAATACTACATATGAGTTTAGATTTGGAAAGGAGAAAACTCCATGTAAAGTCCAGGTAAATTTGTGGAGTTTGAAGGAGATAATTAAGCAATAGAAACAGATAAAGATAACCATGGGTTTTGACTCAAATAAAGCCAAAAAACCATGAAATTTCAATAGGATTTAAGTCTATTATAAAGTACCAAACCTCTGAAAGAGTTTTGGGCATGAATAACACCAAATAACCATGGGAATTTGATGTAATATTGAAGCTAGACAAGTTTTAGACATGTTTTGGAGTTTGAGATATGACAATAAATACTTCTGTGTCTGAGGATTAGACCTCAGACTTAACAACATCAATCTTCATCATTGACATCTATTTAGATATCACAAACAAGTAAGTAGTTTATTTTGTGATAGAAACTACTAAGTAAGTTACTCTAGTTACTGGTGATTTTTAGATGTCAGGGAATAGAGGTCCATAGAGTGAGCAAGAGTTTAGCAAGAACATTCAAGATAAAATAGAGATAATTGATTCATACTAGAAGAGATTGAGGAGTATAAATAAGAGAAGAAATGTTATCAGTGGATAGGAACAGATAGCTAGAATAAGATGTAACAGGTAAAAGACTACAAGTTAGACTTCTGTTCCAAGAAGCAAACCTGTTGTAGTAACTACTAACCAAAACAATCAATAGTATACTAAGTAGTCTTATATTACAAGAGTCTTGTGGGAATCACAAAAGAACTTAATAAAAAGTTCTCAATATTGTTACTACAAGATGAATATGCTATAAATATGCATTTGACATTATTGTTCTAGTTCCTTCTACCACATTCTAGACCTATAACATCATATTATATAAGAGTTGAAGCATACCATGATAAAACCCTAGTCAATCTTAAAGACTGGAGTACTTAAGTAACTATTATCAGTTTTGTCATTGCAAGCTCCAAAAAGTCCTCAGAAAAATAAAGAGTAATCTCTGTAAGGGGACCTATTACTTGGAACCTGAATATTGCTGATATCCATCATTAACCCTATGAACCTTGTTAGAACAACTGAGCAAAGTTTATGAAGTATGCAAAGTTGAGAAAAGTCTAAGTATATATTGTAGGATCTATTAGTTAAATACAATCCATTTTTAGAAAAACCTAAGAGAATAAGATAAGTATCAGAGTTGGAGACAATAGACTGTATTTATTTTCATTTATGTTTTTCATTTTCATTATATTTATTTCCTTATTTTGGAATCTAGGATTAGAATGTAGCATGATATTATATATAACCATCACAAATATCACACATGTTATAATTATGGTCACACAATTATGTAATATAGGAGAAAGACATAGAAGATTCTGAAATAATGATATTATACAACATGTTTTCCATATATTGACCTTGTATATAATATATAATCTTTAACATAGATTAGATATAGCTTAGCATAGACTATTAACCTAGTATATATAAAATAGATACTTTGTACTAGAAACTTGATCAAGTTCTCTTGTACTAATAATAATTTAAATTACTCTACTATTTATTATAATCTAGCAAAACAATGTTGAGCTAACATTAGAATGATAATATACAGATGGTTAGAAATCTAGGTCAAAGTATCTAAAATATTGTCTGAAAAAATAGGATATATTTGATAACAAAGTCCATAGGTTTTGTGATGGTATTCTATAATACTAAGAAGCTAGGAAGTTTATTGCAAAATGTGCAGAAGCCAGGGTTAAATGAGCTTACTTAGCTATATGAAGGAAACTTGGGTTCTTATCATATGCTAAGTCCACTTGTTCCAAAGCTCATTTTCTATAGTAATAGTATCTCATTCAAACCCTGTTAAAAATTTGTCTTTTACAACAGTCTTATTTCTATAACATGCTTCCATAACAGTGTTGTAATCAATCCCAAACTCCTTGAGTACTTGATCTTTTATAACAGAAGTACTCTTATCCAACTCAGTCTTCTGTATTAGAGTTTCCTTATCAACCTCTTTTAGTGTCTCACCACTAAAACCTCTGCTTGGAACTATATTCTGAAATCTCTGAGTTTTATCTTTATTTTATACTTGTATATAAAACTAGCAGTTACACTGTAATTTACTAGTCTGATAATCAATTATTCAAGTTGAATTCAATCTTCAGTATTCTTTGACAACATACTACTATTAGCACTTACTCCCTTCAGACTTCATTTCATTTTCTGAAGTTGTGACTATCTGGCAAACAGATAGCACAACACATAAGCTGAAGCCAAGATTGTTCTAGAAAGTCTGTATTACCACACACTTCATATAGGGTTTCTATACTCAGTATATTTCCAAGCTAACCTCATGGGCTTTTGCCTTCTGGTATAAACTATGCCTGATAGTCCTAACAGATTATATTCTCTTCCAATATAACCCAGATAAAATTAAGTAACAGGTAAAGTATAGTAAGATGTTATAAGAGTAAGACCAGTATTCTCCAATAGCTATAAAAGAGTATATCTAGCAATTATGGAAAAAAGTATATTATGATTGATCTGTTGATGTTGAAGTGTGCTAGCCCAACTTTAACACTCTCTTTGGACCAGCATGCTCTTATCAGTAGACAGTCTAAGATATTCAACAAACTTTTGAGTGGCATCTTAAGGCAGTGGTTTTGTAAAGAGGTCAGTGGTATTGTCAGTAGAAGAGAATATATTAGAAAGTGATATGTTTTAGTTTAGCCTTTTTTTTTAACAAAGTGATGTTTAACATTGATGTGCTTTGTTTGTCAGTAATTCTTGTTATTGAGGCTGTTAGAGATAGACCCATCATCATCTGCTTGAATAATAATTAATAGAGCTGTTAGTAAACCAATCTCATCAAATTATTTCATTAGTTATAAAGCTTGTATGGTTATACATGTAAATGTCATATACTCTACCTCAAAAATAGAAATGGTTACTGTTTTGTTATGCTTACTCTTCTATAAAATGGATTCTCTAGCTATAAAAATATATTTCTCTCTATTGAATGCCTAGTATCTTTATTATTAGCAAAGTCTGAGTTTATATAACTATATGGGTATAATTTTTTACTTACATGATGATAATACCATAATTTAGAGTATCCTTGACATAGGCTAGAATGTTTTTCAGTGCATTCTAGTGTGTTATTCTAGGATTATAAGCAAAATAAGATAGAAGATTAACAGCAAACAAGAGACCAGAATATGTAACAACTTATAGCTACATGAATGAGCCTAGAGCTTCACAATATGGTATAGACTTCATCTTAGTAGTTTTCTCAGATGTTGCAGAACTGTCATTGGAAGTGAGGGTGACTTTTACAAACAGTGAAGTTAATAGTAGCTATTACAAATGAGCTACTCACTAGTTGTGATATTTAAACTTAGTGGTGTTTCAGAGGTTTAGTATAAGGAGATAATGATAATAGATAATGAGTAGTATCAACAGGAATAATTGATATAAATTGATGTTGTTAAGTCTGAGATCTAATCCTCAGACACAAAAGTATATATACAAAAGAGTAATAGTCCATGTGTAAGCTGTTGCCATCACATGATCAAAACTCATACCTGATGGGAGCTGTCATCTATCATAGCAGCTGTCAGGCTAATTTTAGAAGGTAACTAATTATGTTACTACATTAATATGCTTGTATCTTTATGAATACTTATTGCTGTGAGATATGTAATATATTATTGGAAACAGTTTGATAAGCACTTTCCAACATAAGTTTGATCATGTGAATCCATCTAGCCATTTATGAAATATTAGCCAACAAAACTTTTGAAGTTACTAATGATCTGATATCTCAGTTGTTTGTTATCGCTTTTGTACATCCCACATATGTGCAGATAGCCCTTATTTGGGGCTTGATAACACAACTTAGTTTGTGAAAATCAGTTCACTTGTTGTGGAGATACAAGCTGAATGAAGTTTGTGACAGTAGCTTGCACTTGCTTATATTGAAGCATTCAAACATACACTTATAGTAAATACATTGAGAAAGTATAATATTACCATTTGAGAAGTTCTCATTAATTTGCATCCTTAAAATAATTTCTGCTCTTTCTAAATCTTTAATCTCATAACTAAATCCAAGTTGTGTTATGGGATGCTGGAACACTAACAATTTTTCTTTTTCTTTTCTTTTATTTTTCTGATTTTATATTGATTTTATTTTTCTTTTGGATGATGAAGAAGGCACATGACACCACAGTCACATGACATGTCACATAATGTGCCATCATAGGCCTAGAACGTAGTAGAAGGATCTAGAAGATGACATCAGGGCACATGTATACAACATGGTGGCCTTGAGTAAGAAATGAGATGGATATGAGAATGTAGTACAGACTATGTGTACTCTGTATATATAGGACTCTAATTTAGCAGAAACTCCTTGTTGAGTTCTTTTGTAAACTTCCTACTCTACATCCTACTAAGAGATTTACTCATTTGTGTTATCATTTGTCATTGTAATAAGTGGTTGCCACAACAAGTTGTGGCTTAGCTAGAGATTTACTTTTCAAAGTAGATAGAGCTCCAAAAATATTATCTGTCTATATAAAAGTGAGCATATATTCATCATTATAACAAGCTTTGATCTCATCTGAAGATCAGCATGAGACTTGTAATAGCTATAACCTTTAAATATTTGATTGAGATTTCCTGTCCAGTCATAGATATTTTGTATTATGCTATAGAATGTTTTGAGGAGTTTCTATACATAGTCATCTTTCCCTTTCTCAAAACCTCTAGGTTGCTTCATGTAAACCTCAAACAAGTTGTTACTATTTAAGAATGCTAATATGAGTTCTACCTACTAAAGCCTAAGTCCCTAGAAAGTGGCAACTATATATATAAGTCACATAGACTTCAGTCTAGCTATAGATGCATAAGTCTTATTTTCAGGCCACTTTAGTGTTATAACTCAAAGATCTTAAAGTTGATCAATAAATAGGATCTTATATAGGATTTACATAAGAAAACTTGATAGAGAACTCTTTATAGAATTATCTACCTTACATACCTAAGACTATTAGTTTATGCTCTACTACTTCTACTACTTCTACTACTTTAGCCTACCCTAAATGACCATGCATCTGCCTTAAGATCAACATGTAGTAAATATATTATATAATATCATTCCTTTTAGAACCTTTTATTCTTTTTCTATATAATCATGTACCTAATGTGTGACACTGGGTCTCATCATGTGACATTTTGTGACTGTGACATGTTACATCATGCTAAACCCTAACCCTAGATCCAGAATAGAAAATAAATCAAAAGAAAAATAGAAATGAGAGAAGAAATGAAAATAAAATTCAGTTCACTGTTCACAACTCTGACATTTAGGCTATATAATTACTTTGAGTTAATAACATTTTTGTCAGCTAGCCTTAGGATGACCTCATATACACCTTTTTTCTTTAACATCTCAATCTTCTTCACTATAGATTCCTATCATAAGTTGGAATATGTCATGGCTTTACAGAATATTATTAGAACCTAAGTATTTATATCTACTACATAGGTAGTTGTATATCAAATATATTCAAGAGAGTTTTTGAGTTGAGCTAATAGATGAGGTCTCCTATATATTTTCCTCATAGTAAGTATGCTATCTAGTGTAAATTATCCACTATCAGATTACTCAAGTCATTATTAGAGAGATAAGTTATCTCACTAGATAAAACAGTCAGCATCTGTTCTTTGTATAGCTCTGGCATTATAATAGGCCTGAAAGCTATACTATGTTGAGACAGTATAGATAGTACAAGGAGATCTTTTCCAGTATTGACATCAGTACTGTTATCAATCTTCCTCTGATCAGAGCTATTATGTGATGTATAATGAAAAGAATGATTTTCTTCTATAAACATTATAGATATTGGCTACTTGGTAATATATGCTGCTCTCTCCTCAAAGATGGTATTTCTAAATTTGAATATTGTGCCTCTTGTTCAATAAAGCAACTTATATCTCTGCCTTTCAAAATACTTCAGTAGGCTAACTCTTCTTGATTGTATTCTGAGTTTTGAAAGATTTAAGTACAGAAAGACATAAGTATAATCAGTAGCACTAAATAGCTGTAAATATAAGATGTCCTGGCAGTTACCTGTCTATGTTTTAGCTGGAATGTACTCTAGATGTCATGCTTAGAGAATAAGATTCTAAATATAGACTACTATCTGTATAATATCTATCTAATATTTTGGAGGTAAACCAGATTCTTTCATGTTGCATCTAGAATTGCTTCTATACTCCATTCAGCAATATTATTTAGCTAATAAGCATATGGTGTGATAAATTCAAAGACTAACCTATAAGTAGTCCTATACTTCTCCTATATCTGATTGAACTATTTTCTTTTTATATCTAGCCATATGTAATGTAATTTCTTTCCTATTTGATGCATTACTTCTATATAGTAGACCTGTAAAACCTTCAAAGTGATTTTGGCTGACTTAGTGCTGAGAAATACTACTGTACAGTATAAAGAAAATCTATCTATTAAAATTACAAAGTATACTATACTGTTAGCAGATTATACAGAAGCTGGTTTACAAATATTGATGAAAGTCATTTTAAGAACTTTTTCTTTTTATGTTTCTGTATTATCAAAAGGGTGAGTAGTATATTTTTCAAATAATGTAATCTTTGCAAAGCTTACTTATTGATAAATCTTCTTATATATTCTCTATCCACTAGATTATTGAACAGTATTGTGCATATAATATTTATGCCAATATGTATAAGCTGATGATGTTAAGTGTCAAAGCTAACTACTTTTCTCTTTGATTGTATAGTAAATATGGATATTGAAGACTTAACAACATCAACTGTATATAACTGCCCCAAGCAAAAATGGCAGACATAATTCTATATCTCTCTAATGATTGGACTAATTATTGGTCTCTATTGAATCTGATGCTTGCCTTTTTTAATTCAAGATTAAAGGATAAGATTGGACCAAAGACTTGGCATATATAAGATATTATCAAAGATAATTTTTTATTAGCTTTAAAGTTCAGTAAAAGGTTGGTTAAGTAGAATATATATAGTGAACATAATCTTGTTAACAAAGTAATGTTTACTTATATCAGAGTCAATCAAGGTAAGAATTTCTAGATTTTATTACATCCTAATCTGGCCACATTTATCTCAACTCTTAGATAACATCTCTCTCTGTTACAACTCAAGCTTAAGTATAAGAGTCAAAGATAAATCTTGTATTGGGTTAACACAAGAGAACTTGATGGAGTTCCAGTTATAAAATTTCTATCTTATATATACTTGTGTCAAGATCGTTGACGGTGGACTTTATTTTATGGTCTCTGTTCATTTTTATTTTACTTTTCATTTCTTTTTCTTTTTCATTTTTCTATTTTTAGAACAACTCGGGTTAGGATCTATCAGTCACGCTGTCACAAGTTGACAGCATAGTCACAAGATGGATCACGGAACTGGGGAGAATGGAGTAGAAGGTACTAGAATAAAGTGATGTCATACAGCATGAACAACACATGCTGGCCTCATGTAATACTCATGGTCATTTAGGGTAGGGTGCACAGTAGTTAGCATGGACCATGG
>Ga0157358_1001203_pt1 | contig 11247 bp, 8 predicted proteins | sample AttcapACBM2_FD_111484 | JGI IMG/M metagenome (GOLD analysis project Ga0157358, IMG submission 111484) | Fungus gardens microbial communities from leaf cutter ant in Botucatu, State of São Paulo, Brazil - Atta capiguara ACBM2 | ecosystem: Host-associated > Fungi > Mycelium > Unclassified ...
AAAAACGGCGGGAATATTCAGATCCCTTCCAGCGCCAAAAATAAGGCGTTTTGCAAGATACTGCTGCCCGTTTTCTGTCTGCACCTGCCAGGCGCGGACTTTCCCCTCTTCCGAAATTTCGGGGCTCACGGACACGACTTTGCTGTTATAAATAACTTCTGTTTTACTCAGCTGATTCGCAACCCACTGCAAATAATTTGATATTTCTTTCCTGTAAGGATTAAACGTCTGGAGATTAATAAAACTTTCCAGGCGGTTGGTTTTATGCAGAAAGTTCAGAAAGCTGAATTTACTGGTGGGATTACGCTGAGTAACCAGGTCTTTTAAAAAAGAAACCTGTGACTGGGCTTCGGGAAAAAGCATTCCGCGATGCCAGCATACCGATGAGTCTTTTTCCAGTATCACAGAGGAATGAATATTATGGTGAGTTTCGTTTTCTTCCAGGGCCACGCCAACTGCAAGATTGGACGGACCTGAACCTATCATTAGCAGGTCAACATTTTGCATAAACACTTCCTGATTCAAATTAATGAATAGCAATGCCAACAAATTGAATTGTTGACATATACTGCCGGTATCCTTTGGCACATATTTAGCAAGCTAACTATTTTACTTTTAATTAAATTTAATAACGTGAGGCAACGAGAAAGTATCATTACATTAACTTACAAACAAGGTGAATTAATTAACCCCTGTTAATATGGTAGAATATATCACTGGATATGTTTCTTGCAGAGTTTAAAATATGGACAAGTGTGGCCTGAGAGGATTTTATCTCTCCTGTAAATTCAGAAAGGTAAGCTGCTCACGGCAAAATATTAAGAAAAATGTCATAGTAATGAAGTGAAACGTTAAACTGCAGAGCTAAAAGCAGGCAGTCAGAGAACTCAGCACGCCATAACAGAGTAGACCATATTTCAAGAAGGAAGGTTTTTTATGCCAGTCGTTTGTGAAATTCTTCAGTACACCCTGAAGAAAGGAACGGGTCAGCAGTTCCATTTCGTTATGCAGAATGAAAGCATCCCGCTTCATGAGGAATGTGGACTGACGGTGCTGGCATATGGAAACTCACTCGACAACCCGGATAAGTATTACCTGATAAGAAGATTTCCTGACACCCGCGCAATGGATGAGACACTTGAGGCATTTTACGCAGACGGGCGCTGGCGTAACGGTCCCAGAGAGGCCATTGTCTGTATGATTGAACAGAGTCATCGCGTGGTGCTCAGTGAATCAGATTTACCGTTTAACTTTTGAAAGCTAGCCATCAGACACGATGAACAATGTTTTTTTAGTCTGACGCACTTATACCCTGAGCGGAAACATGTTTGCCCTTATGGACACAATAAGTGTAAAGGGCAAAACAGTCAGGGCACTTCCTTGGATCACCAGTGTGAAGTGAGCTTTAGTGCATCCCTGATCTCTCTGATTTCATTATCATAACACCCGGTTTCTTCAATCTTTTTAAGCCGGATTTTAATATTTTCCTCATCAGGAAATACGTTGCTGACTGCAGATAAATCAAGCTTGAGAAAATGCCCTCTGTCACTGCTTATGACCGCAATGCGCAGTTTAAGCAGGAGCTGCAGAAACTGTGCGTCAGTCCGGCTGACTTCATTTATCCAGCGCCGGACAGTTCCTTCATCCTGTATTTGCTGCCATGCGTTCAGGTAGCCAAGCAACCGGCGCTGACTGAATAACGAGGCTTTTACCGGGTCGCTGTTAAGCCGCCGAGCCAGTCTGTCACGCAGGCTTTCCAGTTCTTCACGCGCCAGCAACTGCTCATGCTCATGCAATGACCCGTTACCAGCCAGCCCGTGCTGCAAGAGAAAATCGCGCATCAGCTCCGCCGTCCATACTATCGCTGTGCTGGTATCAAACAGACGGGTGAGTACTGAGAGAGCTCTTGAACGATCCTTTTCCAGCATCTGGGCGATAAGCTGCCGGACAAGGCTGTCTGTACCGGAGTCATGCATATTAAAAAAAGCGTTACGCGCCAGGAACGCCTCCTTCACATGGTCACCGTTACTGAAAAAGAAATTCAGCAGGCCCTCTACCTGTTCTCTGGAGGCCCGTCCGGTTACACGAGGGGTCAGGCGGGTGAGTATATGCTCAAACCAGGTACGTGTTGATACGCCGTTGCTGCTGATGCTTTCCATAAGGCGCTTTTCAAGCGCCAGCGGGTCGTTGGCCGCCAGAAGCAGAATGTCCTGAATGCTCTCTTCCGGCAGTACGTTCTGAGGCGCTGAAAATGAAAAATAGTAGCGCCAGTAGATGAGACTGCCCAGGCGGCGCCCTATAGTGAGCATCTCCTCATCCCGGACCTGCTGAAATAGAGAATAATCCTTATCGCTGAGTCCGCTTACACCGGGCAGCCAGCGTCCCAGACTCCAGCCGTAACGCGCACGCGTATTAGTAAAACGGCTCAGATGCGTTTTGAGCGCCTTAGCCATGTTTTCCAGTTCACCGTCGCTGATGCTGGCATCACCCGTTTCAACCACCGCGCGTTCGGTCAGGTAGTGCTCTGCCCAGTCGTACAGCCCGGGGTTGACGACCTGGAGCAGCTGAAGCAGGCACAGATCGGGAAAATATACGTAGTCACGCAGGCCTGCATACCGGAAACGCAGGGCGTTCAGCGTCTGATTAACCTCCCTCGGCGTTGACAGCATTTCCCCGTAGACATCAGCAGCTTCTGCCAGATCGGATTCAGCTGTGGTGTCCATATCGTGTCCGTTAACTTCCCGGTAAAGAGCTGCTGCCCCGGCCCTGAACTCCCGGCGGAGATCAAAGCTTTCCGGTCTCGGCAGGCTGAAAGATAGCTGGATAATCTTCTGAAGGTACAGAATACCGTCGCTTACGCCCAGGTGCTTCTGAACGGCGTGTGCCAGTACGTCGCGGTCATAACACATGACGTAGCGGAAGCGGGAAAAGTCGGCCACCGATCGGACCAGCCGCAGCACCTCAGCGGCCTGTGCTGGTTCCAGCCGGTCAAGATCGTCGATGATAACGATGAAGTTCAGGTTGAGCTCCCTGATCTTATTGTCAAGACTGGCGTGCAGCTCCGCCGCCGTCTGCTGCCGGCCTGACAGATCAAGATTCGCCAGCGTCTCCATACCTTTTGCGGCCATCCCAAGCCCGGGAACGAAGTTTCCGGCAAACTCTGCCAGCGGGGCAAGCCGTCCGGATGTCTGTCGGAGGTAGTTCAGCATGTCCAGAGCTGCGCCGGTGTTGCGGCTTTTCCGTACATGCCGCTGCCACGACTGCCAGAGATTCTGAGGCAGAGGCTGCCGCTTTTCCTCTTCCTCCCGGAGAATCGCAGCGACCGGCATCAGCAGTGAGTCGGCCGGACTCGTGCCTTGCGCGGTCAGCCATGGCGCAATATGCAGAACGTAGGTTCCGGCTGGTTTATGCTTCTCAAGCCTGTTCATGAGGAGGCGTAGCAGACTGGTTTTGCCCGCCCCCCATTTTCCCTCAATCCCAATCACTGTACTGACGTTATTGTCCAGCGCCAGAATACTGCGGGCAAGACCAACCGCTACGCTTTCAAAGCCATAACGGTCTTCTTCAGCCCGACTGACTGGCGTCTCGGTGCCCGCGCTGAAACCGCTGTCCTTTATAGTCACTTTACAAGTCCCCGTATAAGGCACGCAGCCCGGCCATCAGCGGTGCTGTATCAGGCGCGGCCACCGCCGTCAGCAACGCGTCTTCCAGCTGCAGGTACTCGTCCTGTGTCATGGCGACAAGCATGCCTTCCAGACCCAGCGTGGCCCGGCTGTTCTGCCCGGTGCCATCCTGCGAAATGTGAAGCGACACCAGGCTGTCCCGGGCGTTCCAGTCGTGCGTGGCGTCCTGCCATGCGCGGGCCTGCATATAACGGATCAGGGCGCAGAACACGTCCCATCCGAACGCCTCACTGACCCGGCCGGCGGTCACGAACAGGCTGAATGCCGGGGCGTGCCAGTCGCTTCCCGGCTGTTGCGGAAAACGGTTACCGGTGACCCTCATGTGCAGGCTGATGTCCGCGACTTCGACAACGCGGCTGAAATGATCTGTGACCAGCCCCGTGGCGGCGGTCCAGGCCTTCATCTCTTCCCGGGACGGATCCTGCGCGCGGATGACCAGCGGAAATAGAAGCTTCAGCCTCTCCGGGGTGCAGATGCGGGCGATGGCCTCATCCGGGAAAGCTGCCAGGTTCAGGGCACCGGAGGACAGCGGGCGCAGCAGAAATTCGGCCCAGGTGGTGTCCACGCCGTGCGGCATGGCAGCCATGAACGCGTCCGTCTCGGCGCGGTAGTTTTCCCCCGTCAGATCAAAGGCCCGGTTAATGTAGTACGTGTCAACCGGGATGCCGTTTTCGGCGGCGTACACCAGCGCGTCAAAGGTGATGCCCAGGAGTGTTTCCATGACCGGCCAGCTCATGAAGGCACTCCCGGTCTGGCACGCGGCGTGCGCCTGCGCAAACAGCCAGCGCAGTTCGGCCGGCTTCAGGGACTGCCGGCCGAAGGTTTCTCCGCGCACGATTTTCCGGTAAAGGGCCAGCCGGGTCGTGCCGGGATCGGCCTGCAGTGCATAGTAGGCCTCATCCGGGGAAGTGGTTTTCAGCGCACCGTCAAGCAGGCGTTCAGTGAGTGCGTTTACGGAGGTGTTTTCGGCGCTGGCCCGGTTTTTGAGACTGTCGATCAGTTTGCGGGGGAACCGCAGGTTCAGCTGACTCAGCATGCTGCCTCTCAGTTATGTGTATTGTTAATAATGCTATCATAGCATTTTTGAATCTTTAAATTTAATAAAATAATCACCTTTATATTTACATGATGTATTTCGTGCAATCCACTAACATTGCCATTTTAAAGTCCTTCAGGCGCTGAGATCCGAAAAGAACTAGAACCGGATCTTTTCTCCTGAGCGGCGGTTTTCTGCGCAGCACACCACATGTAGTGGCTAACCCAGATGAACACGACACAACATAGGGGATGCGTCAGCGGAAATCCCCCCGGAAAGCCCCGCTTCCGCCCGCCCCGCCCCCGTGCTACCCTTCCGGTTACTGCCCGATAAGGAAAAAGTCGGATCCGGCGGAGAGCGGCTTACGGTAATTGCGGTGCGGGAATACAAGCAGGCTTACTGATGAGGAAGTTACATTCAGGTGAGTGATATTTATGTGTGCAATTGTCATTTAAATGACATTCACATAATTATTTGTTTTTTTTGTTATGATTTAATGCAGAATTATTACTAAAGGTAATATCAGTGTTGTGATTATCGTCGTGAGTGGCGGTCGTGCGAAGAGCTGAAGTACTCCGGTTTATCCGGAGATTATCAGCAGGCGTTTAATTTCATGCAGGTAAAATACCCTCCGTTACAGGTCAGGATAGTGATGATGTCCTGCAGCACGGTCACAACATTACGGTGTGGGATCGGATAATCCACCGGAGAACTGCCATGTTTGAATCCATGCTGGACCGCAGCTATTTCAGCTTCGCCTTTGAAAAAATCCGCAACGCCGTTTCTGTGCCGGATGAAAACAACCTTTACGCGGCCCCCCGGCTCGGGCTGGACGTCCTCAGCCAGAAATACGCGCAGTTCCGCCAGGAGCTGCGCGACGCCGGCGAGTCCGGGGAGCATGAAAATGACCTGGACACCCTGGAGCACGCCATCGGGGTGCTGCTGCGTTATTTTGAGGGCAACCCTGACGGACTGACCGAACGGGATGCGCGGATCTACAGCCGTTACCTTGAGACAGAGCACCAGGGATTTGTGCCGCTGGTCCGGGAGCTGGCCACCGGTAGCCCCTGATGCACCCGGAGTAAACCTTTTAAACAGGAGCAGACGTGCAGGCAGTAGAGATAATGAACGGTGTGACGCACCCCGGTTACCCGGCCTGGCCTGAAGGCATTCATCCCGGCGCGCCGTTTGCGCAGGCTTGCCTGTTTTCCTGAATCACGTCTGAACGCCACTCCTTTGACGGCGCAGCGGGTACTCCGGAATGCCTGGCGACCGGAGAGAACAAGGCGCTCCGCTCAGGCACGCCTGCCTGCACGTTCGCTGGCGGCGCTTCAGGCAGAGAAGACCGCTAAAGACAAAACAGAAGGGCCACACAAAGGTGACATTCCATGACTTATTCCACGCTGCCGGCGCTGGCCGGTGGCTATTCCGGCTCGCCGCACCTGCCGGTTGCGATTGATTACCCGGCTGCGCTGGCGCTGCGCCACATGGCAGCCCTTGTCGAAGACCTGCCGAAATACCTGCTGGCCCCGGAGGTCAGCGCACTGCTGCACTACGTGCCGGACCTGCACCGCAAGATGCTGCTGACCACGATGTGGAACACCGGCGCGCGCATCAACGAGGCGCTGGCCCTGACGCGGGCCGACTTCACCCTGACACCGCCCCATCCGTTTGTGCAGCTGGCCACGCTCAAGCAGCGTGGTGAGAAATCCGCACGCGGCCCTGGTCGCGCGCCGTCCGGCGTGGTGCCGCACCGGCTGGTTCCGCTGTCCGATCCGCAGTACATCGCGCAGCTGGAGATGATGGTGGCCACGCTGCGGATCCCGGTTGAGCGGCGCAATCCTGACACCGGCCGGACGGAAAAGGTGCGCCTCTGGACCGTGACCGACCGCACCGTGCGCACCTGGATCAACGAAGCCGTGGCGGCCGCTGCGTCAGACGGCGTGACCTTCTCGGTGCCGGTGGCGCCGCACACCTTCCGGCACAGCTACGCCATGCACATGCTTTACGCGGGGATCCCGCTGAAGGCGCTGCAGAGCCTGATGGGCCACAAGAGCCTGAAGTCAACGGAAGTCTATACGAAGGTGTTTGCGCTGGACGTGGCGGCACGTCACCGGGTGCAGTTTTCAATGCCGGGTAATGAGGCCGTGGCGATGCTGAGGAAGGAATGACGGCGGGTATACTTAAATTAGCCTGTGTGTTTTAACAGGCCAATAATAACAGTTAAGGGTTTAAATTGGCCATCTATTTATTGGCTATCTTAATTGTCCATTTAGATTGGATTTTATACAATTTGATTTTTTTAAAGTTACACTTGTAACTATTTCAAGTGAGTTAATAACTAGTATATTTGCTACAATTGTAATATTAATCAATGTAATGATATTAAAGAGAGTCCTACTTTTTAGCCTGCAATTAAATTATAAGCCATTAAATATCGTGCTATTTAATATTAAATAAAATTGGCGTGGTTTTTTTTAGTCAACTTAAGGCATCAAAAACTCAGTTAAGTTAGCAAGTATAAAATTCCGCTGACGCAAATTCTGGTTCGGTAAAACCCACCCCGCACAGAGTTTTACCGAATGCCCGGAAAAGGGTGTAAAAAAACCGCCTAGCGGCGGCTCGTCCTCAACTAAGTTTTAGGACCATCGAGCGTCCACTCTTGAGGCCTGCTGTGTGTTATATTGCCTCCAGCGCGAACGGAAGCATCAATCGCGTTCCGGCAGTCTTCTGTGCCGCGCGGGTTAGACGTTTTTTTACACTCTTCAATTTTTTCGTTCCGCTCCTTATCGTGTGCCTTATACCACTCAAGGCTCTGTGCGGAAACATCGCATATAGTGAGCAGCGTGGCGGCCAGCAGCCCCATTGAAAGTAGTCTAGCTTTCATTTCTTATCCTTTTGATGAATGGATTGCGGCAAAAATTATTGCACAGCAGCGCGCACACCTGCACGTTTAAGCAGAATAGGCGTTTTACCGAATAACGTATAAAAGCGTAAATAGACGCTAACAACCATCGGTAAAAATTAGGGGAACAAACTGAATGCGTGTAGGATCTGAATTGTGCCGGAAACGGCATCTTTGAGGCGAAAAAAAACCCGGTCTGGTAAACCGAGTTAATTTTCTGTACCGGTCGCGGCTGGTAACCGCTGCCGGTACGGTGCTGCTTGTACCTGCTAACTGTGTTCAATATTAACGCTGATTGACGATACCGTCAACGTTGCGGCCCATGCCGCACGGCCTTATACTCGTCGCAGTTGGCAGCACTACGCTGTTGCAGCCTCTCAGAAGTGGGTTAAAGCTCAGTCGCGCAGAGATTTACCCCGACCGAAAACAGGTGGTGCTGTCCGGTCTGCTTCCACCCAAAAGAGTGCTGCTTGTACCTGCTAACTACTGGTGCGCGGCGCAGGGGGGTAACCCAAAAGCACCTGCGACGTGCGGCGCTCTCCTTAACAGGAGGCTGCCCAAGTGATAAGTCTGACTACTATCCTTGTGGCGTTGAAGATAATTCACGTCACATTGCAGATTGTCGTTGTCATCAAGCAACTGACCGGACGCCCGTAAGGGTTGAAGGAACTTGAACAAAGGCGGGGGTTAACCACCCCGCCTTTTTTCGTTTCTGCGCGCAGGGTGGCAGCAATTGGCGTTTTACCGAATGACCGGAAAGGGACCTATAATTATCAGCTTAAGACGGTTATCTGTCAGTCTTGGCCATAAATTGGGTGGTCTTCTTTGGTTTCATCCTGACTCACATCTCTGTTGGGCCAGTTATCCACGCCGCTAATCTTGAGGCTCGGGAGCTAAACGCCCATGAATCATCCGGGTACATAATCACGTCTTCTTCCGTCAGCCCAGCATTATCAGATTCTTTAGGCAAAATACGGATATCTCTGTCGCCACTGGATAGCCATGTCTGAGCATCTTTTAACGTGTTAAAGAGAAAACGATACATATAGCAGGACGTACCATCATTAATATCGTACATGCGTGAACCATCATGGAACTCAACCGTAAAAATATCGTGCGACATAGAGATAATCCTTTAAAGGATTTAAGGCTTTTTCTTATACCTGCGCCGTTCTGTCCGACCAGGCCGCATTCGCTAAACTAAGGTGTAATCGAATCCATCAGAAACTTTGGCTGAAACTCTGACCTGCATAATCATGAAGTCGCATAACTAATTGAATGCATTGTTATGTTATTATCATAATAAATTAATATCTTAATAAGATAATAATTTATTGTTTCTGCCTGGAATCATGTATCAGATTGGATATTTCTGATTTTGTTAGCTTTTTTAATGCTGCAACTGCGGCTCTCATTACGTCTGAACGGTTAACCCTTGCACTCCCTGAAACCATTTCTTCCCTAATTATGTTGTCAATATCCGTTAGGTTGTCTTCAAATAGCGAAATACTAACAGGCTTTGCTTTGCTGACTACGCGAGTTTTCTCTGGTTGTTTTACAGGCTTATCTGTGCCTGCAGTACCTCCATTTATGAAGGCTGCTTCATCACGGGGTGGAGTATGTGCTCGGTTTCTCACAAAATCACCTCTTTAACGAGTGCCTCAACTTCCTGTTGAGCTTTGTCATTCTGAGTTTCAAATATTGTCATCGATTCTGCCCATGCATCCCTGTGCGCTTTACGATCACACACACGAGATGTAGCAAGATGCATTTCCGGAAAGTCCTTTAATACCTCAGCCGCCTGATTAGCTTCATTAACAAACATATTTGTTGGAGTCATGTTTAACACGAGGTAACCGCGGACCTGCTCATTGAAGTCCTTTGCGGCCGTAAACACTGAGCATGTATGAGGAACAACATCTAAGTCCATCTGAGACGGCCTTAAAGGCGAAATGAAAACATCTGCTGCCATCAATCCGCTACGCATCTCTGCACTGTCACGTCCGGCACAATCCGCAATAACAAAATCGTACGATTTATCGTGTTCTTTCAACATCACCTTAATGTTGCCCGTGGCACCTGTCACAGGAATGTGTGGAAGTGCTTCAGAACGATTGTTGTACCAGGTAAGAACGGACTTTTGATCATCAGCATCAACAATTAGAACTCTGTGCCCAAGCGACATCAGATACGCAGCGATTGAGACGGCAAGTGTACTTTTGCCAACACCACCTTTCTGGCTACCAAGAACGATTATCATCATATCACCGTAATAAGTTATTAAGATAACAACTTAACATTGCCATTCATCGGTTTTTTTAGCAACCAAAATGTTATCTTAATAACTTACTATTTTATTAAGTTGATGATTTTTAATAATAAATAAGTTATTATTATAATAGCTTATTAAATTATTAATTTGTTGTATTAACAAGCTAGTAACTTGTTAATACGCTGATTATTTCATGGCTGACTTAGTCCTTTCTCTTACTTAGGGATAGATCGTACATAAAATAAGCCATTTGCAGCTGTGTGAGTAAAGAACAGTGAGTGAGCAAAGAGTCATGCTGTGCACCGAATAAAAATGGGGCCATGATTCGATAACAACATCCACGACGAGGTAATTTTGAGATTTTTTTGAGAATAATTTGAAATTTAGTACTAGTATGGTCTTTTTCCACAAGATAAGGTGGTGTATATTAATCTCAAATAGTTCTCAATTAATGGGTGGTTTTGGGATATGAAAGTGTTTATTGATGATGGTTCTACAAACGTAAAGCTGGCCTGGCACGACAAAGACTGTGTAAAAACGCACCTGAGTCCTAACAGCTTCAAGCGTGAATGGTCAGTGGCATTTGGTGATAAACCGGTTTTCAATTACATCATGAACGGCGAGCAGTACTCTTATGATCCGATTGCGCCAGAAGCGGTGAAAACCACGAACATTGCATGGCAGTACAGCGACGTGAACGTGGTTGCTGTGCATCATGCACTCCTGCAGACGGGCCTCAAACCCTGTGAGGTGGACATTACGGTCACGCTGCCGCTGACAGAGTTTTATGATCACAATAACCAGCCCGCAGCAGCAAACATCGAAAAGAAAAAGGCGGGCCTGCTGCGTCCGGTTTCTCTGAACGGGGGTGAGGGCTTCAAAATCCGCAGTGTCTCGGTCATGCCCGAATCCATCCCTGCCGGCTTTGAGTTGCTGAGTGAGCTGGACCCGCTCGATTCACTTCTCATTGTTGATCTGGGGGGAACGACGCTCGATATTTCACAGGTCCGTGGTCGCATGAGCGGTATTACGCGCATTCATGGTGACGCAACCATTGGTGTGTCACTGGTAACGACCGCGGTCGCGGACGCGCTGCGTGTTGCAGGAACGCGGGGCAGCAGTTATCTTGCCGATGATATTATTGTCCATCGTAATGATGAGGCATACCTGGAGCGCCGGATCAACGATCTCTCCCGCGTGAGCCTAGTTAAAAGTACCATTATCGAATCACTCGAACGTCTCACGCAGCGTGTTCTCAGCGCCATGAAGGCGTTTGAAGGCTTTACCCATGTCATGGTGATTGGCGGGGGTGCCGAAATTATTGCCGAGGCCGTTCGCACGCACTGCGGTG